>JGI26246J51724_1000994_pt1 | contig 13194 bp, 10 predicted proteins | sample SaaInlLV_10m_DNA_FD_51724 | JGI IMG/M metagenome (IMG submission 51724) | reverse complement strand
CTTGGATTCAGGCAACTATGTGCGCAAGTCGCTGGGTCGGTATGACGCTGTGATCCCAAAAGAATTGGTTTAGAGGCGAACGCGGCGGTCTAGTCGTGAGGTTGAGAAGAGCAATGATGGATTTAGATTTATTTGAGCAATTGGTATTAGTGGTCCACGTAATCGCCGCGTTGTCTGTGATTGGCCTGGTACTGATTCAGCAGGGCAAAGGGGCTGACATGGGCTCCGGATTTGGTGGCGGTGCCTCGAACACGGTGTTTGGGAGTGGCGGCGCAGGTAATTTTCTGACGCGACTCACAACCTGGATTGCAATCGCCTTTTTTATAACGAGCTTTGGGTTGGCGTATGTTGCCAAGCAGCGCTCAGAAACGATGAGTAATCAGGGTATTCCTCAAATTCAAGCGATCGAGGTGCCTGCGAGCTCGAACGCGAGGGATCAATCTGAGATACCTGAGTTATAAGCAGTTTAGCCGAAGTGGTGGAATTGGTAGACACGCTAGCTTGAGGGGCTAGTGGGGGAAACCCCGTGGAGGTTCAAGTCCTCTCTTCGGCACCATCTGATTTTTAAGGTAATGTGGAAACACGAAAAGGGCAGTGTTTCCGTAATATAGGTTGACCACTGTAGTGTGTAAACCTATAATAGCGGCCCTTGTAGTTGCGGGGTGGAGCAGTCTGGTAGCTCGACGGGCTCATAACCCGTAGGTCGCGGGTTCAAATCCTGCCCCCGCTACCACTTTAAGGAAAGCCCCATTTTGGGGCTTTTTGTTTCAAGTCTTCTGGGTTTGTGTCAGAGAGTTGGAATGGACATGTAGCCGTCTTTGGTGCGGCAAACGAAGTGGGCAAGTAGGCCCATTTTTTTTAGGGGAAATGGACCATCATGGGTGAGACGGGCTTAAGCAAGTTGATCGAGCCGGTGGTTCAGGAGTTGGGGTGTGAGCTCTGGGGCATTGAAAAATTGCAACAGGGTCGGCAGGTGGTTTTGAAAATTTATATCGAATCTGCCGATGGGATTAACGTTGATGACTGTGCACGTGTCAGCCGCCAGGTGAGCGCGATTTTGGATGTTGAAGATCCAATCCCTGGCGAGTACATGTTGGAGGTGTCATCGCCTGGGGTGGAGCGGCGTTTATTTAAGCCCGAGCACTTCAATGTGTGTAAAGGGGAGAAGGTTCAAATAACCCTGCGCCAGGCGTTTGATGGCCGGCGTAAGTTTAAAGGGTTGTTGTGTGGACTTGAAGACGAAGAGGTTGTGATCCGGGTTGATGATGCGCAAGAGATCGTGCTGCCGATGGACAGCATCGAGCGAGCGCGAGTATTGATGTAAGTATAATAGCGAGAGTCTCGCATGAAGATGAGATCGATTCATGAGTAAAGAAATCCTGTTAGTGGTTGAGTCCGTTTCGAACGAGAAGGGCGTTTCAGAAGAAATAATCTTTGATGCGCTGGAAGTTGCACTAGCCACCGCAACCAAGAAGCGCTATTCCGAAGAAGCGGATGTCCGGGTTGCGATTGACCGAGAAACGGGTCTCTATGATTCGTTCAGGCGTTGGACTGTGATGGCGGATGATGAGCTGGTTGAGTTTGAAGACGCGCAGTTAACCATTGAGCAAGCAGTTGATTTGCAGCCTGGGCTCACTGCGGGCGATATCTATGAGATCGCGATCGATTCCGTTGAATTCGGTCGTATTGCCGCCCAAGCAGCCAAGCAAGTAATCGTTCAAAAGGTTCGTGAGGCCGAACGGGCCCAAGTGGTTGAAGCCTATCGCCATCGGATTGGGGAGCTACTCAACGGACAAGTCAAGAAAGTGACGCGAGAAGCGGTCATTATAGATCTTGGTAATAATGCAGAGGCGATATTGCCTCGCGAAGAGTGGGTGCCGAGAGAAACTTTCCGAATAGGAGACCGACTCCGAGCGCTGTTAAAGGAGGTTCGTCCAGAAGCGCGTGGGCCGCAATTAGCAATGACCAGAACCTCCGCTGAAGTGTTAACAGAGCTGTTCAAAATAGAAGTACCAGAAGTCGCCGATGGCATCATTGAGATTCTTGGCGCGGCGCGAGATCCTGGTTCTCGGGCAAAAATTGCGGTTAAAACCAACGACGGTCGAATTGATCCTGTGGGCGCTTGTGTGGGGATGCGCGGCTCTAGAGTTCAAGCCGTATCGGGTGAACTCGGCAATGAACGAATTGATATCGTGCTTTGGGATGACAACATTGCGCAGCTGGCCATCAATGCGATGGCGCCGGCTGAGGTGGTTTCGATAGTGGTCGATGAAGAGACCCACAGTATGGATATTGCGGTATCTGAAGATAACCTAGCCCAAGCGATTGGACGGGGTGGTCAAAATGTTAAATTAGCCAGTGAATTGACCGGATGGTCGCTCAATATAATGACCGAAGCTGAGGCTGCTGAGAAACAAGAGCAAGAAGCTGGCTCGGTTGTTACCAATTTCATGGAGCAGCTGGATGTTGATGAAGATGTCGCGATCGTTCTACTCGAAGAGGGTTTTACCTCTTTAGAAGAAATAGCCTATGTCCCCATTGATGAAATGGTGGCGATTGAAGGATTTGATATCGACATTGTCGAGGAATTACGGACGCGGGCTAGGAATACCATCACCAATCGTGAGTTGGCTGATGAAGCAAACCGGATTACCCAAGAGCCTGCAGAAGACCTTTTAACGATGGATGGGATGACAACGAAGTTAGCCTATGATCTGGCGGCGATGGGTATTATCACGATGGAAGACCTCGCAGAACAAGCGGTCGATGACATTATAGAAATAGAGTCTATGACCGAAGCGATGGCTGGTGAAATTATTATGACGGCTCGTGCGCCGTGGTTCGAGTAACGAACGCTTAGCACCAGCAACAAGGGGAATAAAGATGGCTGAGACAACGGTAAAACAGCTGGCAGAAGCAGTAGGAACGCCCGTTGACCGTTTGCTACAGCAAATGAAAGACGCGGGCTTGCCTCAAGCCGCTGAAACAGATGTTGTGGCAGAGGCGCAGAAAGAGTCGTTGCTTGCATACCTCAAGCGAAGTCATGGTGAAGAGACAGATGGTCCTAAAAAAATCACGCTTAAACGCCGTACCTTAAGCACGATCAAGGCGGGCGGTAGCGCAGGGCGTGGTCGGACCGTAAACGTTGAAGTTCGTAAGAAGCGAACCTACGTGCGTCGGGAGGATGCTGATGTCACCGCGGAGGTGATCCCTGAGGTGATCCCCGAGGTCGCAGCAGAGGTTGCGCCGGCGATTGTTGAAGAAGTCGTGGCTGAAACCGTTGAAACCGTTGAAACCGTTGAGGCAATCGAGACGGTTGAAGTTCAAAGTGAACCTGAAGTTAATGCAGCGCCGAAGGCTATGGATCCTGAAGCGATTCGTCGAGCGGCTTTTATCGCCTCTGAAAAAGAAGCTGAAGCGCGCAAAAATGTTTTAAAAGAACGTGAAGAAAAAGCAGCGGCAGAGGCCGCAGAAAAAGCCAAACAAGCCGAAGTCCTTAAAGCAAAATCGACTAAGCCGGATGCGACAAAAGAATCTGACGATAAGGCGGGTTCTCGTAAAGACAAGCGCGATCGGAAAGAGATTGATATTGATGAGATTCAGCAGAAGAAAGCCAAGCATGGTAATCGTAAAAAGCGTGTAGAAGAGCTTCTCGTCGAAGAAGTCGATGACATCCTGATCGCCCCAGGCGCCGAACTTGAAGATGACTTGACGCCGACTACGCTTGGCTTAACAGGTGTTGGGCGATCTAAGCGTGCCGCGGCACCGAAGGCTGGGCCACGACACAAATTTAACGCACCGACCCAAGATCAAGTCAGAGAAGTCGAAGTGGGTGAGTCCATTAGAATCTCGCAGCTGTCGCAGCGGATGTCGATTAAAGCAAAAGACGTGATCAAGTATTTGATGGGGCTGGGGGTCATGGCGGATATAAATGCCACGATTGATCAAGAAACGGCTATTTTGGTGGTTGAAGAGTTCGGCCACAAAGTAAAATTGTTGGATGCAAATGAGGTTGAAACGTCTTTGTTAGAAGCCCTGGTTTATGATTCTGAAGCCGAAGCACGATCGCCTGTTGTCACCGTAATGGGGCATGTTGATCATGGAAAAACGTCACTCTTAGATTATATTCGAAGTGCTGAAGTTGCGGGCGGCGAAGCCGGCGGCATTACGCAACATATCGGTGCTTATCGCGTTAAGACTAAGCTCGGTGAGATTTGCTTTATTGATACACCTGGACATGCCGCGTTTTCCGCAATGCGTGCTCGGGGCGCAAGTGCGACCGATATCATAATCTTGGTCGTTGCAGCCGATGATGGCGTGATGCCGCAAACCGAAGAAGCCATTAACCATGCCAAGAGTGCAGGTGTGCCTTTGGTGGTTGCGATCAATAAAATGGATAAAGAAGGGGCCGATATCGATCGTGTAAAGAACGAGTTGGCTGCTAAAAATGTGATCCCTGAAGACTGGGGAGGCGACACACAGTTCTTACCAGTTTCAGCGTTAACGGGCGATGGGGTCGATGCGCTGCTCGAGGCCGTGCTTCTGCAAGCGGAATTGCTTGAATTGACGGCCGTGCAAGAAGGTCCAGCGCAGGGTGTTGTGATTGAATCTCGGCTTGATAAAGGAAAAGGCTCTGTTGCCACGTTATTGATTCAAAACGGTACTTTGTCCCGCGGCGATATTGTGGTTGCGGGTGAGAACTTTGGACGCGTTCGCGCCATCACCGATGAGAATGGACAAACGCTGGCATCTGCTGGTCCTGCAACCCCGGTCTCTATTCAGGGTTTGAATGGTACACCTGGGGCGGGTGATCCGTTTACTGTGACGAAAGACGAAAAAGCTGCACGAGAAGTGGCAGAGTTTCGGCGTGAAAAGCTGAAGACTGAACGGCTTGCAACGCCCGTGGTTTCTCTGGACAACTTGTTGGAGAATTTCGGGGCTCAAGCGGTGCAATCACTCAATATTGTTGTGAAAGCCGATGTTCGTGGGTCGCTTGAAGCCATTGTTTCGGCACTCCATGACCTTGGAAACGATGAAGTTAAGGTCAATGTCATCTCCTCCGGCGTGGGCGGTATCTCTGAGAATGACGTGAACTATGCATTAACCGCGCAAGCGGTTATTTTCGGCTTTAATGTTCGGGCAGAGTCNTCAGCAAAACGCTTGGTTGATGCAGAAAGCTTGGATCTACGATATTACAAAGTCATTTACGATCTTGTGGATGATGTTAGAGATGCTCTGAGCGGCATGCTGGCGCCAGAGATTCGAGAAGATATTGTGGGGATTGCTGAGGTCAGAGATGTCTTTGACAGCAAGAAGTTCGGTTCAATTGCTGGTTGTATGGTGATCGAAGGCACGGTTCATCGGCGGAAGAAGATTCGCGTGTTGCGTGATCATGTTGTGATCTATGAAGGTGAGCTTGAAAGCCTCAGGCACTTTAAGGATGAAGTCGAGTCCATTCGCAGTGGTACCGAGTGCGGTATTGGCGTAAAAAACTATAACGATGTTCGCGTTAAAGATCAGATCGAAGTGTTTGATACCCGTGAGGTCGCGCGGCAGTTGTAATACTGCCGATAAAACTGAAATGGACGCACATTTTAAGCGAACCGATCGAGTTGCTGAGCAAATCCAAAAGATTTTGGCGGTTTTGATTCATAAAGAGCTGAAAGATCCTCGGCTTGGCATGGTGACGATCAACGATGTTCGAGTCTCCAAAGACCTTGCCTATGCAGAGGTTTTTTTTACGGTCTTTCCCGACGATCATGCTGAAGAAGCCGGACAATTGCTTGGCAATGCCAGTAGTTTTTTGAGGAAGCTCTTAGCAAGGCAGTTGAGCACTCGCATTACACCAAAACTGCGCTTTAGTTATGATGCGAGTTTGGTTCAGGGTGAAAAAATAACCCGAGCATTAATGGCTGACCGCAAGGCTCGACCGCGCCAAGAGGAAGAAGATTTTGGGCCGTAGTCGACGCAAGGGCCGAGTCATAGACGGCATATTGTTGCTGGACAAACCAGCTGGAATAACGTCAAATGGCGCTCTCCAAAGGGTAAAGCACCTCTATGGCGCAGCAAAAGCGGGCCACACCGGTAGTTTAGACCCCATCGCAACGGGCGTCCTCCCAATTTGTTTTGGGGAAGCAACCAAGTTCTCTCAGTTTCTTTTGGATGCCGACAAGGGTTACATCGCGACGATCCAGTTAGGGGTTCGCACCACAACTGGCGATAGCGAGGGTGACATTGTTCATGAACGGAGCGTNCCCGAACTAACGGATGANGCGATCGAATCTTATCTANACTCGTTTAGAGGTGAGATAGACCAGATCCCTTCCATGTATTCGGCGATAAAATTGAATGGGCAGCCGCTTTACAAGCTAGCCCGGCAAGGAATAGAAGTAGAGCGTAAGTCAAGACGCGTGACCATCATGGCGCTGACGCTGATTGAACGGACACAAGATCAGTGGGTTTTGGATATTTCCTGTACCAAAGGAACCTACGTTCGCTCACTTGCTGAAGATATTGGTGAGTTGATTGGGTGTGGCGCGCATGTTGTTGGGCTAAGACGCAGGCAGGCCGGACCCTTTGCCATTGAAGAAACCTGCACGCTGGAAGTTCTTGAAGATCTAAAGGCAGAAAACGGTGAGCGCGGGTTGGATGAGACCTTGCTACCCGTGTCAGCGGCGGTTGCGGATTATCCGGTGGTTGAAATGACCGCATTAACCGCTAGCTATTTTGTGCAGGGACAACCGGTTCAAATTGCAGGCGTTAAAGATGAAGGATTAGTCTCAGTCTATTCTGAGGCGACGGATGACAAGATTTTTGTCGGTGTCGGGGAGATCCTCGATGATGGCAAGATTGCGCCGCGGCGATTAATCGCGACGTAACAACGATAGGGTATCTGCAAATATGCGTGGATACACCTGTTCAACGAAAGGAGTTGCGATAACGCAACTGCATATTAAGAAAAAGGAGGCCACGTGGCTTTATCAAATGAAGAAAAATCAGGAATCGTAAAAGATTACGGTACATCAGAGTCGGATACCGGTTCACCCGAAGTGCAAGTTGCGCTATTGACGGCGAATATCGAGAANCTACAAGGTCATTTTCANGCTCACAAGCATGATCATCACTCTCGAATTGGTCTGCTCAGAATGGTGAGTCAAAGAAGGAAGCTCTTAAATTATCTGAAGAGTAAAGATACCGGTCGGTATGCACAGTTGATTAAGAGATTAGGTCTGCGCCGATAAATCAAGCCGTTATGAATGGAGAATAATGTGAATCCAGTTAGAAAAAAGTTTACCTATGGTGACCAAGAAGTCATCATCGAAACCGGTCGAATTGCGCGACAGGCGTCCGCATCGGTCTTAGTATCGGTCGGAGAAACCTCGGTCTTGGTTGCTGTGGTCGGTCGTAAAGAAGCCAATCCACATCAGAGTTTCTTTCCCTTAACCGTCAACTACGAAGAAAAAACCTATGCGGCCGGTAAGATCCCCGGCGGGTTNTTCAAGCGTGAAGGGCGCCCTTCTGAAAAAGAAACCCTAACGTCACGGTTAATTGATCGTCCAATTCGCCCTTTGTTTCCAAAAGGCTTTATGAACGAAGTCCAGGTGACCTGTCAGGTTGTTTCGGTTGAAAAAGATATGGATGCGGATATTCCGGCGATGATCGGTGTCTCGGCAGCGCTTAGCCTGTCTGGGATTCCCTTTGCAGGACCAATCGGTGCGGCTCGGGTGGGTTTTACGGAAACCGGATATCTTTTAAATCCAGGGTATGAAGCACTGAAAGACTCACATTTGGATATGGTTGTTGCCGGTACGGAATCGGCTGTCCTGATGGTTGAGTCGGAAGCGAAAGAGCTAACTGAAGACCAGATGTTAGGTGCGGTACTCTTTGCTCATCAGGAAATGCAAGTTGTCGTCAAGGCGGTCCAAGAGCTCTGCGCTGAGGTTGGCGTTGATGCTTGGAATTGGACGCTCGCCGAAAACGATGCGACTTTGGTTGCTGAAATGACCGAGTTTTCCGCTGAAAAAATCGCTGAAGCTTACCGGGTTACTGAAAAGATGAGCCGGCAAGATCAGTTGCAAGTGCTGCGAGATGCGGCGATGGCGCAATTTGTTCAAGAAGGTGGGCCTTCAGCAGACGTGGTGGGTGGTATTTTTGGCAGCATCGAGAAGAAGACCGTTCGGCGCGCGATCATTGCCGGCGAGCCTCGAATTGATGGACGCGATACTAAGACGGTTCGAGGCATTGCAGTTGAAGTTGGGGTGCTTGCGAAGACGCACGGTTCGGCGTTATTCACGCGGGGCGAAACCCAAGCACTTGTTACGACAACCCTCGGTTCAACCAGAGATTCAGCGATCATCGATGCGCTGCAAGGCTCCTACCGTGATCATTTCATGTTGCATTACAATTTCCCACACTACAGCGTCGGCGAAACTGGATTCTCGGGTGGCCCGAAGCGTCGTGAGATCGGTCATGGCAGGTTAGCTCGACGGGGCATTGCCGCGGTGTTGCCCAGTTTTGAGGACTGGCCTTATACCACTCGGGTTGTGTCTGAAATCACTGAGTCGAACGGTTCTTCCTCTATGGCCTCAGTCTGTGGCGCAAGTCTTGCGTTAATGGATGCGGGCGTGCCCTTAAAAGCACCCGTTGCCGGTGTGGCGATGGGGCTGGTTAAAGAAGATGATGGCTTTGCGGTCCTGACGGATATCCTTGGGGATGAAGATCACTTGGGTGACATGGACTTTAAAGTTGCCGGCACGCAAACGGGCGTCACGGCGCTTCAGATGGACATCAAGATCCAAGGCATTACTGAACAGATCATGGAAACGGCGCTTGAACAGGCGCGGGATGCTCGACTCCATATATTGGATGAGATGAACAAGGTCATTGGCCGATCGCGAGAAACGGTTTCAGATAATGCGCCGGCGATGGTCACGATGAAAGTCGAATCTGACAAGATTCGGGATGTCATTGGCAAGGGTGGTGCAACCATCCGATCGATTACCGAAGAAACGGGTGCATCGATTGATATTGATGANGACGGCACGATCACAATTTTTGGTGAGGGTGTTGAGTCTAGAGATGCAGCGGTTCGATTGATCGAAGGTATTGTCGCCGAGGCTGAAGTCGGTCAAATTTATAACGGTAAAGTTGTAAAAATTGCAGACTTCGGCGCCTTTGTGAACATTTTGCCTGGAAAGGATGGCTTGGTTCACATTTCTCAGATCGCCAGCGAGCGCGTTGAGAAAGTGACGGATTACCTTTCTGAAGGTCAGATCGTAAAGGTTATTGTCCTGGATGTTGAGCGTGGACGAATTAAGCTCTCGATGAAGGAAGTGCCGTCAGATGAGGCAGAAGCACCCGCATCCGACGCAGTTGAGGCAGAAGCGGCGAGTGAGCCAGAAGCAGCTCCTGTAGCGGTTGATGCGGTTGAAGTTGAAGCGGCGACTGTCGAGTCAGCGCCGGTGGAATCTGTTGAAGATGCCAACGTTGATCAGGCTGATGATGCTGCAGACACGCAAAGTAAGCCAACTCAAGACTAATGGTTTGAGAGGCTGAAAAACCCGAGTCGTGAAAGCGCCTCGGGTTTTTTTATGCGTTTGTTTGTGGTGAGTTCGCGATGAGGTCGTCGACAACGCTTGGGTCAGCCAAGGTACTGGTGTCCCCCAATTGCGTCAGTTCATTCTCAGCAATTTTGCGCAATATTCTACGCATGATTTTCCCAGACCTGGTTTTCGGGAGCATGGGTGCCCATTGCAGAATGTCGGGTTTAGCAATGGCGCCAATCTCTTGCCGAACAAGGTTTTCAAGTTCCCGCTTGAGGGTATCCGTCCCGTCGACGCCTTGCATTAAGGTGACGTAGGCATAGATCCCTTGGCCCTTTATGTTATGCGGATAACCGACGACAGCAGCCTCCGCGACCGCTTCATGCAGCACCAATGCGCTCTCAACTTCTGCTGTACCCATCCGGTGTCCCGAAACATTGAGCACATCGTCGACTCGTCCGGTAATCCAGTAATACCCTGACTCATCTCGGCGAGCACCATCACCCGTAAAATAGTAGCCCGGATAGGTCGTATAGTAGGTATCAATGCAGCGCTGATGGTCCCCAAAAACTGTTCTGATTTGGCTTGGCCAGGAGCTGCGAATGGCTAGGTTGCCGGAGGTTGCACCACTCAGCACGTTTCCCTCTGGATCGAGTAAGACGGGCTCTACACCAAAAAACGGCAGGGTTGCAGATCCGGGTTTTAGATCCGTCACACCCGGCAAGGGGGTAATCATGATGCCGCCAGTTTCTGTTTGCCACCAAGTATCGACTATGGGACACCGGCCGTCACCGACAATATGGTAATACCACTCCCAAGCTTCTGGATTAATGGGCTCGCCAACCGAGCCCAGAATACGCAGACTCGAGCGGTTGGTTGCCTGCACAAACTCGTTTCCCATGCCCATGAGGGCACGAAGTGCAGTCGGGGCTGTGTAAAAAATATTGACCTGATGCTTGTCAACGATTTGCCAGCATCGAGACGCATCAGGATAGTTCGGGATGCCTTCGAACATTAAGGTTGTCGCGCCATTCGCGAGAGGCCCGTACACGATATAGGTATGGCCTGTAACCCAACCAACATCCGCGGTGCACCAGTAAATATCGCCATCATGGTAGTCGAAGACGTAGCGATGCGTCATGGCCGCTTGCAATAAATAACCGCCTGTAGTGTGCAGTACGCCTTTCGGTTTTCCGGTTGAGCCCGAGGTGTAGAGGATGAACAAAGGATCTTCACTGTCCATTGGTTCGGCGGGGCAGCTTGGGGGTTGCAGGATAGTTTCATCGTTATACCAGAGATCCCGTTCTGGTTGCATCGACACGAAGCCGCCAGTGTGCCGCACAACAATCACAGAATGCACGTTCGGGCACTGCTCAAGCGCCAGATCGGCATTGACTTTAAGGGGGACTGTTTTACCGCCTCGCACGCCTTCATCAGCGGTGATCACTGTTTGGCAGTCAGAGTCTAAAATACGATCTTGCAGGGCTTGTGGTGAGAAGCCGCCAAATACGACGCTGTGAACAGCACCGATTCGAGCGCAGGCTAGCATGGCGTAGGCGGCCTCTGGAATCATTGGCATATAAAGNCAGACGCGATCGCCTTTTTTAACGCCTCGCTGAATTAAAAGGTTGGCCAGTTGGCAGACCCGTTGGTGCAAGTCCTGATAGGTGATGGTGGCCTGCTGGCTCGGATCATCACCCTCCCACAAGATTGCAGTTTGTTGGGCGCGCTCTGGAAGATGTCGGTCAACACAGTTATAGCATGCATTCAGTTTCCCGCCGATGAACCAACCTGCCGTGCCCGTCATTAGATTTGACTCGGTGAGCTGCTCCCAGGGTTTAGACCAAGTCAGGAATTCATTGGCCATCTCTGGCCAAAAGGTCTCGGGCGCGTTAATCGATTTCTGGTACAAATCCTGATACTGATCGATGGAGAGGTGGGCCCGTTGTTTGGCGTCGTCTGAAACCGGGTATTGTTTGTCGTTGGTCATCTAAAACTCTCTAAGCTCCGATAAGGCTTAAGGGTGCCATATTGCGGACATCTGGAAAACCATAAGATTGCCGTGCCTGCCGATACTTCAATTCGAGCTTGAACTTAGCTGTCCTTAAGCGGCGCCTCGGCTTTAGGCTGGGATTTTTTGGACTTCTGCGTTCGGCTACCCCGGGTCATGATCTGCTGCCGGTCCTCGTCAGCAGTTTGAAACTCTGTCCACCAGTCGCATAGTGCGCTGATATTTTCACCGCTATCACGTCGTAGTAGAAGGAAGTCGTAAGCCGCGCGGAAACGCTTATTGGCGATTAATCGCAAAGGTTTCTTTCCGCGTCGCGCTTCGAGTCGATCCTGGAGCAACCAGATCTCCCGGGCAGGGATACTAAAGCGTTTTGGGATCGAAATAACGGCTTGTTGTTGGTGGAAGACCTGATCAGCCGCAACTGCCGCTGCATCGTTTCTTGAATAATCATCTTTTTCGATGAGCGCCTTTTTGAGATTCTCAAAAGGTGCCCATAAGAGCGCAGCGAAGATGAATGCCGGGGTAACCGGCGAGCCAATGGCTATTCGATCGTCTGTTGATTTAAGTGCGAGCTGAATAAGTGCCTCGGCCTGGCCTTCTTCTGCCATGGTCGGAAACAAAATAACGCTGATTTGATATTGGCATAAGGCAAGATAGGTCGATTGTGCAAATCCAGCCATGAAGAGCTTTAGGGTTTCTTCAAATAGCCTCGCCGGCGGTATTTCCCCCAAAAGATGCGCCAGATCAATGATCTTCTGTTCAAGGATTGGGGCTAAATCGAATTTAAGTTTGGATTTGAAGCGAATGGCTCGGAGCATTCTAACTGGATCTTCTTTGAAACGTGTCGCGGGATCCCCAATCAACCTAAGTTGTTTGCTTGCGAGATCATTGAGACCTTGATCGGTGGGGTCTAAGACCCGCTCGTCGGTTGCGCAGTAGTAGAGTGCGTTAACGGTAAAGTCTCGTCGGAAGGCATCAGACTCGAAGGACCCAAAGACATTGTCGTCGAGTACATGTCCCGCATCGTTTGATTTTTGCTGATTGTGTTGGGCCCTAAAAGTCGAGACTTCAATGATCTCGCGCCCAAATCGCACATGAACAATCTGAAATCGTCGGCCGATAATCCGAGAATTCCTGAAAACTTTATGGACCTGCTGCGGGGTTGCATTCGTTGCAACATCAAAATCTTTGGGTTTTAGGCCCAGCAGGAGATCCCGTACGCAGCCGCCGACGAGGTAAGCCGTGAAGCCTTGCTCTGTTAGCCGAAGCACAACTTTGAGTGCCTCGAGGCTAATTTCCGAGCGGGGTAAGTGTTCAGCGCTATTTGATTTTTTGCCCACAGAATGTGTCTTAATCGCGTGGAGAGAGTGTAACAGATCGCATGCTAGACAGCTCATTCGGATAGTTTAAAAAGAAAAGGGAAAGCCTAAGCTTTCCCTTTAGCGAGCATGGTCTCTTTATTATTATTGTTCTTGCTTGGTGCTTATTATTATTGTTGGCATCCAAGTGTCTTAACTATCGCAGGATGCGAACCATTTGGGAAGTCCCAATTTTGGCTGTGCGCAGGTCCAAAATTTGAAGAAGGTTAAGCCTCTATGCGGCGTCAGGTTTGACCAACGGCGGGCGGCGGCTGCGGGTTCG
>JGI26246J51724_1000991_pt1 | contig 13201 bp, 10 predicted proteins | sample SaaInlLV_10m_DNA_FD_51724 | JGI IMG/M metagenome (IMG submission 51724) | reverse complement strand
TGCTCAGCAAGCCATTTTTCAGAACGACAGCGCTCCAACCAATGTTGGGTTTGCGCGCTCGGCACACTCAAATGACGCATGATGCTCGCTCACTCCAAGCGAAGGGGAGGTTTGAGCATGACGGCGGAACACACCAAGGCCCCCCTTCTTCCCAACACTGGCCTTATGCTCATCGGCATGGGACCGGGACGTCTTTCTGGAATGAGTGTTGAAGCACTTCAAGCCGCAAAGGCCGCCGATGTGCGGCGGTATGAAGCGTACACTGCTCTTTGGCCACAAGCACAACTCGATGCACTTGAAGCAGAAGTTGGAGCCATCGAGAAGGTGATGAGGCCGGAAGTGGAACTCCCTGAGGCTTTGTTTGAATTGGCTCGAACTTCGTTGGTTGCGCTCTTGGTGGTTGGCGATCCGCTTCAGGCAACGACGCATGTTGATTTACAACTCCAAGCGACTGAAGCAGGCCTCGAATGCCTTGTGTTCCATGGCGTATCCATCACGACCTTGGTGACTGGCGCCATCGGGTTGTCCAACTATAAATTCGGGCGGCAAACCACGCTCACCTACCCATATGGTGGATGGGTGGCGACTTCACCTTTGGAAGTCATCGCCGCGAACATGCATCAAAACCTCCACACACTGGCCCTTCTCGATTTGGATCCGACAGGTGAAGGCATCGGCCACCAAATTCCGATGAGACCCCAAGATGCGGTTGCCTCGTTGAGGTTGATGTGGGACAAGCTCGCAGATGCAATTGAAGAAATGCCACAAGAGACTGCCTTGCAATCGATGCGCGTCGAAGCATGTGAAGCCCTCCTAAGTGGTGATCTTGATTCAATGGATGTCGTGCTGTGTTCCGATATGGGCACAGACGATGAATCCCTTGTGGTGACGACTGTTGGCCAACTTGAAGGTCAAACTGGCGGGCGGCTCAACAGCCTCGTGTTCCAATCCAAAACCAGTGAAGTTGAAGAGAAGGCTCTCCTTCGTTGGCGCTAAAGGTGTGTGGCTGTATGTCTGACGATGTGATAATTCTCCTTTCTTTCCTGTTGTTCATGTTCTTTTTTGCTGGTGTCGGGCTTGCATCGATGCGCGTCAAAGAAGACACGACGGATGATTACCTCGTTGCTGGACGCGGTATGCATCCAGGATTGGCTGCACTTTCGGCCGTCAGCACATGGAACTCCGGCTACATGTTCATCGGTTTCATCGGTTTCATCTACGTTCAAGGCTACTCTGCGATTTGGATTGCGTTGGTGTCGACCATCGGGCAATTGGTAGCATGGATTTGGCTCTACAAGTACATCCAGAAAGAAGGAGAGGAACGGGGTATTCGCTCGCTCACATCTCTTGTTTCAAGCACAACCGGCTCACCTGAAGCAAAGGTTGCAGCGGTCCTATCGGTTCTTTTCCTCTCGATCTATGCAGCAGCTCAACTGACTGCAGGTGGTGTTGCCCTCGAAACTATGCTCAATTGGGCCCCTACAGTTGGTATTCTGATCGGATTCGTGCTTGTTGTGGCGTACTGCTATGCTGGCGGGATTCGTGCCTCAATTTGGACTGATGCCGCTCAATCCAGCGTCATGATTGTCGGCTCAACGATCCTCTGCCTTGTTGCAGTCAAGAATTCTGGTGGACTTTCTGGTTTGCACGATCAGCTTGCGGCCGTTGATGATTCGATGGTGAGTCTGTTCCCGTCTGGCTTGAGATTCGGGGCTGCCCTCTGGATTGCTGCCTTTTTCTTAGGCGGCTTGGGTGTGGCGGGACAGCCACAGGTTGTTTCTCGAGTCATGACGCTGAAAGACGACGCTGCTCGAAAGCAAGCGATGGTTTGGTTCTTCGTTTGGCAAACGCCGTTCATCGTTTTGATGTTCATTATCGGCCTTGCGTGCCGTGTTTTATTACCCGAGTTGGGCACGGATGGTGCCCAAACTGGGTTGCCATTGTTGGCCATGGAACAACTGAGCCCGTTCCTTGGCGGCGTCATCCTCGCATCGATTTTTGCTGCCACAATGTCGACTGCGGACAGTCAAGTCTTGGCTTGCACAGCCGCCATCACCGATGACGTGAAGTCTGAATGGAGTCAGGACCACAAGAAGACGAAAATGGTCACTCTTGGCATGGCGGTTTTCGCCACGGTGATTTCCCTCGTTGGTCAGCAGTTCCCAGGGTTCGGCGATTCTGTGTTCAGTCTCGTTGTTCTCGCCGTTTACGGCTTGGGCGCTATTTTTGTCCCGATGATTTTGGTTCGTATGATGGGGTATGAGCCTGACACAACCCACTCGATTCTAATGATGATGGCCGGATTTTTCGGCGTGATTGGATGGGTAACCTTTGGCCTCGATGGTGCGGACGGGATCTTCCCCTCAGTGCCTGGTGTCGGCGCTGCATTTGCAACCCACTTCCTCTTGTGCTGGTTGCGCGACGATTCGCCAACGAATGCATTCGGGCGATACAGTGTGCCAGGTCAACAAACGATAGCTGTTGGGCTCGCAGTCTTGCTGGCTGTCGTTGCTGTCACAGAAGTGTCCTACGTCAATTTCGCACCCGATTCAAACGCCAATGGTGCAGATAGCGGTAAAGCGTACACAATGAATTACACCATCGAAGAATGGGAGAAAACGGAAACGTTGTTCATTGGAAACGATCAGACTGCGCAGTTCTCATTCACCTATGACGAAATGTTTACTGCCTCCTTGGGGATTCAGTTTGTTATCTCATATGGGGAAACCAATGAATTCATCACCAATGCATGTGATGATGTGACGGTCGAACCCGACTTTAGCAACACTGCTGGGCCTCATGACGAAGTCGACGATTCTGCAAAATCGACCTCGACTTGTGATTCTTCTGAACAGCTGATGGCATCGATTGTCACCGACAACTCTCTTTTGGAATTCGGTTCAATCCCAGGAGCGTACACCGCTAATGGAACCATGAACGAGCTCGAAAATAACGCAGAGAGAATGAACAACATCGATCGCATGATGGGGTCATATGAGGCTGGTGTGACCGTAGCAACCAACAGCGGAAACCCTACAGCGGACTCTGGAGAATCGATTACCATCACATGGCGAGCATTGCTGCTCGTACCGGGCGAAATTACTGCTGTCTAATCATAGACTGAACGTCTGACCCTGTCGAGCAATGCTCCAACCCGACNCAGCGAGAAGGGTCGATGCTTCGCTTTCTGAATNGTACAATGGATTTGTGTGGTTCAGATGAATGAAATAGATTTCAGGATCGTTTTCTTGCCGCGGTCCGAGCATCTCGAGGGTTTTGCTGACTGGAGGATGGGGGACCTTGTCTTGGTTGCGCCCAGCAAGTTCGTTGATCGACCAAAAAGTACCATCAATCAAAGCAATCTCCACATCAAGTGACGCCAACCAAGAGCGTATGCTGTCGTGGTGATGGCGTGCGAGTGTCTCTTCCCATGTGTCGTGATCAGGGAGGAACAGCAAGGAGCGGTTTGGCCCACGTATCACGAAAGCGTGCATGTCTGAGAGTTCATCGCGATGGGGTACACGGATCGGTTGGGCAATCACATGTTCACTGAGTTGTATTCGATCGCCATCATGGAACACCTTTGCATCAAAGACGCCTTGCTCGACCATGAGGGCCCATTGGGGGGTTCGATCGATGAGGTGCTCCATTTCACTCGAAGTGTGGAGGTTCACGTTTCTGGCGTTCATGGTNTCACGGCCAAACAAGCCCAAACCATCGACATGGCCAAAGTGAGCGTGGGTGAGTAACACATTGTCGATCGTTGATTGGCCCCAAACCGTCAATTGCTGACCTAGAAAACGAGTCGCCTCAATCAGGTGGTTTACATTGCCATCTGTGATCCCAAGAGCCACAGGGTAGGACGCGTCTTCTGGAGCGAGTCCAACACAACAGGGGCGNGTGCAACCNGCTTGCGGTCGGCCGCCGTCTTGTGCTAAGCCAAGCAATGTCACTTCGACCATGTGACTGCCAGCAAGGGCCTCGGCATCAAATCATCCATTCACTGGACGTATGCGTTGGCTGCTTCTTGGGCGGTGGCCCCGTAAGGTGTGACACGGTACGCCATGCCGCGTCGCTTGAGGATGTCCTTCAGTGAAGCGGTGAGGTCTTCCTTCGTGATGAGTTCTCGGTCATCGGATAGCGAGGCGATGAGCGCGGACTGAACGACTTCTCGCAACCACGCACCGGTAAGACCATCGCTTGACTTAGCAAGACGTTCGATTGCCTCGCGGTTCACCGTTGGAGCGGTGTTTATTGGTTTCAAATGTTGGTGAAGGATGTGGTAGCGTTGCTCCTTATCGGGCAAGCCAACCTCGACAATGCGGTCAAATCGACCTGGTCGGTCGGCGATTGCAGGGTCGATTTTGTTCGAATGGTTGGTTGTTGCAAGGGTGATGACGCCGTGATTGGGCACAACGCCGTCCATAGACTGGAGGAATTCGCCCAAAAGTGGATGGTCGGAAGCACGCCGATCAAGAGCCCCTGCAGTATCGATGTCCTCGATGATGAGCAGGGTTGGCGATAATTTCCGAGCCAGCTCGTAGCACTTCTTGATGTCTTGACGCCCGGTGATCATCTCAGCAGAGATGAGGATGCAGGTGATGTCGGAGTGAGCGGCAAGCCACTTTGCAATCATGGTCTTCCCGGTCCCTGGAGGACCTGCCAAGATGACGCCCCGTGAGTTTGCCAGACCGAGTTCCTTCAGCTTCGGCATGGCTTTTTGGAATGTGATGATGTCCTTCCAAAGGGTTTCTTTGACCACTGGGTCCCAGGCAAGCAGAGCGTCAATGTTGGTGTCCCGTTCGACGAAGTTGTACTTCAAGTCAAAGAAGGCCTGGTTGAGTGGTCCGTTTTCGTAAAAATCCTCTTCCAATTGGTTGATGAAGTTGGTGAAGTCGTACCGTTCTGTGTTCATGCTGTGACCGGTTGGTGTATGGATGGTGATGCGGTGATCACCGTCGCCGTCAACAGAGGAAATTAGGGTGAAACGGTGCGCTGGGTCGACCTTGCTTTGGTAGAACCGTGTGCCGATGACCATGATGCGCTGACGTTGTTTACCCTGCAGTGCGATGGTATCGTACATGCATGGGCGGAGAATTCCATCTTCAATTGAAAATTCCTCACTCACCTCATATTCCGGTTCGAGATATCTGTCGAGGTGCATCTTCATGAGCGCCCCCAAGTGGCCTTTCCAGTAGCGTGAATCGCGTTGGGTTTTGATTGCGTTGAGGAACGTGAACATCTTTGAATCAAACATGTTTTGACGGGTTTGTTTTGGCAGCAATGCATGTGCGGCTGCCTTCGCATCTGCATACGCCTTCATATCGATTGAAACTCGCCCCAAGGACGACTCAATCGTGAAGACGGGGTCCATATTTTTCTCTTGCTCTTGCTTCTTTTCTTCATCCATACGTGTCACACTTCCTTTACTTTGCCCGACGCCTATGCCCCAATTGTGGGTTTTATTCGTCGCCACAGGAATAACCTCCGAGGGTATATGAAGGCGCGAAAGGATGTGACCATCGCCCGCGAAGGAATCAAACGACAGGGGTGGCTCGATGTGTTTGAGGGGAGTTCATGGCAGGTCCATCCAAAGTTGAATTTCCAGGGCAGAAAAAGCAACGCGTCCGCATGCGCGGGACGAAGCACGCCAACGAAGCCACAGCGAATCGTATCAAGCGAGAGTTGGCACAATTGCTCGAAGATCCGGAAGAAAAACTTCCCACAATGATGTGGAAGGGTCGACTTCGTTGGGGTCGGAAAGATCCTGTGACGAAAACGCTCAACGAACTCAAAATTATCATCAAGAAAAAGAACGATGTTCGTTGGCTTGGAAAGCGAATGATGGCAAAGCGCGGCGATCCTGTTGCCAAGGCCTTTGCCGGTTCACTGCACGCCGCTCACGATGAAGATTTTACCATGGTTGGGAAGTTCAGTTCGGGTTCCTTCGGAGGAGCGTCGTTCATCCGGCGTGGAGATGGTAAGCAAGGCTACCTTGCCGGTCTACAAAACCATTCACACCTCACACTGCGCATGCTACCGTGGGAAGATCATGCCAAGCGAGGTATGTACTTCTTCACCTGGAAAGGTGGCTTTGTATGCACTGGGCCGAACCCCTCGCCTCCGGACGAATGGCTCGAAGATGTCCTCGATCGATCACGATTTGATTTCACCAAAGACGATGAAATCCCGCTCCCGGTTTGGGTCACAAACGATCTCGATCCGAACGCAGTGTTGGAATTCAATCCAAGCGGAGATGGATACGTCCGTTTCTCGTTCAAACACGGGCCTGTTGTGGCGATTGGGTTTGATGCGCTTGGTGAATCTGGGAAGAAGGAAGCTTCCTTTATCCACCACCTTGCTCTTTCGATGCTCCCTCCCTTCTTGCCTTCAATCCTCACGATTGAAGCAAACTGGGCGCCAAAAGGATGGCCTGAAGGAAAGGCACTTCCCGAGGCTTCTGCAGAAGGTATCGACAAGGTCATCGATGCATGGCAAGGCCTCACGATGAATGAGGGGTTGATTGCCATGGCAGTTCAACGGGCTGTTATTGACGCTATTGACGAAGGATTGGTCCTCGGAGATATGTGGATTGAAGGCAACGATCTCGACACTATCGAACAGGGTCTTGCCGACCATGCTGGGTCAATCGATGAACGCCATCTTACCGCCCACATGCTCCTTGCTTCAATGAGCGAAGGCCCGACTGATGAAGTTGGAATGAGAATCAATCCAAGAGGCGATATCGCTGACCGCAAGGGTCAGGCGTTAGAAATTATGACTGGTACAAGCTGTGGAAATATTCTCGGCACACTTTGGGAAAAATGGGGCATGGCAGGCCTGGCTGGACTCGGGATTGAAGGCGAAGAGGCTGAAGAAATCTGGAAGAAGCAGAACAAGAAACCCCAGCCTTTCGGCACCTTCCTCAAAGGCCTTGATTCTGCGCGAAGTCAAGCGCGCCGCGTGGCTCGATTCCCGACTCGGAGTGGAGAGTTTAGTGGCGCCGCAGGTACAATCCACGACCTTGTTCTCCAAGGTCTGCTCGATGGAATCGGAAAAGCTGAGCGTGTGGCAACGTCTCGTCATGCATCGATCGATGAAGCAGCCGCCTCATGGGCGTGGTTGCTTGCTGCAGGTCGCTCGGCCGGGCAAGATTGGCACTTTGAATCCAATGCAAGGGATCGTGCCGGGGCTTGGCTCGCCGCAACGAAAACCTTGCTTGCCGCAGGCGAATCCTTGCTTGCTACTGAGCCTGATGAAGTCGATGGATTAAGAATTGAATGGCAAAGTGCCTTCGACGCATTGAAGGTCGTCACAGGCGAATCCATCTGATTGGCCTCAATGAGGCAACAGAATCCAAATCGCCACACCGACGAGTGAGGCGCCCAAAGCTATGTTCAGTCGCTTTGCATTCTGTTGGGAACTGAACGAGCGTCGCAAGGCAACGCCGAATCCGGCCCAAACCAGGACTGCTGGGTATCCAGCGAATGCATTGAGTGCCACAAGCGCCACTTTCGCAGTAATTCCTTGGCCAAACAGAGTCCCCCATGTTGCCATGATGGCGAGGAAATGAATCCATGCCTTACCGTTGACAAATTGCAACATGGCACCGGTAAGAAATCCTAGTTGATCTGTGTTCTGCGCTTCCTCAAGTGGTTTCGTTTCCGATTTCGCAATTACATAACCAAGGTAAGCGATGTAAGCGGCCCCCGCATAGGTCAAGAGATTGAAGAAGCCTTGATTGGATTCGATGGCGGTGATAGCGACGCCCACGATCACGCCAAGAACCGACCATCCAGTGAGCATGCCAAGCGTGAGAGGGATGGTTGAGCGAAACCCGTGCTGGGCACCATGTGCAGCGCAGAGCATGTTGTTAGGCCCTGGCGTGAAACACATTGGTATGATGAACACGAGCAACGCAATCAGCGCACTGGTGTCCATTTTTCATACCTCGATTGGAGCGATTCAGACGTTCGCAAATCCACGCTCGATATCTGCCCACAGATCTTCGACGTCTTCGATTCCAATGCTCATTCGCACATAGCCGGGTACCAAGCCTGCTGCATGCCGAACATCTTCTGGGATCATCATGTGGCTGGAATTGAAGGGGCACTCGACCAGTGATTCAACGCCACCAAGGCTTGTTGCTTCGTAGATCATTGTCAGGCCTCGCATGAATTTCAGAGCCGCTTCATCGCCGCCTTTAACGACAAATCCGATCATGCCTGTACCCTTAGGCATCACGCGCTGAGCGACTTCGTAATCATCATGGGAAGGGAGAGCCGGGTGGTTCACTCGCTCGATCATCGGATGCGCTTCAAAGCGTTGCGCGAGGGTGACTGCGTTGGAGCAAATCATTGGCATGCGGACGTGAAGTGTCCTCATACCACGTTCCAAAAGATAGCTACTATGTGGGTCTGGCGAGCCGCCGAAGTGCACTTTGCGTGGGAAAATTTGAGCGATTAATTCCTTCGATCCAATAACAGCTCCACCGATGATGTCTGAATGGCCACCAAGATATTTGGTGGTTGAATGAATTACCAAGTCAACGCCCATGGACAACGGTTGGCATGCCCATGGTGAGGCGAAGGTGTTGTCAATGATGCACAACAAATTATGTCGCTTTGCGACGTCGACCATTGCGGGAATATCACAAACTTTCAACACTGGGTTGGTCAGTGTTTCGATGTAGATGAGTTTGGTGTTGGGTTGTATGGCTGCTTCGTAGGCTGCTGGATCTCGCATATCTGCCATGGTTGTTTCAATGCCAAAACGAGGGAGTTCTTCGGTCAAGAGACCGTACGTGCCGCCATAAACGTCGGTGGAGGCGACAACGTGGTCGCCAGAGCTGAGGAGGGACATCAGGGTGGTAGAAATTGCTGCCATTCCAGAAGCAAATGTTTCAGCGTCTTCTCCGCCTTCCATAGCGGTGAGTTTCTGAGCCGCTGCATCCGAGTTCACGGTTGAAAGGCGAGCGTAGAGAAGGGTGTGTTGTGCGCCTGCAGCCCATCCAGCATAGCGTTCATCTGTGAGTTTGTACGTCGAAGATTGNAAAATTGGTGTGTTCACGGCATTCCCAATATGGTTGGTTCCGCTGTGAACTGCTTTGCTTCCAAAACCTTGGAAGTCGGTTGATTTTTTATCGCCCATCTTCATCCCTCATGCTTGTCGAAACTGTGGCCATCATTTACTCTTCCGAATCAGCATGTGTAAACAATTCGACAACNATGTTGCCCAAGAAGAGTGCGCCACCTCCAATNAGAATCCATGTGCTCCAGTCCACAAGGCCAAGCCCGAGGCCGTATGTCGTTGCCCATACCGGTTCAAGGGCATAGATGATGGCTGCTTGAATTGGATGCAAATAGCGTTGGTACATGTTGAGCAAGAGTAAGCAGAAGAACGACCCCCCAATACCTAGGCATAGCACTGGAATAAATACGCCATCAGCAAAGATGAATCGCCATTCTTCGATGCTCCGTCCACCTCCAAGCAGCAAGACCATGGCCACAGCCCCAAGAGCGACGACTGCGAACGAGGTTTGCGTTACACCAACCGGGTCCATCACTTGAGTGATCCTCTGGGTGTAGATGATGTGCAGTGCAAANAACACGGCGCAAACCACCGTCATTACCTCGCCAAAGCCCCACGTCAAGTGTGGAGGGCCTTGTATGAATCCGGCACCGAATGTTGCGAGCAATACGCCGAACATCAGCACGCGAGAAGGCTGCGATTTGGTCATGAGAATCGTAATCAGTGCGGTAAACACCACGTAAAGCGATGTGAGGAAAGCGGAAACAGCTGGGTTAATTTCGTCAAGTCCAATCATTTGAGTGACGAAGCCAACAAGCATGACGCCGCCAAGCAAAGCGCCGCCTTTCCATTGTTCTTTGTCTCGCAACGCAGCCCTTGCTTTGGGAAAGAAAATCACCATGACAAGTGCTGCAATCGCAAACCGAGCAGCAACAAGAACGCCAACAACTCTGTTGCTCCCGTACGCCTCGATCTCTGGCTGGAGTTCGTTGAGCGCCTGCTTCATCCAAATGAACGTCGCACCCCAAACTGATGTGACGACCAAAAGCGCCCCGATGGCTCTTTTTCGTTGATGTGGAGCAAACGGCGTCATTGCTAACTGAGCGTCATGCCCGACAGCCGACTCCGTCATGGGTGCGCCTCGATGGTTCGACTCATGAGGGTGACGCTTCAGACAGGGTCTTTTCAGCAACCACAACGCGAACACTCAAGGAGTGAATGAGGTGTGTGGCAGTCATGACCAAGGATGCTGGTGCTGCCGAGCGTATCTGGGAGCACCCAATCGAAACCGGTGATGCTCCGAAAAATGGTGAGACGTTTGACGCCATCGTTGTGGGTGGAGGCCCTGGTGGTTCGTCCGCAGCAGGCTATTTGGCAATGGCTGGAAAGAAAGTGCTGCTCATCGAAAAAGATGTGTGGCCACGCGACAAAGTCTGTGGCGACGCTGTTGGAGGTAAGTCCCTAAGTCACGTCTCAACGCTTGGAGTAAAGGCAGACTTAGAGTCGACGCCGCATTTCCGTGTGACAGGTATTTTGTTTTCATCACCAAAGGGCAACAAGGTTCGCGTTCCACTTCCAGAAGAAGATGTTGCGAAGCTTGAGGCTGGCTATTCGCTTCCGCGCGCTCAGTTCGACGCACTGCTCTTCAAGCGGTGCCAAAGCATGGTCAGAGAAGCCGGTGGGTCTGTGATTCAAGGTGGGGAAGTTCGAACCGTGCTTTTCGATGATGGTAACGGAGGCGGGGACCCTGGAGAAGGCAGCGGCGATGCGCGGCATGCTGCTGGCGTCATTGTCCGAATCGGTGGCAGGAAAGGAGAGGAATTCACTTTCCACACCCGTGAATTAGTCGGTGCTGCAGGGTATCGATGCCCCGTAGCAAAATCTGTCGTCGAGTCAAGTTACAATGAAGAAATGATGGACAGAGACCACTATTGTGGNGGCTACAGAGAATATTGGCGCAACGTCAAGGGCTGTGAAGCTGCGAGTGGAGACATCGAGATCCACTTTGTCGATACGGTGATTCCGGGCTACTTCTGGCTCTTCCCTGTGTCCGACAATGTCGTGAACGTTGGCATTGGCATGGTGATGGGTCTGCTTGACAAACAGAAGAAGAAGTTGAAAGCCCTTCAAGCCGATGTCATCGCTAATCATCCAATGTTCAAAGATCGCTTTGCTGAGGCAGAGATGGTGGCGGGTTCGGCGAAAGGTTGGCAACTACCATTTGGCTCTCCCCGAAAGAAATCCAAGATGCATCCGCGCCGTTCGAGCATGAATGGGGTCCGGTTGGTCGGCGACGCTGCCTCCCTCGTGGATCCATTCTCAGGTGAAGGCGTTGGAAACGCACTCGTCACGGGAGAAATAGCTGCAAATCACATTTTGGGCGGAAAAACGCCCATCGAATATCAAGAGGAAGTTTGGAAGGTCCTCGGCCCCGAACTCATCAATTCCTATCGGATGCAAAAGTTGAGCCGCCGTTCATGGTTGCTCAATTGGTTTGTCGGAAAGGCGGAAAAGAAACCTGCTTTACAAGAAATGATGACGGAAATGATTGCAAGTAAAGAGGCGCAAGAAAACCTTCATTCGCCTTGGTTCATGATGAAGACATTGCTCTTTTGAGGTGCGGGTATGGATGCGAAACTTGACGGTGTTGAAGCGGTCTTTCTCGACCTCGACGGTACGATCTACCTTGGTGGCGCACTGATTCCTGGAGCAATAGAATTCCTCGACCGATGCGGCGAGCAGGGGGTCGCGCGGTACTTCCTTTCAAACAACTCAAGCCGTTCGGTCTCGCAGTACCTGAAGAAATTGGAAGGGTTTGGAATTCCTGCAGTTGAAGAAGACGTGTTGCTTTCAACGCATGACCTCTTGGCGTGGCTCAAAAAAGAAGCCATCACTGAAACTTGGCTCATTGGAACCGAGGGCATGCGAGAAATGATGGAAGAAGTTGGTATTGCTACTCGTTCCGCCTCGCCACAGTACGTCGTACTTGGTTACGATACCGAAATCGATTATGAGAAAATTGCAACCGGTAGCATTCACTTGCACGCCGGTGTCCCTCTCGTAGCAAGCCATCCTGACATGGTGTGCCCATCGCCAGATGGGGGTCTGCCGGATGTTGGCGCTTACCTTGCCATGCTCAAAGTCACAACAGGCGTCGATCCCGTTCACATCACTGGGAAACCAAACGCTGGAATGATTTTGCATAAGATTGAGGCACTGGGCCTTGATCCTGCAAAGTGTGCCATGGTTGGTGACCGATTGTACACCGACATCGCAATGGCGACCCGCGCCGGCTGTGTTGGNGTCCTCGTGTTGTCTGGAGAAGCGACCATGGCAGATGTGGAAGCCCTTCCAACTGGGGCTGAACAACGACCCACCATTATTGTCGAGAGCGTGGATAACCTCCTGCGGTGAGTGTACTATGTCATTCAGCATTCGGTGGAAATGGTGGCGGGCGCGNCGGATGTCGTTTCCTCACGATGAAATTCACAGAGCTGGAGATCTTGCAGANACACGCTTAGCAAAACTCTCTCGGGCTGCTGGGCGAAGGAACGGTTGGAAAATTTACGAATCNGTCCGGATTCCTGACCCCGATGGTGGGCGACGGGAAATCGACATGGTCATCATAGGCGGGAACACGATGCTTGTGGTCGANCAGAAGCATTGGGCTGGTTCGTTTGTGATTACAAAGGAGCACCATTTCGTTCAAAATAGGAACAATGGATCACAGCACAACCACGACGGTGTGGCCGATCGAATTGCTCGAAAGGCGGACCTTCTNGCTGCCTTGCACAACAAACGGCTCGGTCTTACGGGAGATGATGNACTTGACTTCCGGGTCATCGTAGCCATGACCCACCAACGNCTTGAATGGCCAAAAATTCCGGGTGACTTGAAAGCTGAAATGGTGAANGAAGCCGGATTTATCAAACTGCTCGAGACAACGCGGCCAGGAGAACTGAACCAAGACCTCGTTGAAACGCTTGAGGGATTCAACACATGGGACGAGGTTCATCTCAACGGCGGGTTATTGCTGAAGGGTGATGTCTTTGGTCTTGGTCTTGGCAAGGATGTTGACGAATGGTTCGCCGCACGGACATCGGATGTCAATGCAAACCTCACACAACGCCGTTCATTGTTCTCATTGTTCTCGAACAACCCCACAGAAGTT
>JGI26246J51724_1000989_pt1 | contig 13211 bp, 9 predicted proteins | sample SaaInlLV_10m_DNA_FD_51724 | JGI IMG/M metagenome (IMG submission 51724) | reverse complement strand
ACCGGCGCACGTTAGCTCGGCCTAATTCGATCTGGATCGGCGCATCAGAGCCTTCACCGGTTATGTCGCCTCGTGGGTAGCGGACACAGGCGGGGCCCGAATAATCATAGCCAAATTCGAGCAGGGCTTTGAGTTCACTTTCGTCTGAGGGCGCCATCACAACGACATTGGGGATACACCGTAAAAAACTGTAATCAAAGACCCCGGAATGGGTCGGCCCATCCTCGAGCAGCCCAGCGCGATCAATCGCAAACAGCACATCCAAATTCTGAATGGCGATGTCATGAACCAGTTGATCATAGGCGCGTTGTAGAAAAGTGGAATAAATGGCGACAACCGGTTTCATCCCCTCGCAGGCAAGCCCAGCAGCCAGAGTCACCGCATGTTGCTCTGCGATGGCAACATCAAAGTAACGGTCTGCAAAGCGTTCAGAAAACGCAACCAGGTCTGAGCCTTCGCGCATCGCGGGTGTGATCGCCATAAGGCGGGCGTCTGCTCCGGCTTTATCGCAGATCCATTGCCCAAAAATATTGGAGTAACTGGGCTGTTTGTCATTGCGGCCAACGGGGTTGGTTTCAATTTTTGACATTGAATGGGTGCCAATGGGCGCGGCTTCGGCGGGTTCAAAGCCCTTGCCTTTTTGGGTCACAAGATGCAGAAATTGCGGTCCCTTTTGATCCTTGATATTGGTTAAGGCCGTCACCAGGGCGCGTAAATCGTGTCCATCAATTGGGCCGATGTAGTTCAGGCCGAGTTCGTCAAAGAGCGTTCCCGGCACGACCATGCCTTTCATATGCTCTTCGGTTTTTCGAGCAAAATTTTGCGCGGAAGGCAGGTGACTTAAAATCTTTTTACCGCCTTGCCGAACATTTAAATAAAACCGGCTGGAGAGAATGCGGGCAAAATAACTTGCGAGCCCGCCAACATTTTCCGAAATGGACATGGCGTTGTCGTTTAGGATGACCAGCATGTCGGCATCAACCGAGCCCGCGTGATTCAGGGCTTCAAAGGCCATGCCTGCGGTCATAGCACCATCTCCGATCACGGCAACGGTTTTCGACGGGTTGCCGCGGGCTTTTTTGGCCAAGGCCATGCCCAAGCCAGCACTGATCGAGGTCGAGGAGTGTCCGACGCCAAAGGTATCAAAAGGACTCTCATCTCTTGATGGAAAGGGCGCCAAGCCGTCTTTGCGTCTTAAGGAGCCCATCTGTTCACGTCGGCCCGTTAAGATCTTGTGCGGGTAGGTCTGATGGCCTACATCCCAGATTAAGTGGTCGTCGGGCGTATCGAAGCAATAATGCAGCGCAACGGTTAATTCAATGACGCCAAGCCCTGCGCCAAAGTGCCCGCCGGTTTGTCCAACGGTATAAAGCAAAAAGTGNCNGAGTTCATCAACCAATTGATCTAACTCAGCCAGACTNAGTCNTCTTAAGTCGCTGGGGACAATCACAGTATCTAGCAGCGGCGTGTCGGGACGCTCGGTTGGGATGGTGTAGAACATAAGNCGNATTGATTAACTTGATGNNGNAAGTTTACACGAAAGCATNGAAAGATTTTCTCGGTATTAATGTTTTCTTTCGACCATGTAATGAACCAGCGCTCGTANATTGTCGGTTTCAAGCTGCGATTGCTGGAGAAGGTTTAGAGCGGTCTTCATGAGGTCAGCAAGATGGTTTTGCGCCGNCTCAAGGCCCAATAAGGAAACAAAGGTCGATTTTGCCTGAGCTCGGTCTGAGCCTTGNTGCTTGCCGAGGGTTTCAGTGCTGCTGGTTTCATCGAGGATATCGTCTTGCACTTGGAATGCCAGGCCGAGTTGCGCGCCAAAGGATCGAAGGAGTGGTTCGACGCGCTGGTTGTTCGCGATGATGGCTGCGCTTGCGGCTGAGAACTCAATGAGCGCGCCGGTCTTAAGCGCATGCATCTCGGTGAGGGCGCTCAAGCTGAGCGCTTGGTGTTCCCCTGCCATATCATGGACTTGGCCGCCCACCATGCCTTGTATGCCGGATGCGGTGCTAAGTGCTTGAATGAGACGAAGCCTTGCTGCGGGATCAAGTAGCTCGTCCTCTGCGAGCGTTTGAAAGGCAGCCGCTTGTAGTGCGTCTCCTGCCAGGATCGCTAAGGCTTCTCCAAATTGAATGTGGGTGCTGGGTTTTCCACGCCGTAGACCGTCATCATCCATGGCCGGTAAATCGTCATGGATTAACGAGTAGGCATGAATCAGTTCAACTGCGATTGCGGTACTGTCAGCTTGATCTAAGTTAAGTCCGAGCGCGTCGGCGCTCAGATAAACAAGGGTTGCACGCAGACGTTTACCCCCACCCAGACAGGCGTACTGCATGGCATCAAGAAGTGCTTTGGGTTGGTCAAATGTGCTGAGTCGTTGTGCAAGCTTTACTTCGATTCGGTTTTGGAACGGGGCTAGAAACTCAGCCGTCATCGGAAGACTCGAAGGGCTCGGATGCAACGCCATGACTGGTTTTTACCAGCTGCGCGACGGTTTGCTCGGCATCGGTCAGGGCTTTTTGGCACGCGCGGGTCAATGCTATGCCCTCCTGAAACGCCTTCAAGGAGTCCTCGAGAGAGAGTTCACCGGCTTCCATGGTTTCAACCAAGGTTTCGAGTTTCTTTAAGGATGCTTCAAAAGCAAAGGCAATGGCTTGGGGCATATCGGCGCTGTTGTCATCAGTTTGGTGCACCTTACTGCCGCGCTTGCGACAGGTCAATCAACCGCCGCGCGCTTTTTTATTTCGGTCAAGGCCGAGAAGGATGGTGCTGAGCCCTAACAGATTGTTGATACCCTTGCTCGCCTCAAAGCGGCGGGGCGCNCGACGCGTCATGGCAGGCGAGATGTGATGAGCGGCTCCTGCGAGGAATAGCTTGCCGATTAAGCGTCGCATGCGTTGAGATTCAGCCTCAGCGCTCGGGGGCTTGCAGCGCTAAGGTATAGTCGAGGCTAAACGCGCCACTGGACAATCGGTATGGGGGTAAGGTGTCCGGTCCACAACTGGCGCCGCCCAGGCCGCGTTGCATGACATCTAGGCTCAGCCAAACGTGATGATCCGGCGCGACTTCATAGGTGTGAAAGGCGTTTAAAAGCGATTCCTTGGGGTAATGACTGGCNGACGNNTNAAANAGCGNNTNNNNGCGATTCCTTGGGGTAATGACTGGCTGACGCTTCAAACAGCGGATGCCCCGTCACGATCACGCCCAGTTGACGATCATTATGGAGCCCAAGCCATCTTACGTCTGTCAGGTTGCCATGNTCCTGAGGCAGGATATACGGTACATACTGGGCGCCCACCGTACTTTCGTGCACCATTAAGCGGCCAGATTGTTTGCGATCGACATAGGTCTCATGAGGCCCTCGGCCATACCAAGATAGGTGCTCAAAGTCCGGGTTGAGTCGGTACCGAACGCCTAGCCGCGGTAAGTCTTCTAACGCCTTGGGCACTTGAAACCGGTGAGAAACCTGCAACGCAGCATCGGCGGTCAGATGGTATCGCGTTTTGCAGCGGATTTGCCCGACTTGCGTCACGACTCGAGTGGTATGACTGAGGACAACGCCGTGGGCGCCTTGCTCTGTAATCGATAGCTTTCCGGTTTCTGGTTCAGCGTCAAACAGGCCTTGTGCGCGCCATCGGTCCAGCGCCTTATGCTGCTGACCGGTCCAACCCTTGATGCCATCGTTATCAATTGGCGCCCGCCAGATATTGATCATTAGGTTGCCCTGTAGGATGGCGTCTTCTTTGAAGCAAATGTCAGCCAAGCCGAAAGCATCGAAACAAAAGACTGAATCCATGGCGCGTAATTGAATCCGCCCGTCCTGAACTTGAATATCAGGCGGCGTTGGCTGGTCCTTACGCGGCCGCTTTTTCGCGGCGGCTTGAACGGTTTTTAAGGCGATTTGATCCCAAGCCACCAGATGCCCGGCATCGCACCAAGATTGTTTTTGTTTGAGCGCGAACTCGAACAGAATGCTGTGCTCCCCGGGTTGATGGGTGCAGGATTTGGGTGCGGCAACCACCACCTCGGCCGCGGCGCCGGCGCGTACTTTCGGCAGTTTTAGGACACGTGTGTTTTGAATCAAGCCGTCTACCAAGTAATGACAAGTGACGGTCAGTCCGGCCAAATCGGTAAAGTCTTGTTGGTTGCGAATCTCAAAACGATCTCCTCGGCGTTTGCGGACTTTGATCGGTTGAACCACCTTTTTAAATTCAAGCAACGAGCTATGCGGGGTTCTGTCCGGCCAGCAGAGTCCATCGCACACGAAGTTCAGGTCGTGAATCGTTTCCCCAAAATCACCGCCATATGCCCAATAAGCTTGACCATCGGCTGCCGCGAGAATGCCGTGATCGATCCATTCCCAGATGAAACCGCCTTGCAACCCTTTATGGGTTTCAATCGCATCCCAGTATTCCTGGAGGTTGCCGCAACTGTTGCCCATGGCGTGGGCAAACTCGCACATGATGACGGGTCTTGGATCTTGGCTGGTCGTGGCATGTTCGATTAATTCGGCAACGGACGGGTACATGGGGCAGACGAGGTCCGAGCCTTCGGCGTTGGCGTCCCAGTCGCGTTTGACGCCTTGCTCGCAGATGGCATTTTCGTTATGAATCGGCCGGCTTGGATCAAAGGCTCGGATCCAGGCGGCCATCGCAACTTGGTTGGGGCCATAGCCGGTTTCGTTACCAAGGCTCCAGGAAAAAATGCAGGCATGGTTTTTGTCGCGCTCGACCATCCGGGTCGCGCGAGATAAAAACGCCGGGGCCCAGTGACTGTCTTGNCCGAGTTGAGCGTANTGATGATGGGCTTCAAGATTGGTTTCATCGATGACGTATAAGCCGTATTCATCGCACAGTTCTAAAAATCGAGATTGATTCGGGTAGTGGCTGGTCCGAACTGAGTTGATGTTGTGCTGTTTCATGAGCGTTAAATCTTGCCGCATCAAGGCTTCAGAAATGACTTTCCCGGTCTGGTCGCAGTGATCATGACGNTTAACGCCTCGGATCAGGACGGCTTGACCATTGATCAGGAGTTGGCGGTCTTTGATTTCAATGTGTCGAAACCCGATCTTCAATCGAGCGCATTCCAGCACTCGGCCCAAGGGGTCCTTCAGGGTGATTTCCAAATCGTAAAGGTTAGGGTGTTCACTCGACCAGGCATCAACCTTTTTGAGGGACTTTGACAATTCGATCACCGCGCCTTTGCCGGTAACCGGAAAGTACTGAGCGCGGTCAATCTGGCCAGCGAGCCCTTGGGTTAAATTCCGATCTTGCCCGGATGGGTAGAGGGCTGCGCTGACGCTGTGTCCAAGCGCGCCGCGTCCTGAGGCAGACAGGGCGATGCTGAGATCCAGCCGTGCGCTCTGATCACTCGGGTCAAAGATTGGTTTGGCATGAATATCCCTTAAGTTGACCCAAGGCCGGCGGGATAACCGGATCGGACGATGAACGCCTGCATGCCACCACTGATCTTGATCTTCGATATAACTTGCGTCACTAAACCTTAAAATCATCAAGGCGATTAGGTTTTCGCCGGGCACCAAAAACGGCGTTAAATCAAACTCCGCAGGCAGTCGAGAGTCTTTGTTAAAGCCGATGGTGTGGCCATTACAAAAAACGTAGCAGCAATTCTCAACGCCTTCGAGTACGAGCACGGATTGCAAGCGAGTACTCGATTGATGATTGAGTGTAAGCCGATAAAGTCCCGTTGGGTTTTGGTCAGGGACGCGAGGTGGTTCTTGCCGAAAGGGCATTCTAACGTTGGTGTAAATGGGTTGATCGATTTCATCGGGATCCATGGTCCACAGTGCCGGCAGGGTTACCGCCTTAAAATATTGATCATCGAAATCGGGTTGTTCCCAGCCCAAAGGCGCCTGGTCAGGGTGGGGTATCCTTAGAAATCGCCAGCCGTCAGAGAGTTCCGTCTCGCGGCTGGACTGACTGGCTTTGCTTTGTGCCTTGCTCGCAAATCGATGGAAATGGGCTGCTGCGGGTAGGCGACCAAAAGCCAATGTTTCTGGATTTTCCCAATGCGGGTTAGCCACTGATGTCTCCAAACGTCGCGATCGAATTAGGGAGTTTAATCGAGATCGCGATAGCGTGGGACGTTGAATAAAATCACGACCATGATGATCAAACCGAGGGCCGACAAACCAACCGCCCATTGTGGCCCATAAAACTCTGCGAGTAGGCTGATCGGATAGATGCTGACCGATAACAGCGCCATCTCCAGCATATAGATGCTCATCACCCTGCCGCGAAATTCGTCTTCAACATAGGATTGGATGAGCACATTGCTGAGCGACATGCGGGTTGCTTGACCAAAGCCGACGACGGTGAGCAGGGCGACCGACATCCAAAAATGTGTTGATATGGCGAAGAGCAGCAAACTAATGCCCATAATGCCAGCCCCCCATAAGAGAATCCGAGCCCGACGCCGATTTCCGAACGACGCGATATAGAGCGAGCCGAGGAGCGATCCGATACCCGAAATCGAGATCAATAACCCAAGCCGATCCGGGCCCGCGGCCAGAACATCTTTGGCAAAGCCTGGCAGGAGCATGAAATAAGTTAGGCTGAAAAACACCATGAGGAAGTTGCACCCGAGCAGCATGAAAATGACGGGGGTGTCGAGAACGTAGCGAAATCCAAGGCGAAGCTCGACCAACATTGACCCGGTGGGCATATCGGCGTCTGCTTTATCGTTAACTTGGATAAAAGACATTAGTGCAGCAGACCATAAATACAGACCGGCCATCAGCAGATAGATCCATTGTGCTGGATCAATATTGCCGTTGCCGCCGCCGAGCGCGGCAACCAAGCCGCCTGCCAAGCCGGGTAGCAGCAACCGCGCCGTATTCATGCCCGAGGTACTTAACCCAATGGCATTAGTGAGTCGATTAAGACCGACAATATCCTTTGTAAATGCCTGTCGTGCCGGCATCATCGCGTTCATCACAAGGCCCTGCAGGATCGATGACACCAGCAAGTGTCCAAAGACCAGCTCCCCGCGATAGATGAGCGCCGCAATCCAAAAGGTGATGAGGGCATTGGCCACGCCGCTGATCTGGAGCACAACTTTCTTTTGCCGCACGCGGTCTGCAACAACGCCGCCGAGCGGTGCGGCGAATAAGCCCACTAGCCCGCCGGCGGCGGTCATCCAGCCAAGCTTTTCGTAGGACGCAGTGATTTCGTAGACCAGCCAGCCTCGAATGAACATTTGGATGTTCATGGCGGCAAAATTGCCGCACAGGGCGAGGAAAAACCAACGATAGTTTTTGATTTCAAACGCGGCAAAAGTACTGCGCCAGCGACTTCGCTGAACGGGTGTTGTTAGAGCGGCCTCAGCGCTTGGCGAGGTTTTTGGGTTGGTCATTGGATCAATATAGCAGGCCTAGCCCCTGAAACTAGATCCGCGATAATGTTGGGTTATCCGCCGAGTTCAGCCAGGGCCTGGGCTGCGGCTTGACTTGAAAACAGCGCCTGACTTTGCTGAAGGTCTGCCCGGGCTGCGTCGGTTTGTTTCAGCGCTTTGGCGGCCAAGCCTCGACCCAGAAAGTATCTGAAGTGGTTGGGGTTAATCTTAATCGCGGCTGAAAAGTGCGTCTGAGCTTGACGGAATTCTTGTCTGGCCATCGCAATCTGACCGGCGGCACTCTGGATCTGAGCCTCAGATTGGGATTGCTCGAGCGCTGTTTGGATTTCCGATTGCGCCTTACTCAGATCGCCCTCTTTTAAAGCGATGAGCGCGGTTTGGGTTTGATTGTAGGCTTGCGATTGCTGACTGAGGCGATTGAGCTTGGACTGATAGCGATCAAAGCCCAAGGTGAGGTCCTGGCGCGCGGCCTGTTTTAGGCGCTGCGCGGTATCGCGATTTTTCTCGACCCGTTCTTGCGAGGGCGGGTGGCTGGCAAGCATGCCGTCGAGCCAGTTATTGGATTGGCCCTTGGACAATTGTACGAAGGTTTCTTGCAGCGAAACTGCGGCCTCCGGGTCAAAACCCGCGCGCATCATATAGATCATACCGTAGGCGTCGGACTCTAGCTCCGCCTCTCGACCATAGGAGGATACGATAAATTGCGCGCCCAATTGCGCACCATTATCAAAGATACGGCCATAATTGCCCGCATTTTGATCGATTGCAGAACTGGCGACGCCAATCACGCTGGACAGCAGCATACCGCGTTCGATCGATTTGGCGCTGTGGCGCGCGGCCGCGTGGACGATTTCATGGCTGAGTACGGCTGCGAGCTCCGCTTCAGAATTGAGTTTGGTGAGAAGGCCTCGGTTAACCGCGATTTTGCCGCCGGGTAAGGCCCACGCATTGGGTGTGCTGTCATCGATGATCACAAATTCATAAGGCAATGATCGATCGGCAACCCTTGCTAAGCGTTGACCGATTTCGCTGACGTAACGCGTCAGGTCGGGGTCGCTCATATAGCGTCCGCCTTGGGACTGCTGGCTGGGTTCGTACTGTTTCGCGCCCATTGAAATTTCTTGGGACTCATCGAGCAGCATGAGCTCGTTTTTACCCGTGACCGGGTTGACGGCGCAGCCCGCTAAAAAAACGATCGGCAGCCAAAGCAGGCGTTGCACTGGCGCGGTCAGGGTGCTGAGCATAATTGATCCTTGTTGCGGTTCGGCCAGGACTGATTCTCCGTCAAAAGCAGCTTCTGATCCACCATGGTATGCTCTTGAGCCTTGATGCCAGCACCTTAATCAGAGCACCCAAAGTTCATGCGTCCGTCATTACAAATTGAAAGCATCGAAGCCCGCCTTGCGAATCAAACGTTTACCACCCAAGAAATCGTTCCCGGTCAGCGCGAGGCGGCAGTTGCGTTGGTNCTTCAACCAAAGGTAAGTGGATTGCGGGCGTTGTTTATTCTTCGAGCCAAAAAAGAGGGAGACCCCTGGTCGGGTCAGATGGCGTTGCCGGGTGGTCATCGAGAAACGATTGATGCCGACCTGGTTGAAACGGCGCGTAGAGAGACGCACGAAGAAATTGGCTTGGATTTGAACCAAGCCGGACGCTATCTTGGTTCACTGGCGGGCATCCGGGCAAACCCGCGCGCCGGCTTTGACCTTGTGGTGACACCTCAGGTTTTTGCGTTAGAGGATAAAGCCGTCCCGTTGCAGCCCAATGAGGAAGTGGCGGAAGTGCTTTGGGGAAATCTCGATGAAATGATCAGCGGACGTTCTCTGACGGACGCAAGTTTTCCAGAGTTTCAGCGTGAGGGCACTTTTCCGGGTTATCAGGTTGGCGCACAGGTCGTTTGGGGGCTGACGTTTCGAATGATCAATGATTTCTTTGACCTGATTCGTCCAGACGCAGGGTGATGCGATCTCGCCATCATCTTACCGGGTTGACTTCGTCTCATCAGGAGACCTAATCCGCGCTAAATCTGCACGGATTACGACAGTTTTATGAGATTGCGAGGGTTTTGAGGCCAATCCTGCACGGTGTTGGGCCCCTAACAGCAAAGCGGCTTAGTACCACTTGAAGGNGTATGCGTTTGCCCTGCGTTGCACCCATCCTGCATGGCTCGGTCCAAAATGCGCCGGCATAAGCAGTAAATTGTTTTCTGCACAGTCTTCAAGCAGGTTGATGCGAGTCTCAATTGCCTGCTCAGGCAGCTCGCAAAATGCGCTGTTCATGGTGGGCTCGTAGACCTGCAACGGATGATGACAAATATCCCCACAAAACCGGGCGCGCTCATCGCCGCTAGTGAGGCCCAGGGTAATGCTGCCAGGCGTATGGCCCGGCGTCAGGGCGATACTCAGTCGATCGCTGATGAGGTCCATCTCGTCGATTACCAAATCGGTTTGGGGCAGTATGGGTTTGATACTGTCGTGATAGGTTTTTTGATTCACTAAAGCAAAATCATCGTTTGGATCAGCGGTTTGAAGTGCTGCCTGAACATGCTCCAATTCTGTCTTTGAAAAGACATAACGCGCGTTGGGGAAGGTCGGTTGCCAGGTCCCATCGATCAGTTGGGTGTTCCAACCGACATGATCAACATGTAAGTGGGTGCAGAGCACGTAATCGATTTGGGCGGGGCCCACGCCGGTTGCCTTAAGCCGTGCAGGCCAATCGGTCTTCATTTGATGCCAGGCGCGGTACGGGTTTCGATCTTTGTGATTGCCGATACACGCGTCAATTAAGATGTTGTGGTGCGGCGTTTGGATTAGCCAAGAATGCATCGAGGCAATAATTCGACCCGTTTTTGGATCCATATGGTTTGGGAGTAACCAGTCTTTGTGGGCGTTCACTAAACCCTGATGGAAAGTTGGGAAAAACGTCATCGGGTCGAATAAAGGCCCGATGAGCTCCTCAATGTGAGTAACGCGGGTATCACCGAGTTGGAATGATTGCATCAGATTTACCCCTTTCGTAAAAAGATAGCATGGCGGAGCTGATACCGTAGCGGTTCAACGGCGAGGAATCAAAAAAGACCCAGCGCCAAAACGATGACCGTTTTGACCGAGTTTTTTTACTGGCTGGGCCCCTGGGATGATCCTGAGCGTCGGGCTTGTCGGCGTGAAGCGTCAGTAAGCTGCGCAGATCAATTTAGGGTTATGCGTTGACCCACAGTGAGTAAGATGGTTTGCTAAGGCGCAAGGGTTGAGACTGCTTTTCATCTTTGGCGTTTTCGAATGAGTCAACCCTGAGGGTCCGGGTTGCCCCCAGGCTAGGTGAGCAGCGCTCAGGCTCAGAAAAACCTTGATAGTAATTTCCGGAATCCTACCGAGACCCTAACTTTTAGTTCTTGCTAGACGTTGATCTGGCTCGAGCAAACGCACAGACGTGGAGCGCTTATAATGACAACCCATCAAACCTTTTGCCGGTATTGCCATGCTTACTGCCCGATGTTGGCCGAGGTTGAAGGCGGCAAAGTGCTGTCGGTTAAGCCAGATACCAGCAACGCGATGTATGGCGGCTATACCTGCATCAAAGGCCGGCAGTTGGTTGAGCAAATGTATCAGCCTGCGCGGTTGACCACCTGCTTAAAGAAAGGCGAAGACGGTGAATTTACCCCCGTCACAAGTAATGAGGCTTTCGATGAGATCGCTGAGAAAGTAAAAGCTTTGGTCGCGGAGCACGGTCCCCGTTCGATTGCGACCTATAACGGTACGGTCGCCTTTCAGAATTCAGCCCAACTCGTCTACAGCCGGGCATTTCATAATGCATTGCAATCGCCGTCTTACTATACGAGCGTTACGATTGATCAGCCGGCAAAGGTGTTTGTTGGCTCACGGATTGGTTACTGGACGGGCGGCAGTCATTCCTTTCACGACTCCGATGTGGTTTTGATTATTGGTAATAATCCGCTGGTGTCGCACTACGCGCCCCCGGGCGGCGTCCCTTCCGTGAGTCCGGCTGATCAGTTGCGGCGTGCGCAGAAGCGGGGTTTAAAGCTCATCGTGATCGACCCTAGAAAAACAGAATTGGCGAAGCGCGCAGATCTGCATTTACAGGTTCGTCCTGGTGAAGATGCGACCTTACTGTCGGGCATGCTGAAAGTGATTTTGAGCGAAGGGTTACAGGATCAAGATTTTTGCGATCAAAACGTGTCGGGTTTGGCATCGTTGCAAGCAGAAGTCTCGGGATTCGATTTGGCGGACGTGGCAGCCCGGACGGGTGTTGAAGACGCGTTGATCATCGAGGCGGCGCGCTTGTTCGCCAGTGGTCCGAAAGGCACGGCCATTACGGGCACCGGTCCTGAAATGGGCGCGCATCCGAACTTGACCCAACACTTGGTGTCCTCGCTCAATATTGTTTGCGGACGTTTTTACCGGGCAGGAGATCGACTGCCTAATCCTGGCATGTTGTCACCGCCATCGCCTAAAGTCGCGCAAGTTGCCGATGTGGCCGTGGCTTGGGGACGGGGGGCGCGCTGTCGGGTGCGACCAGACTTAGGAGAGTTAGTGACGCCGGGACGACTCGGGCCATCGCGGGAGATGCCAACGGCGCAACTGGCGGATGAAATTCTCACGCCTGGGGAAGGGCAGGTGAAAGCGCTGTTTGTGATCGCGGGAAACCCGATTATGGCGTGGCCAGATCAGGAAAAAGCGCTCGCGGCAATGAAGGACCTAGAACTGTTGGTGTGTATTGACCCGTATATTTCTGCCACGGCGGAATTGGCAGATTATGTGCTTGCGCCGAAGCTCACGCTTGAGCGTGAGGACGTCACCTTATTGTCCGATGCCTGGTATGAAAAACCGTATAGCCAATATAGTCGAGCGGTCATTGAGTCCGAACACGATGTCATTGAAGAGTGGGAGCTGTATTGGGCGATTGCAGATCGGATGAATTTGGAAATCAATATCGGCCGGTCGGTGATTCCAAATCAACCCAAGCCAGAAAAGTTTGATCTGCTAAAAGCTATAACGAATGGCTCTAGGGTGGATCTTGATTGGCTGCGCGATAATCCCGGTGGTCATATCTTTGAGGATGTGGTGTCAGAAGTGCAGCCTGGGCCAGAAGGGTCTGTTAGCAAGCTTAAGCTGTACCCAGAGGGGGTCGAGGAGGAGTTTGCAGAATTGCGCGCCGAGCCTGGACTCAATGCTGATTTTCCGCACCTTCTAATTGGGTTTAGAAGCAAATATGTCTTGAATTCCTTCGGGCATAACTTGCCCGTATTGAAGAAAAAGAGTGGTACTACCAATCCCGCTCACCTGCATCCTGCGGATCTGGCGGCGCTGGGTATTGAAGATGATGATGAGGTTCAAATTGCCTCGGCCCATGGTCAAATATCCGCGATTGTTAAAGCGGATGCCAAGATCAAGCCAGGCGTGATTGCAATGCATCACTGCTGGGGTTTGTCGCCCGACAAGCAGGGTTCGGTGCGAGAGAACGGGGCCAACACCAATTTGTTGGTCAGTAGCGAGTCCGATACCCAGCGCTATACCGGGATGACGCGTTCAAGCAGCATTCCGGTTCGGATCAAGAAGTCTGCCTAGCGCCCGAGTGCGCTAAGTGCTGACTGTAGGCGTGGGTGAGAAATCGTGCCACGCCCAGCTTGGTGTGTTCACTTCGAGGTGAGGCGAAAACATCAAAGGCGTGCTGGGCGCCAGGCACCTCCAAGTAGACAACCGCATTGTCCGAGGCAGCGGCGAGTTCCGCGGCAAAAACCCGCCCCAAGCCAATTGGAACCAACGAATCTTTATCGCCATGGACGACCATGAAGGGTGGCGCGCTGTCGGTTATGC
>JGI26246J51724_1000986_pt1 | contig 13243 bp, 9 predicted proteins | sample SaaInlLV_10m_DNA_FD_51724 | JGI IMG/M metagenome (IMG submission 51724) | reverse complement strand
TCCCATCGCGAAGGCGAAGGTTTTGGTGAAAGGAGAAACACGGGAAGATTAGGGTGCGTATTCTGGATCCAATTCATAAGTTTCCATGCATCCGAATGAATATCAAATACGGCTCTTTGGTTCCCGTCTTCCTTTACATGCACGATATCATTGTCCCCTTCATAGATAACGAGGATATCTGGCTTGGTGCCCGTAATGAGCCCGTCTTTATAACGGTAAAGATCATCGAAGCATGAGCCTCCGATGCCGGCATTGACCACTTCGTATTCTGGGAAACTCTCAGCCATGTTGTCCCAGAGTCGAAAGGTGGAGCTTCCGGCAAAAACAATCCTTGTTTTTTCGTGAGGCAACTTCTCGGATGCCTTCACAATCCGACGTACTTCGCGATCGTAGTTTTGACCGCATTGCCCATAAGTGATCGGAGTGATGCAGACTGAAAGGAGAACGGTAAGGAATAGGCTCGCGCGCATGGATGAATTATTTTGCAAGAAAGATAAAGTTAAATTCTTCACAGATGTCTTGTTCCTTAAAAGGTGAATAAAGACCCTTAAGTCCTTGTTTTATGGCTTTGTCCTGTAATTGTCCGGCTAATCTCTTCATTGTAGTTGTTATTATTGTAAGCGAATAAATCGAGTGCCCTTAAAGCCTTGTATTTACAGCCGTTTCAGCCGATTTTGGTGATGGAATAGGATATATCCATTCTGTTATTTTAAACCAAACCCTTCGTTTGACGGGAGCAAACGGCTTGAAACGATGATAAAATGTATTTCTGACCTATTAAAACACAAAAGTCCTGCGAAACGGGAATTTTAGAATGAAGACACACAAAGAAATTTACTTGGGCGCTCAAAAACGGGCAGCCTCATTCGAGGAAGTTAGCGGAACAGAGGTAAAAATTGGTGCCGAGACCTTCTATAAAATAGCAAATTACGACGCCATGCGGCCCTTCTTTATGAGCATCGTTAGCCATTCGAACCATTGGATGTTTTTATCGAGTACCGGCGGCCTAACGGCGGGTAGGAAGAACAGTAACTTTGCATTGTTTCCCTATTATACCGATGACAAAATCACAGAATCCTCAGAGACGACTGGCTCAAAGACCCTTTGCTTAATCACGCAGTCGGGTAAGACGAGTCTTTGGGAGCCGTTCTCGTCAAAATATGAGGGTGTCTACAAGCTCAGCCGCAACCTGTACAAGAATTCATTCGGAAATAAAGTGAAGTTCGAGGAAGTGAATCACGACCTCGGTTTAACCTTCACTTATGAATGGAATTCAAGCGACAAGTTTGGCTTTGTGCGCAAATCGGCTTTAATCAATCACGGTAGCGTTGGTGTAACTGTCCAATTCATTGACGGGATACAAAACCTACTTCCTTATGGGGTTGAGGATGCGCTGCAAGGTGCGAGCAGTAACCTGGTAGACGCTTATAAAAAGTGCGAATTGGAAAAATCGGTCGGTTTAGGCCTCTTTTCGTTAAGTGCAATCATCGTTGATAAAGCTGAGCCAAGTGAGGCTTTGCGTTCGAACGTGGCATGGTCGCTCGGTAGACCTAATGCGATTAGGTTGCTTTCTTCAAAGCAACTGAATGCTTTTAGAAACGGCGAAATGCCGAAACAAGAAGTAGACATTAAGGCAGAGCGTGGCGCTTACATGCTTTGTGATACGGTTGAACTTCCAGCCGGTGCTGCGGAGCACTGGAGCATTTTAGCAGACGTCAATAAAGGACCTGTAGAAGTAGCCAATCTGATGGCGGCACTTGAAAATCCTGAGGCTTTNCATNCGGAAGTCGCGGCCGATGTGGAAGAAGGTTCAGCACATCTCGTNGAATTGGTGGCGGCTTCAGACGGCTTGCAGCTGACGAATGATCGATTGTTAAACATCCGTCACTTCGCGAACACNATGTTCAACATTATGCGNGGTGGGATATTTGATGACAATTACACCATNGAAAAAGCGGATTTCACCAACTACATACACAAAGCAAATATTGAGGTCTACAAGAGGGTAGAGTCAACCTTAGTAGGACTTAAAGAAACCTTTACGCTTCAAACGTTAAAGGCTCTTGCTACTGAAGCAACAGACGCCGATTTTAAGCGCTTGAGTTACGAATACTTGCCGTTAAAATTCAGTCGTCGCCATGGAGATCCATCTCGACCTTGGAATAAATTTTCAATCAATACCCGCAATGAAGTTGATGGGTCGAAGATTTTAGATTACCAGGGAAACTGGCGCGATATTTTTCAGAATTGGGAGGCATTAGCGCATTCTTATCCGGAGTTCATGGAGGGAATGATTCATAAGTTCTTGAATGCTACCACATTTGATGGATACAATCCTTACCGCGTCATTAAAGACGGTTTTGATTGGGAAACCATCGAGCCGGATAACCCTTGGTCCTATATTGGCTATTGGGGGGACCATCAGATCATCTATTTACTCAAGTTCCTTGAATTCATCGAAGACTATTATCCAGGTACGTTAAAGGAATACTTCACTCAAGATCATTTTGTTTATGCGAATGTTCCTTACCGCATCAAGGAGTACGCGGACCTTTTAAAAGATCCTAAGAATACCATTGACTTTGACCACGAAGCGGAAGAGGCCATTCAAGCAAAGCGCAAAAGCCTGGGTATCGACGGTGCGTTACTGATAAACGCAGGACAAGCGATCCACAAGGTGAACTTCATCGAGAAAATCCTAGCCACAGTGCTTGCGAAGGTTTCAAACTTCATCCCGGAAGGGGGAATTTGGATGAATACGCAGCGTCCTGAATGGAACGATGCCAATAATGCCTTAGTAGGTAATGGTGTAAGTATGGTTACGCTATACTATTTGCGTCGGTTCTTAAGTTTTATGGATCAATTGCTCGCAGAGGCAAGTGGAGAAGTGAAGATTTCTTCCGAATTGGCCACCTTCTTTACCCGTGTGAAGACAACGCTCGAAGCCCATCAAAATTTATTAAACGGTTCTATTTCCGATGCCGATCGCAAGCTTGTACTTGACGGATTAGGTGAGCCAGCAAGTGACTATAGAAAACGTATTTACGAAGCTGGATTTTCAGGGAGTTATACGGCGGTTTCTATTGCAGACGTTCGTTCGTTTGCCCGAATGGCAACAGCCTACATGGAGCATTCGATAGATGCAAATAAGCGCACAGATGGTTTGTACCATGCCTATAATCTAATGACGGTGACTGAAACCGGGGTGAAGATTAGCTATTTACCAGAAATGTTGGAAGGTCAAGTTGCTGTATTGAGTTCAAAATATTTGAGCGCTCATGAAGGTACCGAGGTTTTAGATGCGTTGAAGGCTAGCGCGCTGTTCCGCAAAGATCAATACAGCTATATTCTGTATCCAAACAAAGAATTGCCCCGATTTGTCGACAAGAACTGCATTCCAGCAGCGCGTGCAGAAGCCTCAGAGCTTGTAAATGTTTTGGTAGCTGACGGAAACAAAACGGTAGTACTGAGAGACCGCAATGGACTTTACCACTTTAACGGGATGTTCAATAATGTAAACAGTTTGCATGCAGCCTTGGACGCATTGCCAGCCAACTATGCGGCCCTGGTTGCGAAGGACCGTACCTTGCTAGCAACTGTTTTTGAAGAAGTATTCGATCATAAATCATTTACCGGTCGTTCCGGAACCTTCTTTGGATATGAGGGACTGGGGTCTATTTACTGGCACATGGTCTCAAAGCTACTTCTAGCTGCTTTTGAAAACACGAACGCTGCGCTAGACGGAGATGATCCGACCCTGGTAGGTAGAATGTTCGACCATTACTTTGAGATTTTAGCAGGTATCGGCGCACACAAATCGCCTGAACTATATGGAGCCTTCCCAACAGATCCCTATTCTCATACGCCAGGAGGAAAAGGTGCGCAACAACCAGGAATGACTGGTCAAGTCAAAGAGGATTTAATTAGTCGCTTTGGCGAATTGGGCGTTCATGTCTCGGATGGCCAATTATCCTTTGTACCCAAAATACTGCGCAAAGAAGAGTTTTTAACGGCGTCAAAAACATTCAACTACATCACATTAGATAATCAGAAAGCGAGTATTGCCTTAGAAGAAGGCACACTAGCGTTCACCTATTGCCAAGTACCGGTGGTTTACCGTTTGGGTGAATCTGCGAGCATAACCGTGGTTACGGAAGCTTCGACGAGTACTATCCCAGGAACCACACTGGGTATCGAATGGACGAGGGAATTGTTCCAACGCACCGGTAAAGTAGTTCGTTTAGAAGTAAGCGTAGTTAAATAAGAATTAAGATGATACGAGGACTGAGAAATGTAGCCACATTAGTACTCTTGGCAGCAAGCTTGTTTTCTTGTTCATCCAAAGATACACCTATGACAAAATCAAAAGCCGCCGCTGAAATTTTAGGTAACCCTGAATATAGAGCCATCTCTTTTGGAGGTTACCGCGGTAAGGAACGTGCGAAGCAACCTACCATTCCGCAGTTGAAAGAAGATTTGAAGATCATGTCTGCTATGGGCATTAAGATTTTACGCACGTACAATCTGCAATTGGCTCATGCACCGAACGTGCTAAAAGCCATTCGTGAATTGAAAAATGAGGACCCTACATTCGAAATGTACGTTATGTTGGGCGTATGGATCGATTGTTTGAATGCTTGGACCGACCATCCAGATCATTCCATCGAAGACCCAAAAAACAATGAAAGTGAGATTCAGAAAGCAGTACGTTATGCTACGGAATACCCAGATATCGTAAAGGTAATTGCAGTAGGTAATGAGGCGATGGTACATTGGGCTTCGAGCTATTTTGTTCATCCATCGGTGATTCTGAAATATGTAAATTACTTACAGGAGCTAAAGAAAGTCGGAAAATTAGCACCGGATTTGTGGATTACGTCTTCTGATAATTTTGCCTCTTGGGGCGGAGGAGAGTCGGACTATCATCTGCCTGAACTGGAGGCTCTCGTTAAAGCAGTAGATTACGTTAGTGCACATACCTATCCTTTTCACGACACACACTACAACAGCGCTTACTGGGAGAGTCCAGCCTCAGATGAAGAGGGGTATTCTGATCATGACCGAGTGCTTTCAGCCATGCAACGTGCGGCGTTTTATGCACAAGGTCAATACGAAAGTGTGAAGTCTTATGTACATGGAATTGATCCGGAAAAACCCATACATATTGGTGAGACGGGTTGGTCTTCAGTGAGTGTAGGTTTCTATGGTAACAACGGCTCCTTTGCTGCAGATGAATACAAACAGGCGTTATACCATCAAGCTATGCGTGAATGGACGGATGCGGAAGGAATAAGCTGTTTCTATTTTGAAGCATTTGACGAGCAATGGAAAGATCCAAACCACACGGATGGATCAGAGAACCACTTTGGGCTAATTACGCTGGATGGAAAGGCGAAATTCGCTTTGTGGGAGTCCGTAGATAATGGAGATTTCGAGGGTTTATTAAGAGGAGGCAATCCGATTACTAAAACCTTTGGAGGAGATACAACAGCAATGCTTCAAACGGTAAGCGCCCCTAAAAGAAGAAGATAATGATGAAGTTCTTTACCGCACTCTTGGGACTCACGGTACTTGCAGCTTGTTCAACAAAACAAGCAGAAGAGCACGCAGATGAAAATATTGAAAATGCGTCGACTTACTTTAAGGCCATCTGTTACCATCCGGTGTCCGTTGGCGATACCTTGCGCAGCTGGGAAATGTTGGACGAGGATCTCGCCCTGATGAAAGAGGCAGGGATTACCACCATTCGAGTATATGTTCCCATTACCGAGGAATGGGTTCTTGATAAAATAGCCGCTGCAGATATGCGTGTCATCACGAGTTTTGGTTACAACCAGGACAGTGTTTTTGATTTAATATCAGGCAATTACATTGACTATGTTGCCCAATTCAAAGCACATCCAGCCATTTACCTCTGGGAATTAGGGAATGAATATAACTACCATCCTGAGTGGTTCAACGACGATTTGAATAACTGGTACGATGCCTTAGAACAAGCAGTGGATGCCATACACGCTATTGATACCTTTCATCCAGTAACTACTGCGCATGGAGAAATTCCGGATTCCGTTGCGTTGTACAAAGGTCGCAATCTTGATATGTGGGGTTTCAACGTGTACCGTTGGGATGTACCAGGATCATTTTTTACCGATTGGGCTGCAATCAGTGATAAACCATTCTATTTCTCAGAAGTTGGGGCAGACAGCTACATGACTGTTGCTACGGATACTTTTGTAGAGGGCACAAATGAAAGCGCTCAGGCTGCTGCGGTAGCTCACATTCTAGATGAAATTTTGGCCCACGAGCATGAATGTATGGGCATTACNCTCTTTTCGTTCACGGATGGTTGGTGGAAGGCTGGTAATCCAGAAACACAGGATATTGGTGGCTGGGCACCCAACAGTTCCGGGGTACCTTACGACGGCGCTCCGAATGAAGAATATTGGGGTATTGTCGATATCAACAGAGAGAAAAAAGAAGTTTTTGACGCGATTAAACAGCGTTTCACAAATACTAACGACGAATGAAAAAATCACTTTGGTTCATCCTTTCCGTTTTGGTTATAACCAGTTGTTCCTCTAATAGCACATCGCAAATGAATGTTTTTGAAACCTCAGCTAGTGGTAGTTTATACGCTGAAAAGAAGGATTTTCAGAAATCCGAACAGCACTCAATCGTTTCAATCGATACAAAAAATAGAAAACAGACCATTATTGGTTTTGGCGGTGCTTTTACGGAGGCCACGGCTCATAACATCAATTTATTGAGCCCAGAAAATCGGTCAGAAATTATTGAAGCGTATTTCGGGGACGACGGAGCAGCGTATTCATTGACGCGCACACACATGAATTCTTGTGATTTTTCGGTTACGAACTACTCCTACACACCCGTTGAAGGCGATACGTTGCTTGAGCACTTCACCATCGATCCGGATCGTGCAGATATCCTTCCAATGATTAAAGATGCACAAGGGGTTTCAAAAGAAGGGTTTAAAATATTCGGTTCCCCATGGTCAGCAGCACCGTGGATGAAGGACAACAATAACTACGTAGGCGGTAAACTCAAAAAAGAGTATTACGATACGTGGGCCTTGTTTTTCAGTAAGTACGTCGATGCGTTTCGCGCAGAAGGGGTTGATATCTGGGGTTTCACTGTGGAAAATGAGCCGCACGGTAACGGAAATAATTGGGAGAGTATGCATTACTCGCCTGAGGAAATGACCGATTTCGTCGTGAATCATTTGGGTCCGCATTTGGAGGCCGATGGTAAGGGCGATCTCATCATCATGGGGTACGATCAGAACCGCCAGGGTGTACCGGAATGGGCAGATGTCATGTACCGTGACGATACAACGAAGCGCTATTATGATGGCCTGGCTGTACATTGGTACGAGAGCACCTACGATTATTTTCCAGATATGTTGGAGTATGCACGAAATGCCGCACCTGAAAAGATCTTGCTTCAAACGGAGGCATGTGTAGATAACCAAGTCCCGGTCTGGCGCGATGATGCGTGGTATTGGCAAAAGGAGGCGACAGATTGGGGGTATTACTGGCGTGAAGAAGAAAATCGCTACCTGCATCCGAAATACGCACCGGTGAATCGTTACGCACGAGATATCATTGGTTGTCTAAACCACTGGGTTCAAGGCTGGGTAGATTGGAACATGGTATTGGATACGCAGGGTGGACCCAATTGGGCGAAAAACTGGTGTATTGCACCTATTATCGTCGATCCCGAGAAGGATGAGGTCTATTACACGCCGCTGTACTACGTTATGAAACATTTCAGTAAGCACATCCGTCCAGGAGCGCAAGTGCTGGAGGTAAGCCACACCGACGGTGACCTTATGGTAACGGCCGCTGAAAATGAAAATGGATCCATCGTTGTGGTTGTATTTAATGAAGGTGAATTGCCACGAAGTTTTGATTTGAATATTGACGGAACAGCAAGAATGATTGCCATTGATGCGCAAGCCCTTCAAACCATAGTAATAGAACCTAAAGACATATGATATGAGTGAAGTAGGAGCAACAAAAGTCCCAATGGGCCAAAAGATCGCGTTTGGTGTGGGTATGTTGGCGAATCAGATGTTTCCAGCGGCCATGAGTATTTTTATGGTTGTATTGGTCCAAGATTTAGGTTTTCCTGGATGGATGTGGGGTGTAATCTTTTTCGCGCCTCGTGCCTTTGATGCCATTTTAGACCCCATCATGGGATTCATTTCAGATAATACGCGTTCGCGCTGGGGACGACGAAGAAAATACGTATTCATAGGTGCCCTGTTAATGGGGGTATCCTTCATCTTATTGTGGCAAGTCTACCGTGAAAATACGTTGTCCTACAACTTCACGTATTTCATGCTTTGGTCGTTTGTATTCTATTTGGGCCTTACCATTTTTGGCGTGCCCTACGTGAGTATGGGCTATGAGATGAGTAACGACTTTCACGAGCGCACGACCGTTATGGCCATATCACAATGGATCGGTCAATGGGCATGGGTCATTGCGCCTTGGTTTTGGGTCATTATGTACGACCCTGAATGGTTCCCATCAGGAGATGTTGCTACACGAACCTTAGCGGTATGGGTAGGTATAGTCTTTACCATTTGTGCAATGGTGCCCGCAATTTTCATCAAAGGTGAATCTACTTTAGACCGGACAGATTACGAGTCGCTGAGTCTTGGAAATATCATTCGTAGCTTGGGTAGTATCCGACGCAGCTTCGTTGAAGCGTTTGCGCTACCGTCATTCCGAAAACTATGCATCACGACGTTTTTAATCTTCAATGGTTTTAATACTATCGCGAGTTTTACTTTCTTCATCATCAAGAGTCACCTTTTCAATGATGATGCATCCGCTGTGGGGGTTTGGCCTACACTTTTTGGTAGCGTAGGTGCATTGGTGACTACGTTTTTGGTAATTCCTATTGTCGCACGCATGTCAAAATCACTGGGTAAGAAGCGTGCCTTTATCATTTCGCAGAGTATTTCCATTGTCGGCTATGTTATGTTGTGGTTCCTTATGGTTCCAGGCAAACCGTACCTCTTCTTATTTGCCTTACCATTCCATTCATTCGGTATCGGTGGCTTGTTTACCATTATGATGTCTATGACGTCCGACGTTTTGGATATCGATGAGCTGAAAACGGGTAAACGCCGAGAAGGTGTTTTTGGAGCAATCTATTGGTGGATGGTCAAGCTTGGATTCGCCTTTGCAGGCGCTTTAAGTGGCTTGATATTGACNTTAGTAAAGTATCAAAGCGGCGCAGTAGCGCAGCCAGAAGGTGCGGTAGACCAATTAAGAATGGTCTTTTCGGGCTTNCCAATTCTATGTACGCTCATCGCTATCGCGGTCATGTGGAAGTACAATGTAGATGAGAAATACGCGAGAGAGGTCCGCNCGAAATTGGACCAACGAAATCAACCAGCTAACTAANTTTTTAAAGACACAAACATGTCGTTTAGAAAGGAAAAATTTATGTCATTGGCCGGNATTACGGCTGTTGAACATCCATTAAATGAGCTAAAAAATATTAGCCGTAGTTTATTAGATGCCGGAATTCATGGTATCTGTTTTAGTGCTTATGACGAAGGGCAACAACCTGGTGATCAGCTCACAGAGGCACAGGTTCGTAGAAAATTGAGTATTCTAAAGCCCCACATTTCTTGGGTGCGTACGTTTTCTTGTACCGAAGGCAACGAATTGATTGCGCAGATTGCACATGAATTAGGTATAAAAACCCTAGTTGGTGCGTGGCTGGGGGACGATCTCGAGAAGAACGAAGCTGAGATTGCAGGCCTCATCAATTTGTGTCGACAGGGTGCAGTGGATGTTGCAGCGGTAGGTAACGAAGTATTGTACCGCGAAGACCTTGAAGTAAATGCATTGGTGAACTACATTGAGCGTGTCAAGGCTGAGGTTTCTGGTGTGCCGGTTGGTTATGTAGATGCCTATTACGAGTTTACCGATCATCCCGAAGTTGCGGATGTTTGTGATGTAATCCTTGCGAATTGTTACCCCTATTGGGAAGGTTGTGCCTTAGACTATTCTTTGATGTACATGAAACAAATGTACATGGAAGCCAAGATTGCCGGTAAAGGCAAGCCTGTGTTCATCACTGAAACCGGNTGGCCTAGCAGCGGTCAGAGTATAGGTGGCGCTCATGCCTCNTTTGAAAACAGTCTGAAGTACTTCATTAGTGCACAGCGCTGGTCGTCTGCTGAAGATATTCCTATGTTCTATTTCTCTTCATTCGATGAAAGTTGGAAGATAGAGAAGGAGGGCGATGTTGGCGCATCATGGGGTCTATGGGATAAAGATGAGCAGCTGAAGTTTTAAGAAGGCCAATTGTGCTCGTAACTGCACGATTTAGTTGCATCTTTGCCGCATGGAACACAAAAGCGGTTTTGTCAATATCATCGGTAATCCCAATGTAGGGAAGAGTACACTGATGAACGCTATGGTCGGTGAGCGATTGAGCATCATCACGCCAAAGGCACAAACGACTCGACACCGCATCTTTGGTATCTTAAACGAACCGGAATACCAGATTGTCTTTTCAGATACGCCAGGGGTTATTCAGCCAGCTTACAAAATGCAAGAGCACATGATGAAGTTTGTGTCAGATGCTTTTGAAGATGCTGATGTCTTCTTGTATTTGGTGGAACCTGGCGATCGCGCACTGAAGGATGAAGGCTTTTTTCAAAAACTGGCGACTACAACAGTTCCAGTGCTTTTGATTGTCAATAAGATCGATACAACCACACAGGAGGCCTTAGAGGAAGAGGTAGGTTACTGGCAGACCAGTTTGCCTAATGCGGAGATCATTCCTATCAGTGCCCTCGAAGGGGCGAATACGGACTATTTATTGAGTCGATTGAAAGAATTGGTTCCCGTAAGTCCACCGTACTTTGATAAAGATGCGTTAACGGACAAAACAGAACGTTTCTTTGTTAGTGAGATCATAAGAGAACAGATCCTGCTGAATTACAAAAAAGAGATTCCTTACAGCGTCGAAGTTGATGTTGAGGAATTCAAGGAGGAAGAAGATATTATTCGCATGCGATGCATCATTTATGTTGCACGCGATTCTCAAAAAGGCATACTAATAGGCCACAAAGGGAGTCGGCTAAAAGCAGTGGGAATAGGTGCTCGGAAACAATTAGAAGCGTTTTTCGCGAAAAAAGTACACGTGGAAACCTTTGTAAAAGTCAAGAAGAATTGGCGCGACAATGATCTACAGTTGAAGCGTTTTGGATATAAGAATTAATTATGAGTAACATCGTTGCCATTGTGGGACGCCCAAATGTTGGGAAAAGCACATTATTTAATCGTCTCATACAACGCCGTGACGCTATTGTTGATAGCGTTGCAGGTGTGACTCGCGATCGCCACTACGGCAAGAGTGACTGGAACGGAAAAGAATTTTCTGTCATTGATACCGGCGGTTATATTGACGGTTCGGAAGATGTTTTCGAAGCGGAGATTCGCCGTCAGGTCGAGTTGGCGCTAGAAGAGGCTTCGGTTGTACTTTTCGTATTGGACCTTCAAGCGGGTTTAACAGAATTCGATAAGATCATTTCCGAATTACTTCGCAAGACTGAAAAGCCGGTTGTGTACTGTGTAAACAAGGTAGATAATAGCATGCTTGAGTTAGAGGCTACGGAATTCTACGGTTTAGGTATTGAAAAGTACCACACGATCAGCGCAGTAAACGGAAGTGGAACAGGTGATTTACTTGATGAATTGGTTTCTTACATGGATGAGAATCCAGTGGACGACTACGATGATTTGCCAAAAATGGCCATTATAGGACGACCAAATGCTGGTAAATCCTCCATTGTAAATGCACTGTTCGATGAAGAACGTAATATCGTTACTGAAGTCGCGGGAACTACGAGAGATACTGTAAATACTCGTTTTAATAAATTTGGCTTTGATTTCATGCTGCTTGATACCGCCGGTCTTCGAAAGAAGGGCAAGGTCCATGAAAATTTAGAGTTTTATTCTAACATGCGCTCTATTCGCGCGATCGAACATGCAGACGTTTGTATGATGATTGTCGATGCGACACGAGGATTTGAAGCGCAAGACCTCTCTATCGTTTCCTTGGTAGAAAAGAATAAAAAGGGCTTGGTTGTAGTCGTTAATAAATGGGATTTGGTTGAAAAATCCACCAATACCATTCGCGATGCTGAGGCGCATATCCGCAAGAAATTAGAACCGTTTACAGATTTCCCTATCATCTTTACAAGCGCCATTTCGAAGCAGCGCGTACTTAAGGCCTTCGAAGAAGGAGTAAAAGTGTACGAACGTAGAAAGCAAAAGATTTCGACCAGTAAGCTGAACGATACCATGTTGGAAATTATCAAAGGCTTTCCACCACCAGCGGTCAAAGGGAAATATGTCAAAATCAAATTTTGTACGCAGTTGCCTACACGAACGCCTCAGTTTGCCTTTTTCGCAAATCTACCGCAATACGTAAAAGAGCCGTACAAACGCTTCTTAGAAAACAAGATGCGTAAGGAATTTGATTTCCATGGTGCCCCGATCGAAATATTCTTCCGTCAGAAATAATTACAGCTGATACGCAATAACGGCGTTGCCCTGTGCGATGACTAAAACAGGTGGACCTGTAGTAGTCAAACGACCTGCTTTGGCGTAGGTCCCGTCGAACTGCGTGACGCTTGATATGGGTTCGTTGAGAAGGGTAACATGAATGGTGTTGTCGTCACAGTAGACTACGCCTGTTCCACCCGGGTAGGTCTCTACGGACGATATACGTCTGTTATCAATAGCCAAGTTGTAGCGGTTGCTTCCACTTTGTACGGTAACGGATTCGTTCGACCAATAAATTCGTCCATAGCTCTGTTGTTCTAGGCCAATCAAATCTTTTACGTCGTGTTCTAGAATCTCGACCGCACCGTCCCATCTTTGCTCTTGAAGCTCTCCGTCATCACCCGCGCGAAGAATACTAGGTAAATCACTTGGTGAAAGTGCCCAAGGATTTGCAGTGGCGGGAAGTGCATTGGTTTTAATTCTGCTTTCTCCGCGTCTGTTCAAAATGAACGCCTGTTCAAGGGTCGAGGTAATGATATAGTCTTTTCCGCCACGTTGGTATAAGAATGGTCGTTGCGTTAGGGTTCCATTGGATGCGTCGGTTTTCCAGCCCTCCACCCGTTTACCATCACTAGTAAAGTTGTACAACCGATCACCACAAGGAACAAGGAACCTGTAGTTTC
>JGI26246J51724_1000982_pt1 | contig 13273 bp, 9 predicted proteins | sample SaaInlLV_10m_DNA_FD_51724 | JGI IMG/M metagenome (IMG submission 51724) | reverse complement strand
TTGCTTATCAACTTTGTCTAACAGGAGTTAAAATTCTTCTTAAAAAGAAGTTATCCACCATAATTATCGCTTGGAATTGGAATCTTTTTATCATCTTATGGCTGAGTATTTCTTTGGGGTTCATGTACAAAAACTACGCAGCTCTTTCAGGAATTATTGGTTATGAAATTAATGATTATTTACAGAGTTTCATTGGAAAAACAGGTTTGATCATTCTTTTAAGCTTTCTACTTATAGCGTATATAATTTTAAGATATAAAGTAACCTTTGACACCCTTTTAGACAAGATAAAAAGAGAAGAAAAAAAAGTAGCTGTTTTTGACACAAATGAACATTCAGATACTCAGGTGGTCAAAACTGACAACGAAGTTTCAGAAACAATTCCCTTAAAAACCAATCCGAAAGAAAAATCAGGAGTTGAGCTATCTTTGGAAAACTTACAGCCTACAATTTCTAAACATTCTGATGTACTTCCAAAAAAACACGAAACAAGTGTAAATATTGAAAACGAATTAGAACCCATATTAAAAACTGATATTGTTAAAGAAAAAGAAGTAGAAATTAATGTCGCTGAAACCAAAGAAGAAGAACACTCTTTAGAAAACTTATCCAATCAGTTAGTAAAAGACTTTGGAGAATTTGATCCAACCCTAGAATTAGGAAATTTTAAATTTCCNACATTCAACCTCTTAAAACAATACAATGAATCTATTTCTGTTGATCCGGAAGAATTAGAAGCCAACAAAGATAAAATTGTAGAAACCCTTAAAAACTACAAAATTGGAATTGCTGAAATAAAAGCAACAGTGGGACCCACAATTACATTGTATGAAATTGTACCAGATGCTGGAATCCGAATTTCTAAAATTAAAAATCTAGAAGACGATATTGCCCTTTCATTGTCTGCTTTGGGAATTAGAATCATTGCTCCTATTCCAGGAAAAGGAACTATTGGAATTGAAGTACCGAATAAAAAATCAACAATTGTTTCCATGCATTCGGTTATTTCTTCTAAGAAATTCCAAGAATCTACCATGGAGTTGCCAATTGCATTAGGAAAAACAATTTCTAATGAAACCTTTGTTGTTGATTTAGCTAAAATGCCTCACCTTCTTATGGCAGGTGCAACAGGACAAGGAAAATCTGTTGGTTTAAATGCGGTATTAACCTCTCTCTTATACAAAAAACATCCTGCTGAAGTGAAATTTATTTTAGTAGATCCTAAAAAAGTTGAACTTACTTTATTCAATAAAATTGAGCGTCACTATTTGGCAAAACTTCCAGATGTAGAAGAGGCGATTATAACAGATACTACAAAAGTTGTGCACACATTAAATTCACTTTGTATAGAAATGGATAACCGATATGATTTGCTAAAATCTGCAATGGTAAGAAATATCAAAGAATACAATGCAAAATTTAAACAACGTAAATTAAACCCAAATGATGGTCATCAATTCTTACCATATATTGTTTTAGTGATTGATGAATTTGCGGATTTAATAATGACTGCGGGTAAAGAAGTAGAGACACCAATTGCACGTCTAGCTCAACTAGCTAGAGCCATTGGAATTCATCTAATTGTTGCCACTCAAAGACCCTCTGTAAATGTAATNACNGGNATTATCAAAGCCAACTTTCCTGCAAGGATTGCGTTTAGAGTTACCTCAAAAATAGATTCTAGAACAATTTTAGATGCGGGTGGTGCAGATCAATTAATTGGTCGTGGAGATTTACTCTACACAGCAGGTAACGAAATCAACAGAATACAATGTGCATTTGTAGACACCCCAGAAGTAGAAAAAATAACCGATTTTATCGGTTCTCAAAAGGCATACTTAGAAGCTTATCAATTACCTGAATACATCGATGACGAAAGTGGTACAAGTATTGATATCGATATTTCTGATAGAGATAAACTCTTTAAAGAAGCTGCAGAAGTTATCGTAACGGCTCAACAAGGGTCCGCTTCTCTTTTACAAAGAAAGTTAAAGTTAGGGTACAATAGAGCGGGTAGATTGATAGACCAACTTGAAGCAGCTGGAATTGTAGGTGGGTTTGAAGGAAGTAAAGCCAGACAGGTTTTAGTTGCTGACTTTATTGCACTAGAACAATTATTAGAAAACGAAAAGAATTCATAGAAATGAACAAAACAACAGTTTTATTACTACACTTATTGATCACTAGCATTGCTTTTTCGCAAAATTCAGAAAAGGCAACACTCCTTTTAGACCAAGTCTCCACCAAAATGGAAGCATACCAAAACATGTCTATTCACTTTAATGAAACACTAAGTAACGAAGATGCAGGGATAAGAGAAGAAGATGAACTACCTATCAAGGGTCAAATCTCTTTACAAGGTGAAAAATACAACTTAAACTATCTAGGAAATACATTCATTTATGATGGAAAAAAACTATTTGTAATTAACAACGATGAAAAAGAAGTTACAATTACAGAAGGAGATATGAATGGGGAGGATGGTTTTATATATCCCTCCAAACTTTTAACCTTTTACAAAGAAGGGTATAACCTTCAAATGGGGGATTTAAAGAATATAAAAGGCAGAAAGATTCAATTCGTCATCTTAACTCCAATGGATAGTGATTCTGATATTGTAAACATAGCCTTTGCAGTAGATCTTAAAACGTTACATCTTTACAAACTAATCCAAACAGGATCGAATGGATCGATAACTTCATTTACGATTACAGAATTTAAAAGCAATCAAACATTGTCTAACGACTTTTTTTCTTTTAACAAAGAAAAATACCAGAAGCTACAATATAGCATAGACTAATATTTTTCAATTAACAGAAATTTAGTAGCATCTTTAATCTTAAGAAACTACTTTTGCAAAAGATGAAAATTTTAGATAAATACATCCTAAAAACATTTTTAGTTCCATTTGTAGCTACTTTTTTGATAGTGCTCTTTGTCTTGGTAATGCAAGTCCTATGGCAAACTTTCGAAAACATTGCTGGCAAAGGGATTAGTTTGGTGTTCATTTTTAAATTCTTGTACTATACTACTTTAATAATCACTCCACAGGCGTTGCCAATTGGAGTGCTATTATCATCCATTATGGCTCTGGGAAATTTGGGGGAAAATTACGAATTTGCTGCAGCAAAATCTGCTGGAATTTCTTTACAACGACTTGTCAGACCTTTATTTTTTTTAACAATTATTTTAAGTGGAATCAACTTTTTATTTTTAAATAATATTTACCCCTATGCGGTATTAAAACAGAAAAATTTATATCTGAATATTAAAAAGAAAAAACCTGCAATGGCATTAGTTCCTGGAAGTTTCAATAGTGATATTCCTGGGTTTCAAATTAAGTTTGATGAAAAATATGGTGAAGAAGAAAACTTATTAAAAAAAGTTTTAATTTATGATTTAACAGGTGGTAAGGGAAACCAAAAGGTAATCACTGCAGAAAAAGGCAAAATTGTTTCCGAAGAAGGAAGTCGATACATGACCCTCATTTTGTATAATGGCTACTACTATGAAGAACATGTGAAGTCTGCAAGAACTTCTCTCAAGAAGAAGAAGATGGCAGCCTCCAATGCTTCATTCAAAGAGTATGAATTTAACATAGACATATCATCTGTTTCTGGGGATGATGATTTAAATAAAACAAATCATACCAAAAATTTTATGATGTTAAGTTTGCAGCAACTAGGAGATACCATCCCCAATTTAAAAGCCAGTTATGATGAAACACTTCTTATCAAATCTAAAAACATTTATGCGGCAACTGCAGCAAAAAACTTATATGCATTTCCTGATTCCATAAAAACCAATAACATAAATAGAAAGATTACAGAAAACTTTGATTTAGAGGGTCAAATTAATATTGTAAACAGCGCCACATCGAAAATATCAAGGGTTTTAAGCTCCTTGAAAAATAATGCAAGCTCAATTAAGTGGAAAAGAAAGAATCTTAATTTTTTTGATACAGAATATTATAATAGAATTGCCTTTTCATTGTCCTGTTTGATTCTGTTTTTTATTGGAGCTCCTTTGGGGTCTATTATAAGAAAAGGTGGTTTTGGTTTGCCCATGATTCTAGCCATTGCTATTTATGTAACCTATTTTTTTAGCAATACATTTGGTAAAAATCTAGCGGAAGAAAGTTCTATTTCAGCATTTTTAGGTTCCTGGGTCGCAGCGTTTATTATGGTTCCCTTGGGCATCTTGTTAACTAGGAGAGCAACCAAAGACAAAGGATTATTTAATATTGATATAATTACCCAACCCCTACTTAATTTTTTTCAAAAATTATTTTCAAAAAAAGCAACTTAATAAATATGACAGTTCAGAATATTAAAAATACGACTCAATTAAATTCAATTCCTGAAGCTATTGAAGACATAAGAAATGGAAAAATTATTATTGTTGTAGATGATGAAAACAGAGAAAATGAAGGCGATTTTTTAGCTGCTGCTGAAATGGCGACCCCAGAGATGATCAATTTCATGGCAACCCATGGTAGAGGGTTAATTTGTGCTCCCTTAACTGAAAGTCGTTGCAAAGAATTAGATTTGGGAATGATGGTAAACAACAACACAGATCCTATGGAAACCGCTTTTACAGTTTCTATTGATCTTCGTGGAAAGGGAGTTACAACTGGTATCTCTGCTTCTGATAGAGCCATTACTATTAAAGCTTTAATTGACGAAGAAACAAAACCTTTTGACTTAGCAAGACCCGGCCATATCTTTCCTCTAAAGGCGAAAGAAGGAGGTGTTTTAAGAAGAACCGGACATACTGAAGCCGCGATCGATTTTGCTCGTTTAGCAGGTTTACAACCTGCAGGTGTAATTGTAGAAATCATGAATGAAGATGGAACCATGGCTCGATTGCCCCAACTACTTGAAGTCGCCAAAAAATTTGATATTAAAATTGTTTCTATTGAAGATTTAGTTGCTTATAGAATGGAGCATGACTCATTAATTGAAATAAAGGAAGACTTTAGTATCAAAACTAGGTTTGGAGAATTCAGACTAAAAGCATACCAACAAACAAATAATAGTCAAGTTCATATTGCTCTAACAAAGGGTTCTTGGAATAAAAATGAACCCGTAATAACAAGAGTAAATTCTACCTTAGTAAATAACGATATTTTAGGAACGCTAACGAATGATGCCGATAAAAAATTGGACAAAATGTTTCAGGTTATCAACGATCAAGGAAAAGGTGCCATCATTTTTATCAATCAACAAAATCAATCTCAAAATTTATTGAGCAGATTAGCGACCTTAAAAGAAGGACAACTCAAAGGAGACATGAAAGCTTCAGCAATTAAAATGGACCAAAGAGATTTTGGAATTGGAGCACAAATTTTACACGATTTGAATATTAGTAAATTAAGGCTAATTACCAATACAGAACAAGCAAAACGGGTGGGAATGATTGGATACGGATTGGAAATTGTAGACTATGTAAGTTATTAAGTAACGATTCGTAAACGTCAAAAACATACAGCTAAACTTTTAAAACTTACTAGAGGATCACTTCTACCCCACTTTCTAGTTCTATAGGTTTTTGATTTTGTAGAAATAAGCGAGCTGTGTAATCTCCTTTTAACCTAATCGTATGATCAATAACTTCTAACCAACTTCCTTCGCGNAAACCGAGAACTGGTGTCTCATTAAAAACATGAAATTCTTTAATACGTGTTTCTCTTGTCTCCCCCATGTGTGTAGACCCTTTAATTGGATCTAAATAATGGGCATTGATGTTAAATGGAATCACATTTAAAGACGTAAAGCTCGGAGGATACACAATTGGCATGTCATTCGTATTTTTTATAGAAACGCCACAGAGATTACTTCCTGCACTTGTCCCAAGATAAGGTGTTCCTGATTCTATTACCTCTCTTAAAACATGTAGAAGATCATTTTCATATAGTTGATTCAGTAATTCAAAAGTATTTCCACCGCCAGTAAAAATTGCCTCAGCACTCTGAAGTGCCTCTGTTGGATTTTTAAATTCGTGAATCCCTTTAACAGCAATATTTATTACTTCAAAAGATTTTTTAACAATTGTCGTATACTGGGAGTATGAAATTCCACTGGGCCTTGCATAGGGAATAAAAAGAACCGANGTAATATCTTTAAAGAAGTGAGAAAGTGTTGGCATTAAATACTCTAAGTAACTACTTTTATAAACTGAGGAAGTACTTGCAATGATCATTTTTTTCATGACTCCAAAATAACAATAAAAAATTGACTTTGTTAAAATACACCCAACCTTATCTTTTTTAAAAATTACATAGTTAAATACAATTATAAAATTTTGATTTGCATACTATTACATCCTAATTATAAATTCACAATAGCTCAGTAAACTGAACTTGTCTTTAGTATTGAAGTGTTTTTTTACTAATTCTTTAGAACCATCAATACAAGTTAATGAAATAAAAACTATTATTGGGAGCACCCAAAGTCTTATGGAATCTCTGATATCATACGAGAAAAATAAAAAATAAGTTGTATTTTTAAACCTATAATATTGATCTGTGTTGATTGATAAAAGAAAAACTGCTTTCCTTTCTAAATTTCATAAAGCAAAACGATCGGAAAAATAAAAAATCGAACGTGTTAAAAAAATTATTTTTCATAAGTTTATTTACCATCACTATCAGCAGCTTTTCTCAAGAAAGGAACGTGTTGATTACTGGAGATTTAATTGACTCTCTTGGAATCGTTAAAAATGCAAATATTATAAATTTAACGACAAATCAAGGTACCTTTTCTTCTGACAACGGTCGTTTTAGAATCTTTGTATCTAAAGGAGATTCATTACGAATCTCATCCATACAGCATACCACCAAAAAAATCAGTATAACTAAACAAATTATCAATCAAAAGACCCTAAAAGTTCAATTAAAATTGAACACCTATGTTTTAGATGAATTCGATCTGAAAAGACATTATTTAACGGGCCGCTTGGGCGTAGACATTAAAGATGTTCCCAAAAATAAAAAAGACTCCATTCTAAGAAGCGTAATGGATTTCTCTAAAGTGAATATGAAAATTGTTGAAGCAGATGATTATACAGACAAGAGAGTCCGTCCTCAACTAGTGAAAAATCCTTCAATAATGTCTTTTAGTGGTGTTGGAGCTAAAGTTAACATCTCATTTAAATATTCTAAACGCCTATGGGCATTGCGAAAAAAATTAGCAACTCAAAAAGCATTCCCTTATAAGGTGCTCTCTGAACTTGGTGAAAAATTCTTCTTTGAAAAATTACAAATACCTGTAGAAAATTACTTCCATTTTTTAGAATATTGCAATCCTCTGGGTGTAGAGAGACTTCATGCAGAAAACAAGCTTTTAGAACTAATAAAAATCTTTAAAAAAGAGAGTGTTAGCTACTTAAAAATCATAAAAAAAGACTAATTTGGCTGGCTTACTATTTTTATTTTACTATGAATATTCAAAAATTGTTACTGCTTTTATTTATCATTCCACTCCTCTCCTCCTCTCCTCATAAATATTATTTGAGTCTCACTCAGATCGAGTATAAGAATGAATCACGCTCCATACAAATATCAATAAATGTTTTTATGGATGATATAGAAATTGCCTTAAACAAAAAATATCAAATCGATTTACAACTCACATCCAACCAAGAGTTAAAGAATAATGATGATTATTTTAAAAAATATTTAAAGGAAAAACTTCATTTAAAAATTAATGATTTCCCGAAAGAGTACAACTATATCGGAAAAGAATACGACGGAGATTTGGTTTATTTTTATTTAGAAGTTGAAAATATAGACGACATAAAGAGTCTAGAAGTCGAGAATACCATATTAACAACTTATTTTCCAAAGCAAGAAAACTTACTCAAAACAAAAATTTATAATAAGTATCAAAGTCTGTTATTAACTGCTAAAAAAACAAAAGGTTTGTTAAAATTTTTATAGCTTTAACCTTTTAATTCCCTATTGTCAATTTGTTTTAAATTTAATGTAAGAATTTATGAAAAATAGTACTTTATTTTTATTGAGCATTTTTTTTATTGGAACCACTGTCTTTGCTCAAGAAAAAACAATCAAACAAGGTCTTCAAGGGCATACCAATCAAAATAAATTCAAACAACTCAAAGATCAATTGGCAACACCCAATAGTCAGCGAACTGCTTCAGGTGCTCCAGGTGTAAACTATACACAACAAAAAGTAGATTATGTGATGGATATTGTTTTAGACGACGAAAACAAAAGAATATCAGGGAAAGAAACCATTGTGTATCACAATAACTCTAAAGATGAATTGGCTTATTTATGGGTACAATTGGATCAGAACATGAGAGCTAAAGATTCTAAAACACCAGACATACAACCCTCAAAAATCCCTAGTAGTATGCCTGTAAAAAGTTTCAATCTTAATTATCCAAAAACACCTTTTGACGGAGGTTTTAATATCATAAGCGTGACCAACCTAGACAATAGTAATTTGTCGCATACAATCAACCAAACAATGATGAGAATTAATTTACCAGAACCATTGGCAGCTGGAAAAACTTTTTCATTTAAAATTAATTGGTGGTATAACATCAATAACCACAGAGAAATTGGCGGTAGATCTGGTTACGAACATTTTACAGAAAACGGAAATAACAATTATGTAATTGCGCAGTTTTTTCCAAGATTGTGTGTGTATGACAATGTTGAGGGATGGCAAAATGACCAATTTTGGGGAAGAAGTGAATTTGCACTAGAGTTTGGAGATTACACCGTTCATATCACTACGCCAAAAGATCATATGCTCGGAGCAACTGGAGTATTACAAAACGAAAGCGAAGTTTTGTCTAGAAAAGAATTAAAAAGGTTGGCCAAAGCAAAAAATACTTTTGATCAACCTGTACTTATTCGTACACAAGAAGAAGCAACTAAGATTGAGAAAAGTAAATCTTCCGATACCAAAACATGGAAATTTGAAGCAAAAAATGTCAGAGATTATGCATTTGCAAGCTCAAGAAAATTTATTTGGGATGCTATGGCGGTAGATATCAATGGTAAAACTGTAATGGCATATTCTTTATATTCTAAGGAAGCAAATCCATTGTATGGAGAACACTCTACAAGAGCAGTAGCACAGACATTAAAAACATATTCAAAATATACATTCGACTATCCCTATCACAAGGCTATCTCCGTAGACGGACAAATGGGTATGGAATATCCACAAATTTGTTTTAATCCAGGAAGACCCGATGCTGATGGAACCTATTCAGATAGAACTAAATACAGAATGATCAAAGTAACCATTCATGAGGTGGGTCATAACTTTTTTCCGATGATCGTAAATTCTGATGAAAGACAATGGACTTGGATGGATGAAGGGCTAAACTCATATGTAGAAATGTTAGCTGAATTAGCGTATGATAAAGATTTTCCAATTACAAGAGGATATCCAAAAAACATTATAAAGTACATGAATGGAGACCAATCTAAAATTGCACCCATCATGACCAAAGGAGATAATGTGTATAGTTTTGGGAGCAATGCTTATGGAAAACCAGCAACTGCTTTGTGGATTTTAAGAGAAACCATCATGGGACCTGAATTATTTGACCACGCTTTTAGAACCTATTCTCAAAGATGGATGTTTAAACATCCAACTCCAGCAGATTTTTTCAGAACGATGGAAGATGCCTCAGGAATTGATCTAGATTGGTTTTGGAGAGGTTGGTTTTACACCACAGATGTCACAGATATTGGAATCAAAAATGTGAAAAAATTCCACACAAAAACCAAAGAAAATGAGGTTCGTTTTATAGAGGACACTACAAAAGGGTTAGGTTTTGGTGACGCCAAGGACAGTAATTCAAAATTTCATTACGAAATCACCTACAACAAACCAGGGGGGCTGGTAATGCCGATTATAGTGTATTACACCTACAAAGATGGAACTAAAGAACGAAAAGTATATCCAGCACAAATTTGGAGATTTAATGACAAAGAAATAACCAAAGTCTTCTCTAGCAGTAAAGAAGTTACTAAAATTACCATCGATCCAAATCAAGAAACAGCAGATGTAAATACGTCTAATAACAGTTGGCCAAAAGAAAATAAAAATAACTTTGAAAAATTTAAACGTAAAATAAAAGGATAGGTTTTATTCGAATCTTTAAAATAAAAGTGAACTTGAATAAGTTCGCTTTTTTTATGCTTCATAATTTTTGATAAAGGTTTGTTAAAACTTTACGTTTTCAATACATATTCTTTTTCTTATCAGTAATTTTATACCAAATAATTATACTTAATTTTCATGAAAAAAATACATTTAATCCTATTTTCCTTATTCTTTTCTATTACCGCAAACTTTGCCCAAGAAAATGAAATTAAAAGTCAAAAGAAACAAGGCCATATTGATCAAAATAAATTCAGACAACTTAAGGATGTTTTGGCAACTCCAAATGACCAGCATACTGCATCGGGAGCTCCAGGACATCAATATAGCCAACAAAAGGTAGATTATGTCATGGACATTCGTTTGGACGAAACTACAAACAAAATTTATGGTCATGAAAAAATAACCTATCATAATAATTCTAAAGATAAATTAGACTATTTATGGGTTCAACTAGATCAAAATATGAGAGCAGATGACTCTGAAACTCCTTTGACAAAATCAACAAGTGTTAGTTTGTACATGAGTCCCAAAAAATTCCAAGAAACGTACATGAATAAAGAAAGCGGATTTGGTTTCAATATCGAAAAAGTTGAAAGCGATGGCAAACCCCTGTCTCATTTTATTCATAGAACGATGATGCGAATTAATTTACCCAAACCACTCGCAACGGGAGGTACTTTTAAATTTTCCATACAATGGAATTATAAAATTAACGATATCAATAAAGATGGAGGACGTTCTGGTTTAGAGACTTTTCCTGATGGAAACAACAACTATACAATTGCACAATTCTTTCCAAGATTAGCGGTATACAATAACGTAGAAGGATGGCAAAATATGCAATTTTGGGGACGTTCGGAATGGGCATTAGAATTTGGAGATTATGAAGTGAATTTAACGGTCCCTTCAGATCATATTTTAGATGCAACAGGTGTATTGCAGAATGAGAAAAATGTGTTAACTAAAGAACAACGTAAGCGTTGGAATAAAGCAAGAAATTCATATAAAGATCCCGTTTTTATTGTCACACAAGCCGAAGCTGAAAAAGCTGAAAAAAATCGTGCGACTGGCACAAAAACTTGGAAATTTAAAGCCAAAAATGTAAGAGATTTTGCTTTTGCGTCCTCCAGAAAGTATCTCTGGGATGCCATGGCAACCAATGTGAACGGTAAAACAGTGATGGCTGTTTCATTGTATCCAAAAGAAGGAAACCCTTTGTGGGAAGAGCATTCTACAAGAGCAGTAGCTACAACGCTTGTGGAGTATTCTAAATTAACATTTGATTATCCTTACCCAAAAGCTATTTCTGTGCATTCAGAAAGACAAGGAATGGAATATCCTATGATCTGTTTCAATTTTGGTCGTCCAAATCCAGATGGAAGCTATTCGGACAGAACAAAAAAAGGAATGATTGGAGTTATTGTACATGAAGTGGGTCACAACTTTTTCCCTATGATTGTCAATTCTGATGAAAGACAATGGACTTGGATGGATGAAGGTTTGAATTCTTTTGTTGAAATTTTAGCAGAATTAAAATACGATCCAAAATTATTTGCAATCAATCCAGCAAAAGATATTACCCGATATATGGGAGGAGATCAAAGTAACATTTCACCGATCATGTCTCAGGGAGATTATGTAAAGCAATTTGGACCTAATGCCTACTCTAAGCCTGCAGCAGGTTTGTACATGCTAAGACAAACCATTATGGGACCAAAATTATTTGACTATGCTTTTAGAACCTATGCCAAACGATGGATGTTCAAACACCCGACACCTGCAGACTTTTTTAGATCTATGGAAGATGCTTCTAGTATGGACTTAGACTGGTTCTGGAGAGGTTGGTTTTACACCACTGACGTAACAGATATTGGAATTAAAAACGTAAAATCTTTGTACATCAGTGACAAACCAGACGAAAGAACAGCAAAATTAAAAGAAAAATACAGTCAGTATTTTGAAAATTTGGGTGATTTAATTTACATTAATGATAACAAAGAAAACGCGAATCCAAAGGCAATGGAAAACTACACAGACACCAAAGAAGTACCTTCTTATCTGTATGCGGTAGAATTTGAAAAACCTGGAGGATTGGTGATGCCAATTATCGTTGAATTAACATTTGATGATGGAACCAAGAAAAGACATACTTTTCCTGCACAAATTTGGATGAAAAATGATGTTTCAGTGAAAAGAATATTTGCGGTTGCAAAAGAAATCACAAGCATTGTTGTGGATCCAGACTTTGAAACTGCAGATGTAGACACTTCAAACAATAGTTGGCCAAAGAGAGGATCTAACAGATTTGAAATGTTTAAAAATAACGTTAAAAAGTAATTTATTTTACACAACGAATAATAACTAAAAAGCCTCAGAAATTTCTGAGGTTTTTTTACGTCTTTTAATCCCCTTAGGTCTATTCAATAATTCAAATTATTTGTACTATGTAAATATCGAAATGTTTGTAGGTCAATGATTTATTATTATTACTTAACATAGTTTTTTTGTCCTTAACAACGTCCATCAAAAACATATTTTGATCAATCTACAAGACATCTGTGATACTGCATGAAGTTGGGTGAAAATAATTTCTTTAAAATTGAAATTTATTGTCTGCTTTAATTACATTGTTTTTTTATAAATTAGCATGAACTAGAACACACTTAAATTAAAAATTATGGAATTAATCGGATACCTAACTGTTGCCTTGAAAATTATTGTTGGAGTAAGTATTTTAAATGTTTGGTTGTTGCAAAAAAACAAAGCTACAAAATGGAGGGGCGGTGCCGCTAAAAATATTATCGAAGAATTTGAAATCTATGGTTTTTCAAAACAGTTTTGTTACTTTATTGGATTTTTAAAAGTCGGTTTGGCACTCATATTATTGGCTTCCATACAATTTAAAACCTTGACTTTACTNGGNGNTTNAGGACTAAGCNTATTGCTANTAGGATCCATAATTATGCATATNANAATAAAAGATGCATGGTATAAATCGTTTCCTGCATTCTTATTTTTAATAATGAACCTTATGATTGCTTATACAGCACTTTAGAAGTAGGTATAAAAAGTTTTAATTGCAATACATAAGTTCAAAGCCCAAAAAATAAAAGCTGGGGCAG
>JGI26246J51724_1000975_pt1 | contig 13310 bp, 10 predicted proteins | sample SaaInlLV_10m_DNA_FD_51724 | JGI IMG/M metagenome (IMG submission 51724) | reverse complement strand
GCCGCTGGATTGCCATCGGTCGCCTGGATATCAACACCAGCGGCCTTTTGCTGTTCACCAACCACGGTGAGCTGGCCAATCGCTTGATGCACCCATCCTACGAAGTGAAGCGCGAGTATATGGCGCGTATCCACGGCGAGGTGGATGAGGCTATGATTAACCGCCTGACCGAAGGGGTTATTCTGGATGATGGTATAGCCAAGTTTCAGACTGTTAAGGCCCAGCATGCGCGCAGTGCCGACGAGCGCGGGGGCAGTAATAATTGGTTTCGGGTAATTCTAGCCGAGGGCCGTACCCGCGAAGTGCGCCGTCTCTGGGAGTCCCAGGGCGTGGAAGTTAATCGCCTCAAGCGCATCAGCTATGGCCCCATAGAGCTGCCTTCCTTTGTACGACGCTCAGAGTTTATCGAGCTAGACCCCAAGCAGGTGATATCACTGTTCCGCGCTGTGGCGCTAAAACCACCTAGGTTTAGTGAGAAGAATGTCTTTAGGGATATTCGTCAGCGCAAAGAGCGCAAGCTGCGCGCCCGCGGCGATACCAGCAAGCGCTAAACCGGCTTTTACCCTGAGCCAGGGGCCTATCTAATCTGAGCGTCGATGGACTGGCCATTGACGCTGGCACTGTCGGGCCCCAGCAGATACAGGTAAGCAGGCATAATATCTTCAGCAGTTTTTAAGCTATCGGGGTTTTCCGCAGGAAAGGCCTGAGCGCGCATCTGGGTTCTGGTAGCGCCGGGATTCACCGCATTGACACGAATTGACCCCAGACCCTCCAACTCAGCAGCCCAGGTTTGCATCATGCCTTCAGTGGCAAACTTAGAGACTGCGTAGGCACCCCAAAATGCGCGCCCCTGACGGCCCACACTAGAGGTAGTAAACAAAATAGAGGCATCCGCAGACTTCTCCAGCACAGGCATCAACGCCTGGGTCATCTTAAACTGAGCTGTAACATTTACCTGCATTACCCTGTCCCACACATCTTGCCTATAGTTGCTCAGGGGGGTGCGCTGGCCCAGTATGGCGGCATTGTGCAGCAGGCCATCCAGACGGCCAAACTGCTGGTCAAGGTTCAGAGCCAGCTCATCATAGTCCTCAGTGGAAGCCCCCTCCAGATCCACCGGATAAATCACCGGCTCAGCACCGCCAGCGACCACTATCTGGTCAAATACCTGCTCCAGCTTGGCCAGAGTTCTGCCCGCTAGTATCACTTTTGCGCCCAGCGCGGCACAGCTGATAGCCGCAGCCTTGCCTATGCCGTCTCCGGCACCGGTAATCAAAATAATGCGGTCTTGCAGCAGGTTGGGGCTGGCCTGGTAGGCGATAATTTGTTCTAGGCTGAGCACAGGGCTTTCCTTAGTCAATACGAGAGTTAAAACAGTTAAAACAGCAGCGAATGTAATTCCTGAGACTGTTGCACAACCCAGTCTGCATTCCAGCNGTGAATATCTTCGCCGGCCTCAATATAGCCCCAGCCAGCGGCAATGGTGCGCATTCCCGCAGCGCGACCAGCATCTATATCCCGCACATGGTCGCCCACATACAGGCAGTTGGCCGGGTCAATATCAATCTGGGNACAGGCCAGGTACATGGGCTCTGGGTGTGGTTTGGGCTCAGCCACATGGTCTGGGCAGATGACCGTAGCGGCGCCGGANATCAGGTTTAGCTGAGTCAGGGCAGGCTCGGTGTATTTCCAGGGTTTATTGGTCACAATACCCCAGGGAATATTGCGCGCAGCACAGTCGTCCAACACCAGCTGCAAGCCGCTAAACAGGGCGGTTTTATCGGCCAGATTGCTAAAGTACAGCTCCAGAAACTCCTCTCTGAGAGGCTCAAACTGGGGGTGGTCCTGCTGCATACCAAAACCCTGCTCAATAATACCCACAGAGCCGTTGGTAACACAGGTGCGAATCATGGCATCGGCCATAGGCTCGCGGCCATGGCGCTGCAGCTGAGTTTTTAGGGCAGTAATAAAGTCTGGGGCCGTATCCAGCAATGTGCCGTCCAAATCAAATAGCAGGGCGTCAAAATTTAGCATCTAGGCTGGCTTCCTGGCACAGATCATATAGTTGACATCCACATCGCGCTCATCCAGTTTATAAGTTTTGGTGATGGGGTTGTAAAGCAGCCCTGTCATCTGGTCAATTTCCAGGCCGGCATCGCGAATCCACTGGCCCAGCTCCGATGGGCGAATAAACTTGCTGTACTCATGGGTGCCCTTGGGCAGCATGCGCAGCACATATTCCACGCCAATAATGGCCAACAGATAGGATTTTGGGTTGCGGTTTATGGTCGAGAAGAACAATGTGCCGCCGGGTTTAGTCATAGCGGCGCAGGCAGCTACCACTGAGCTGGGGTCGGGCACATGTTCCAGCATCTCCAGGCAGGTCACAGTATCAAAGGCTTCAGCATGGCTGGTGGCGTAATCTTCGGCGGTGGACTGCTCATAGGTCACGCTGACCCCAGACTCCAGGCTGTGCAGATTGCCCACGGCCAGGGGGGCTTCGCCCATATCAATGCCGGTCACAGTGGCTCCGCGCTGGGCCAGGGCCTCGCAGAGAATACCGCCACCACAGCCGACATCCAGAATGCGCTGTTCAGCTACAGGGGCCAGGGAGTCAATCCAGTTGGCGCGCAGTGGGTTGATATCGTGCAGTGGCTTAAATTCACTGTTTCTGTCCCACCAGCGGCTGGCCAGTTCTTCAAACTTGCGAATTTCATTGGGGTCCACATTTTGCGTTTTAGACATGCTTGGTTTCCGAATTGAAAAGNTTGCTAGCTAGAAATTTTGTTACGCCAGTCNCAGGCAGTCTGGATCAGGCTCTGTCGGTTGAGGGTTAGCAGTTCAGACTCAGCCATCAATGGCTTGCCTGCCACCCAGCTGTGGCTGACCCTGTGGCCCACATTGGTATACACCAGCTGCGACTCGGGATTATACAGCGGTTGCTGAGGGATAGAATCCATTTTAACGGCAATTATATCCGCTGACTTGCCGGACTCCAGGCTGCCAATTTCATGGTCCCAGCCCAGTGCTTTGGCGCCATTAATGGTTGCCATGCGCAGTGCGGCATGGGCATTCAGTGCGCAGGGGTCGCCAGATACGGCCTTGGCTAGCAGGGCCGCGGTTTTTAATTCACCAAAAAGGTCCAAATCATTATTGCTGGCGGCGCCGTCTGTGCCCAGGGCCACATTGATGCCGGCATCCATTAGCTGGCCCACAGGGCAGAAGCCGCTAGCCAGCTTTAAGTTAGACTCGGGACAGTGCACCACATGGCAGTTGTGGTCTTGCACCATCTGAATATCTTCATGGTTTATCTGGGTCATATGCACCAGCTGAGTCTGGGGTAGCAGCAGGCCCAGATCTCTCAGGCGCTGCATAGGGCGGCAGCCGTACTGGTCTATAGATTCGCTAACTTCGCCGGCGGTTTCATGGCAATGTATATGAATAGGCAGGTCCAGTTCATTGGCATAGGTGCTGATAATCTGCATGGCACTGTCCGACACGGAGTAGGGCGCATGGGGTGCGCAGGCGACGTTAATCAGCGAATGACCGCTGTATTTATCGTTGAGCCGCAAGCCTTTGTGAATATAGTCATCCGCTCCTTTGCCGTAGGCTGTTGGAAAATCCAATACGGTAAAGCCTATCTGACAGCGCATTCCCGCATCGCGCACAGCTTCGGCAATGGCCTCATCAAAGAAATACATATCCGCAAAGCAGGTGGTGCCGCTGGCAATCATCTCAGCCATAGCCAGCCTAGTGCCGTCGCCAACAAACTCTTCGCTGACATGGCGCGCCTCCGCAGGCCAGATATGCTTTTCCAGCCAGGGCCTCAGGGCCAGGTCGTCGGCATAGCCGCGCAGCAGGCTCATGGCACTGTGGCCATGGGCATTGACCAGCCCGGGCATCAGTACATGGTTGTCCAAGGTTTCAGTTTTGACGGCTTCAAAGCGCTTTTTGGCCTCGGCCTGGGGGTAGATGCCAATAATTTTTTCCCCATCCACAGCCAGTGAGCAGTTTTCTAGTATTTGGTTCTCTGGAACTATGGGGATGATCCATCTGCAGTGGATTAATAGGTCTATTTCTGTGGCTTGCATGTTCACTCCTGAGCGTTCATTTGGAGTATACCGAGTTTTTTCTGGGGTTTAAGTTATATAGGCGTTTTAGAGGCAATAAAAGGGAGAAAAACCCTGCCTATCTATGCTAAAATTCGCACCTTTAAGAAGCTGTTTAAAAGGCATTCTGAGCTGCGTCTCCAGGGTCTTTGTCAAAGGGCCTTCAGGTCGCTTAGCAAAGCGCTGACAGACGACAAAAAAGCACAATAAAATCAGGGAATAATCGTAAATTATGGGTGATTTAGCGAAGGAAATTGTTCCGGTCAATATCGAGGACGAACTCAAGCAGTCCTATCTTGACTACGCCATGAGTGTGATCGTTGGCAGGGCGCTGCCCGATGTGCGCGACGGCTTAAAGCCAGTGCACCGGCGAGTACTGTTCGCTATGAGCGAGCTGAACAACGACTGGAACAAGGCCTACAAGAAATCTGCCCGTGTGGTGGGTGATGTGATTGGTAAATACCACCCCCATGGCGACTCCGCTGTCTACGAAACCATAGTGCGCATGGCCCAGCCATTCTCACTGCGCTATATGCTGGTCGATGGTCAGGGTAACTTTGGTTCAATCGATGGCGACAGCGCCGCGGCCATGCGTTACACCGAAATTCGCATGACCAAAATCGCCCATGCACTGCTTGAAGATCTAGAAAAAGATACCGTCGATTTTGTCCCCAACTACGACGAAACCGAACAGATTCCTGTGGTAATGCCCACTCGCATCCCCAACCTGCTGGTCAATGGCTCCTCCGGTATTGCCGTGGGTATGGCCACCAATATCCCGCCCCACAATCTCACCGAGGTGGTGAAGGGCTGTCTGGCACTGATCGATAACAGCGAAATCACCGTTGATGAGCTTATGGAATATATTCCTGGGCCAGATTTCCCCACTGGGGCAATTATCAATGGTAAAGCCGGTATTATTCAGGCCTACAGAACTGGCCGCGGCCGCATCTATGTGCGCGCCAAAGCAGATATTGAGGTCGATGAAAAGACCAAGCGCGAAACCATTATTATCCACGAGATTCCCTATCAGCTAAACAAGGCCCGCCTGATTGAGCGCATTGCCGAGCTGGTTAAAGAGAAAAAGATCGAAGGTATCTCCGAACTGCGCGACGAGTCAGACAAAGACGGTCTGCGCGTGGTGATTGAGCTAAAGCGCGGCGAAATGGGCGAGGTAGTACTCAATAATCTCTATGCCCAGACTCAGCTGCAGTCTGTATTTGGTATCAATGTGGTGGCCCTGGTCGACGGCCAGCCCAAGATTCTCAACCTCAAGCAAATGCTCGAGGCCTTTGTTCGCCACCGCCGCGAAGTGGTTACGCGCAGAACTATCTATCTGCTGCGCAAAGCCCGCGAGCGCGCCCATACATTGGAAGGCTTTGCCATTGCGCTGGCCAATATCGACGAGATAATCCAGCTGATCAAAGAGTCATCCACTCCTGCAGATGCCCGCGAGGCACTGATTGCCAGAGGTTGGAATCCAGGCTCTGTGGTCGCCATGCTAGAGCGCGCCGGCCCCCAGGCTACCCGCCCGGAATGGCTGGAAGAGCAGTTTGGTCTGCGCGAAGGCAAATATTACCTATCTCCAGAGCAGGCCAAAGATATACTCGAGCTGCGTCTGCACCGCCTTACGGGCATGGAGCACGACAAAATTATTGAAGAGTTTGCCGTCAAGTTAGAAGAGATTGCCGACTACCAGGATATTCTCGGAGACCTGAATCGCCTGATGACTGTGATCCGCGAAGAGCTGGAGTCTGTGGTTGAAGAGTTCGGTGACGAGCGCCGCAGTGAAATTGTTGAATCCCAGCACGACCTGACCGTAGAAGACCTGATTACCGAAGAAGACCGGGTGGTGACTATCTCCCACGGCGGCTACGCCAAAACCCAGCCCCTAACTGACTATCAGGCCCAGCGCCGCGGCGGTATGGGCAAGTCGGCAACGGCAGTAAAAGACGAAGACTTTGTTGAGCACCTGCTGATTGCCAGCACCCACGCCACTATTCTGTGCTTTACCAACCTGGGCAAGGTTTACTGGCTCAAGGTTTATCAGATTCCTGTGGCAGGCCGCAACTCTCGCGGCCGCCCAGTGGTTAATCTGCTGCCCCTGGATGAAGGCGAGCGCATTAGCTCGATTCTGCCGGTTGAAGAGTACAGTGCCGATAAATATGTATTGATGGCCACTGCCAATGGCACCGTCAAGAAAACCTCGCTGGACCAGTACTCCCGTCCAAGAAGTGTGGGTNTGCGCGCCGTTGATCTGGTCGATGGCGACCACCTGGTGGGCACAGCCATTATTGACGATGAAAGTGATGTGATGCTGCTCAGCTCTGAAGGTAAGGCCGTGCGCTTTGCCAGCACAGATGCCCGCCCCATGGGTCGCGTGTCCAAAGGTGTGCGCGGTATGCGTCTGCCGGAAGAGCACAGAGTTATCTCCATGGTAGTGCCCGAGGTCGATGGCTTCCTGCTGACCGTCTGTGAAAATGGCTATGGCAAGCGCACCACAGTGGACGAGTTCCCAACCAAGGGTCGCGGTGGTAAAGGTATGATTGCTATTCAGGCCAGCGAGCGCAACGGGCCCCTGGTAGGTGCCTGTCAGCTGTTTNCCGGCGATGAAATTATGCTGATTTCCGACCAGGGAACCATGGTTCGCACCAGAGGCGACGAGGTGTCTGTGGTAGGCCGCAACACNCAGGGCGTGCGCATTATCCGCTTGAAAGAGGGTGAAAANCTGGTGAGCCTGGCACGTATTGCCGAGCCCGAAGAAGATGATTTTATAGAGGGCGAAGAAGGCGAGAGCACGGAATCTACCGCTGAGGAATAAGAGTTTAACTATGGCAGAAGACAACCCCTTACTGGGGCTAAGAGACAAGATTGACGCGCTAGACCTGCAGATTATGCAGGCCATCAGTGATCGCGCGCGCTGTGCCCAGCAGGTTGCAGAGGTTAAAAAAGGTCAGGGCGACCTGGCCTACTACAAGCCTGAGCGTGAGGCCCAGGTATTGCGTCATATTATGGAAAAAAATGCCGGCCCTCTAGACAACGAAGAGATGGCCCGGCTATTTCGGCAAATTATGTCCGCCTGTCTGGCACTAGAGCAGCCTATCAGAGTGGCATTTTTGGGCCCCGAGGGCACCTTTACCCAGGAGGCCGCACTCAAGCATTTCGGCGACTCCGCCGTCAGCGTACCCCAGTCTGCTATAGATGAAGTATTTCGCGAAGTGCTGGCCGGAGCCTGCAACTACGGCGTGGTGCCAGTCGAAAACAGCACCGAGGGGGTAATCAGTCATACCCTCGACAGCTTTATGGACTCCTCACTCAAAATTTGTGGCGAAGTGGAGCTTCGTATTCACCAGCACTTTATGATTGGCCCCAATACCAATAAAGATAGCGTGACGCGGGTGTATTCCCATGCCCAGTCTCTGGCTCAGTGTCGCCAGTGGCTCAACTCCAACTACCCCAATATAGAGCGGGTCGCGGTCAGCAGTAATGCCGAGGCCGCCAAGCGAGTGCAGGGCGAGTGGAACTCAGCGGCCATTGCCGGTGATATGGCTTGCGAGCTGTACAATCTGGAGAAAATGCGCGAGAAGATTGAAGATCGCCCCGACAACTCCACCAGATTCCTGATTATTGGCCGCGAGTCTGTGCCCCGCAGCGGTGATGACAGAACCTCCATAGTGGTGTCTGTGCACAACAAACCAGGTGCACTGCACGACCTGCTAGAGCCATTCCGTCGCTACAATGTAGATATGACCCGCCTGGAGTCGCGGCCTTCGCGCAATAGCAAATGGTCCTATGTATTCTTTATCGATCTGATTGGCCATATCGAAGACCAGCCCGTCGCTGATGTGCTGGAAGAGTTGAGTAGCTCAGTTGCCGAACTGAAAATACTAGGCTCGTACCCGCGCGCCGTACTCTAGCGCGCGCTGGTATTACCCCAGCTAAATTAAACAACCTGGTGCCCCATGCCTACAGATGCCACAGCTAACAAGCCGACTATTAACCGCCTAGTGGTTATTGGCCTGGGTCTAATAGGCTCCAGTCTGGCCGCCGTNGCGCGCAAAAATGGTCTNGCCCAACAGGTGGTGGGTATCTCCAGGCGCGAATCCACCTTGGAAATAGCNTTGCAAATGGGCGTTATCGACCGTGCCGAACCCAGTCTGGCCGCTATTGCCCCAGAGTTGGGCGCTGGCGATCTGGTAGTAATTGGTGTGCCTACATTAACCGTGCCCGTGCTGTTGCAAGACTGTTTTGAGCTGCTATCTGCCGATGTCAGCATTACCGATGTGGCCAGTGTTAAAGGTTCAGTGGTTGAGGCCGCAGAGGCTATTTACTCTGGTATGCCAGCGCAGTTGGTGCCCGGGCACCCTATAGCAGGCTCNGAAAAAAGTGGTGTTACCGCCGCTAATAGCGAGTTATTTGTCGACCACCGAATTATTCTCACGCCCNATCAGGCCACTGGGGCAGAGCACCTAAAGCTGGTCTCAGACCTCTGGACTGCCACGGGCGCCATAGTCTCGACCATGGATGTGCAAGAGCACGATGAAATTCTCGCCGCCACCAGCCATCTGCCCCATTTTCTCGCCTATTCATTGGTAGACACATTGGCCGCCATGGGCGATAACCGTGAAATCTTCCGCTACGCCGCCGGCGGCTTCCGCGACTTTACTCGCATCGCTGCCAGCGACCCAGTGATGTGGCGCGATATAGCCCTGGCCAATCGCGAAGCCATTCTGACTATTCTCGATCAGGTGATGGACAACTTTAAACTGATGCGCACCGCCATAGAAACCGGCGATCAGGACTACCTGATGGGCAGCTTTACCCGAGCCCGGGATGCGCGCAATCACTTTGGCAAAATACTTGAAAGCAAGACAAAAACTGGACTACAGAGCCCCATGACAGAAAAGACGATCAACTACGCAGTATCACCAGGTGGCAAGGCCCAGGGCGATCTGCGTGTTCCCGGCGACAAATCCATGTCCCATCGCTCCATAATGCTCGGCTCGCTGGCCGAGGGCATGACTGAGGTGACAGGGTTTTTAGAGGGCGAAGACAGCCTGGCCACATTGCAGTCATTCCGCGATATGGGGGTGCAGATTGAAGGGCCTGATCAGGGGCGAGTCGTTATCCATGGTGTGGGCCTGCATGGTCTTAAAGCTCCAGCCAAGCCCCTCTACTTAGGCAATTCCGGCACCTCAATCCGCCTGCTCAGCGGTCTGCTGGCGGGACAGAGCTTTGATACAGAACTTACCGGCGATGCCTCGCTCTCCGGCCGACCCATGGGCCGAGTGGCTGACCCACTGCGTGAAATGGGCGCAATAATAGAAACCGCCGAGGGTGGTCGCCCGCCATTAAAAATAAAAGGCGGCCAGAGCCTTAGGCCCATAGATTACAGCATGCCTATGGCCAGTGCTCAGGTTAAATCTTGCGTGTTGCTGGCNGGGCTCTATACCCAGGGCCAGACCTCTGTGGTGGANCCTGCCCCCACTCGCGACCATACCGAGCGCATGCTGCGGGGCTTTGGCTACCAGGTTACTACAGAGGGCAGCAAAGCCTCCCTCAGTGGCGGCGGCAAGCTGGTGGCAAGCCGTATCGATGTGCCTGCCGATATCTCCTCAGCAGCGTTTTTTATGGTGGCCGCAGCCATAGTGCCAGGCTCCGATATTACTCTGCGCCATGTGGGTGTTAACCCCACCAGAGTAGGGGTGATCAATATTCTACGCGCCATGGGTACCAGTATAGAACTCAGCAATGAAATTGAAGTGGGCGGTGAGCCCGTAGCCGATATCCGTGTGCGTTACGGTGCCCTAAAAGGTATTGATATACCTGAAGATCAGGTACCCCTGGCTATTGATGAATTCCCAGTGCTATTTGTAGCCGCCGCCTGTGCCGAGGGTACAACGGTGCTGACCGGTGCCGAGGAGCTGCGGGTCAAAGAGAGCGACCGCATCCAGAGCATGGCCGATGGCCTAATTACTCTGGGTATTGATGCTCAACCCACAGCCGATGGTATCCGCATTGTTGGCGGCCAGATTGGTTCTGGCGAAGTGCAGAGTCACGACGACCACCGTATTGCCATGGCCTTTACCATAGCGGCACTGCGCGCCAGCGGCGAGATTCTGGTTCACGAGGCCAACAATGTGGCCACCTCTTTCCCCAACTTTGTGGGTTTGGCCCAGCAAATAGGGATAAACCTGACAGTTACCCAGTCGCCAACCACCCACTGATAGGGCTCAAAAATGGCAACAATTATTACCATAGATGGCCCCAGTGGTGCAGGTAAGGGCACAGTAAGCCGCGGGCTGGCCAACAAGCTGGGCTTTCATTATCTGGACAGCGGTGCTCTGTATCGCCTGCTGGGCCTAGCAGCTCAGCGCCACAGAGTCGGCCTGGACAGCGACAATGCCCTCAGCATGCTGGCAGCCCATATGGATATAGGCTTTAAAACCCTGGACGATGGCAGCTTAAAAATACTCCTCGAGGGCGAGGATGTAAGCCAAGAGCTGCGCACCGAGAACACCGGCGCCCTGGCATCCCAGGTTGCAGCCCACCCAGAGGTGCGCACCGCGCTGTTTGACCGCCAGCGCCAGTTTGCCAAAGCCCCAGGCTTAATCGCCGATGGGCGCGATATGGGCACCGTAGTTTTCCCCGAGGCGCCCCTCAAAATTTATCTCACCGCCAGCATTGAAGAGCGCGCCCAGCGCCGCTACAAAGAGTTGCTAGATAAAGGCGAAAATGTTAGTCTGCGCGCCCTCGAAGAGCAGGTACGCTCACGAGATGAACGAGATATGAACCGAGATGTTTCGCCTCTGCTTCCCGCTGAGGACGCCATTGAGCTAGACACCTCCGAATTATCAATTCAAGAAGTGATGGATACAGTGCTAAACCTGGTTTACTTAAAGGGTTTGGTCAAGGTTATCGATCAGTAAGAACGTTCAATATCGAACGTTCAATATCGGGCTTTGCAACAATCGCCAGCTAACATTGCTGCGAGCCTTTATTTTAACTGACCCGCGTAAACTGGCCACGCGGAAAAAAGAGAGCAGCCCATGCTGTTACTCTGTCAATACTTAGGTATGTCCCATGAGCGAAAATTTCGCAGAACTATTTGAAGAAAGTCTACAAACCGTTGAAATGAACCCCGGCGCCATCATTACTGGCGTAATTATCGATGTAGATAAAGACTGGGTAACGGTACATGCTGGTTTGAAGTCGGAAGGCGTCATCCCCGCTGATCAATTTTACAACGAGAAAGGTGAACTGGAAGTTGCTGTAGGCGACGAAGTTCAGGTTGCCCTGGAAGCTGTTGAAGACGGTTTCGGTGCTACCAAACTTTCCCGTGAAAAAGCCCGCCGTGCAGAATCCTGGATCGAACTCGAAGCAGCCCATGTTGCTGACGAAGTGGTTACAGGCGTTATCTCCGGCAAGGTTAAAGGTGGTTTCACAGTTGATGTTCGCGGCCTGCGTGCGTTCCTGCCAGGTTCACTGGTTGATGTTCGCCCACTGCGTGAAATTACTCACCTGGAAAACATTGAACTAGAATTTAAAGTTATCAAGCTAGACCCCAAGCGCAACAACGTGGTTGTTAGCCGTCGTGCCGTAATGGAGAGTGCAAACTCTGTAGAGCGNGAAGAGCTGCTGGCCAACCTGGAAGAGGGCGCTTCACTGAAAGGTGTCATTAAGAACCTGACTGACTACGGTGCATTCGTAGATCTGGGCGGCATTGACGGCCTGCTGCACATCACTGATATGTCTTGGAAGCGCATCAAGCACCCATCCGAGATGATCAATGTTGGCGACGAAATCGACGTTAAGGTTCTGAAATTTGACCGTGAGCGCAATCGCGTATCACTGGGCATGAAGCAGATGGGCGAAGATCCCTGGGGCGACATCAAAGGCCGCTACCCAGAGGGCGCACGTTGCAAAGCCAANATCACCAACCTTACCGACTANGGTTGTTTTGCCGAGCTGGAAGATGGTGTTGAAGGTCTGGTACACGTCTCTGAAATGGATTGGACTAACAAAAATGTTCACCCATCCAAGATTGTTGACCTGGGTCAGGAAGTTGAAGTTATGGTACTGGACATCGACGAAGAGCGTCGTCGTATCTCTCTGGGTATCAAGCAGTGCTTCACCAACCCATGGGACGACTTCTCATCAACCATGTCCAAAGGCGACAAGATTTCAGGCAAGATCAAATCTATCACTGACTTCGGTATCTTTATCGGTCTGGACGGTGGTATCGATGGTCTGGTTCACCTGTCAGATATCTCTTGGAACGAAACTGGCGAAGAAGCAGTTCGCAACTTCAAGAAAGGCGAAGAAGTTGAAACTGTTGTACTTAGCATTGATGCAGAACGTGAGCGTATCTCACTGGGCATCAAGCAACTTTCCGACGATCCGTTTAACAACTACGTAGCCGAGAACGACAAGGGCGCGATTGTTAAAGGCACCGTTAAAGAAGTTGATGCCAAAGGCGCCGTTATCGACCTGGGCAACGACATCGAAGCCACACTTAAAGGCTCTGAGATCTCTCGCGATAAAGTGGAAGATGCTCGCAACGAGCTGCAAGTTGGTGCTGAAGTTGAAGCCAAGATTATTAATGTGGATCGCAAGAACCGCACCATTAATCTGTCGATCAAGTCGAAAGACGTTGCTGAAGAGAAAGATGCAGTTAAAGCGCATCGCAAGACNGAGACAGAAGTCTCATCTCCAGCNACTATTGGTGATCTGATCAAGGCTCAAATGGACAAGTAATTGCCTGCTGAGTTAAAAAAGGGTGGCTATGCCACCCTTTTTTTGTCTGTAAAAAGCCATTTGCCCAAGTTTTGCTTGAATAAATTTAAAACTTCAATAAAATCAATNGGTAACAAAAACNAAAATCGTTCACGGACTTAGAAGACGCCAAGCAAGCATGACCAAATCTGAACTTATCGAAAAGATCTCCGCCAGCCAAGATCAACTTCCACCCAAAGATGTGGAATTGGCCGTGCGTATGATCATCGAGAGAATGACCTCAGCCCTGGTCGGCAANCAACGCATAGAAATTCGCGGCTTCGGCAGCTTCTCCCTCCACTACCGCGCCCCGCGCATGGGCCGNAACCCCAAAACCGGCGACCCAGTTCAACTCACCGGCAAGTACGTCCCCTATTTCAAACCAGGCAAAGACCTCCGCACCAGAGTCAACAACAGCCTGTAACC
>JGI26246J51724_1000971_pt1 | contig 13380 bp, 14 predicted proteins | sample SaaInlLV_10m_DNA_FD_51724 | JGI IMG/M metagenome (IMG submission 51724) | reverse complement strand
GAAAATTCGAAACGACGGGGATCTCTTTATTTATGGCGCGTTATGTATTTATCACCGGTGGTGTTGTGTCTTCTCTTGGCAAAGGCTTGGCCTCTGCAGCCTTAGGCGCCCTCCTGCAGGCCCGTGGATTTTCCGTAAGACTGCGGAAACTTGATCCCTATCTCAACGTTGATCCCGGCACGATGTCCCCCTTTGAGCATGGGGAGGTCTTCGTCACCGATGATGGCGCGGAAACGGATCTGGATTTGGGCCATTATGAACGCTTCACCGGTGTGGCCGCACGGATGACTGATTCTGTCTCTTCGGGTCGAATCTATTCAACCGTGCTGGAAAAAGAGCGCCGCGGCGATTATTTGGGCAAAACCATTCAGGTGGTGCCCCATGTCACCAACGAAATTAAAGAGTTTTTGAAAGTCGGTGACGATGAAGTCGATTTTATGCTCTGCGAAATTGGCGGAACAGTGGGCGATATTGAAGGCCTGCCATTTTTTGAAGCCATTCGCCAATTCTCCCACGACAAGCCACGCGGGGACTGTATTTTCATGCATCTCACGCTGTTGCCTTATCTCGCGGCCAGCGGCGAGCTGAAAACGAAACCCACGCAGCACAGCGTTAAAGAATTGCAATCCATTGGCATTGCCCCAGATATTTTGGTCTGCCGCTCCGAGCATCCGATTCCCGACAAAGAGCGGGAGAAAATCGCCCTGTTTTGCAATGTGCGCCCCGATGCGGTGGTCGCCGCCTATGATCTCAATTCCATCTACGAAGCCCCCTTGGCCTATCACGCCCAGGGGCTTGACCAAGCCGTTTTAGATGCATTCAATATCTCCCCCGCGCCACAGCCTGACCTGAGCAAATGGGAGGACGTGCAAGACCGCGTCAATAATCCAGAGGGTGCAGTTAATGTGGCGATTGTCGGCAAATACACACAGCTAGAAGACGCCTATAAGTCAATCAAAGAGGCACTCACCCATGGCGGCATGTCCAATCGGGTAAAGGTTAATGTCGAATGGGTTGATGCCGAAGTCTTTGATCACGAAGACGCGGCGCCACATCTCGAAGGGTATCACGCTATTTTGGTTCCCGGCGGTTTTGGCGAGCGCGGCACGGAAGGCAAAATCAAAGCGGCACAATTCGCGCGTGAGCGCAAAGTGCCCTACCTTCGGCATCTGCCTTGGCATGCAAATGGCGGTGATTGAGGCCGCCCGCAACCTGTCCAACGTTGCAGATGCGGGATCGGAAGAATTTGATCATGAGGCCGGCAAGAAGCGTTTCACCCCCGTGGTCTACCACTTGAAAGAATGGGTGCAGGGCAATCATCGGGTGCGGCGCAACGAAGATGACGACAAGGGCGGCACCATGCGCCTTGGCGCCTATAATGCCACTTTGAACCCAGATTCATTGGTGGCAAAAATCTATGGCAGCACGGCCATCGAAGAGCGTCATCGTCACCGCTATGAAGTCGACATCCAATTTCGCAAGCAGCTCGAAGAAAAAGGGCTGCTCTTCTCAGGCATGTCGCCTGACGGCCGCTTGCCGGAGATTGTTGAGGTTAAAGATCACCCTTGGTTTATTGGCGTTCAATTTCATCCAGAGTTGAAGTCCAAACCATTCGCGCCGCATCCTTTGTTCCGCGATTTTGTCCGCGCTGCTAAGGAAATGAGCCGTTTGGTTTAACACACAAAGGAGGGCCCTATGGCCAAAGGATATTGGATCGCCCACAATCAGATCAGTGATGCTGAGGCCTATGAGGCCTATAAAATCGCCGCCGCGCCAGCCCTGCGCGCCTATGAGGGCAAATTTCTTGTGCGGGCGGGTGCCGCTGAATTCCCCGAAGGCCAGCTGCGCGCGCGAACGATTGTGATTGAGTTTCCAAGCCTACAAGCGGCGCAAGAGTGCTACAACAGCGCGACATATCAAGCCGCAAAAGCCCTACGGACGCCAGTTTCAATTGGGGATCTGGTGATTGTCGAAGGATATGACGGCTGATCATCGCCGCAGTCCCAAGTTTTGAGGCCCCCTATGTTTGCATCTTTGTTTTCGTCAAAATCCTCTGACAGCGCGCGCGATATCAGCGCCGCTGAAGCCATGGCCGCATTGATGGTGCGGATTGCTAAATCTGATGATGAATATTCCGCCGCAGAAATCGCAAGGATCGATGCCGTGCTTGGCCTGCTATATAAATTGACCGCGGATCAAGCCGCCAACCTGCGCCAAACGGCCGAGGCGCTTGAGGCCGAAGCCCCCGACACTGTGCGGTTCACCCGTGCGATTAAGGAAGAGGTTCCCTATGAGGAGCGCTTCAATGTCGTGCGCGCGCTATGGCAAGTTGTTCTGGCCGACGGGGCCCGCGATGCAGAAGAAGACGCGCTGATGCGCCTTTTGGCAAGCCTGCTCGGCGTCAATGATCGCGACAGCGCCCTAGCCCGCCAACAGGCCTAGCCCCATGATTGCTCATCTGCCCATGTATGATGTGCCGGCCAACCGCGCGGCACACCGACGCCTGTGGCAGGCGCTTCAGGACCACCTGCCAGATGCGCCGAATTTCACCCAACCGAGCGCGGATCTTATGGTCGATTGGCTCAGCCCAGAGCTCTATCTGTCCCAAACCTGCGGCCTGCCCTATCGCGCGGCGCTGCATGGCCAGGTGCAGTTGATTGCCACGCCAGACAATCAAATTCCGAATTGCCCGCCAGGCTATTACTGCTCGGTGCTGCTGGCTCGCCGGGGTGCGGTTCCAGACCTTGCGGCCAATGACTTTACCTTGGCCTATAATGAACCGCTGTCTCAATCGGGTTGGGCCGCACCGCAGTCCATTGGCCTCACCGGCGCCACACGGCTGCAAACCGGCGGACATGCAGCCTCGGCCCGCGCTGTTTTGGAGGGACGGGCTGATCTGGCTGCCGTGGATGCGTTGACTTGGCATTTTTTGACACGCGATTGGGACAAGGCGGCAGGGCTAGAGATCTGCGCCACCACTCCTGCCACGCCAACGCTGCCCTATATCACCGCATTGGGCCAAAACGCAGCCGCCCTCCGCGAGGCTCTGCGGCAGGCGATTCTCTCTATTGGCCTAAAAGACAGGCAAACACTTCAAATATTTGACCTCGTTGAGATCAATGCCGAGGCTTACCTACAATTGCCGCTGCCTCCGACCCCTTAATTTCTGCAGATGCCGCTTTTAGATTGCGAGACGCGCCCTTCCTCGCCTAATATCTGCTCTGGTAGGATAGGAGTTTTCGTGAACGACCAAAATATACCCGTGATTGAAATAAAAGGTCTCCATAAAGCCTATGGGGATCTTGAGGTTCTCAAAGGTGTCGACATCACAGCAAAACGCGGCGATGTGGTGGCGCTTATTGGCTCGTCTGGATCTGGGAAATCCACTCTGCTGCGCTGCTGCAATATGCTGGAGATCAGCCAAAAGGGTGCGATTCTCTTCCAAGGCGAGGCCGTCCGTTGGAGCTCTCAGGGCCACAACCGGCGTCCGGCCGATCCCGCTCAAGTCACCCGGCTGCGCACCAACCTGTCGATGGTCTTCCAACAGTTCAACCTTTGGGCGCATATGACCATCTTGCAAAATGTCATGGAAGCTCCGGTAACCGTGCTCAAACAGGATAAATCCGAAGTCGAATCCCGGGCCCGTGCGCTTCTGGATAAAGTGGGTATTGGCGAAAAATGCGATGTCTACCCCGCCCAACTGTCTGGCGGGCAACAACAAAGGGCTGCCATCGCCCGCGCCTTGGCCATGGAGCCCGAAGCACTATTGTTTGATGAACCCACATCCGCCCTTGATCCAGAATTGGAGCAAGAGGTGATTGGCGTCATCAAGGATTTGGCCGCGGAAGGGCGCACCATGCTCATCGTCACCCATGACATGGCCATGGCGCGCGATGTGGCCAATCACGTTATTTTCTTGCACCAAGGGGTGATTGAGGAACAAGGTCCTCCCGAGACCCTCTTTGGTGCACCGAAATCACAACGGCTTCAGCAGTTTCTTTCTGCCGTCGCTTAACAACACTCAGCCACATATCTTAGGGAGATACATATGAATAAGCTGATCTTGACCACCGCCGCATTGGCGCTGACCGCTGGCATGTCTTTTGCCGATACAATCCGGATGGGCACCGAAGGTGCCTACCCCCCTATAACTTCATCAACGATGCTGGCGAAGTTGACGGCTTCGAGCGTAAATTGGGTGATGAGCTCTGCGCGCGGGCCATGTTGACCTGCGAATGGGTTGTCAACGACTGGGACAGCATCATTCCAAACCTGGTGTCCGGCAACTACGACACCATCATTGCCGGCATGTCGATCACAGCGGAGCGTGATGAGGTGATCGACTTCACTCAAAACTATACCCAACCTGATCCTTCCGCTTACATGGCCCTCTCGGCTGATGTGGATCTCTCAAGCGCTGTGATTGCCGCGCAAGCCAACACCATTCAAGCCAGCTTTGTGGCCGCCTCTGGGGCCACACTGGTGGAATTTGCAACACCGGAAGAAACCGTGGCTGCCGTGAAAAACGGTGAAGCCGACGCTGTGTTGGCGGATAAAGCCTATCTCACCCCCGTGGCAGAAGGCGATACCGATCTGGTGCTCTTGGAGCAACAAGAGTTGATCGGTGGCGGCGTGGGCATGGGGCTCCGCGAATCCGATACGGAGCTGCGCGACAAATTTGATGCCGCCATCGCCTCTATGAAAGCGGATGGGTCGTTGAACGCGCTGATCGCCGAATGGGGCATTGGCGAACAATTCTAACTGAAAACCTTGGGGGCGGGTTCATCCTCGCCCCCATTGNCCCAGAACGCCGNCGNATGAGACGCCGTTAAGGATTTAGAATAAATATTCNCCGAAAAAGGCCAGCCGACGCCAAACCGAAGGTNCCAGTCCGATTTTTANCTATTGTTCAGATCCTAGCCTCCTTTCCAGCCTGCCCTGGCTCAGCTGCTATCTGACCACGGGCAAACACCTGTTGTTTTATCAATCCTTCGCAACGGTGCTGATCCTCTTGGCGGTCACGGCCCCTGCGGCGCTTGTGTTTGGCTTTGGCGGCGCGACTTTGGCGCGCGCCCGGCTCTTGCCATTACGCCTTATCGGCAAAACCTATATCTCCGCTGTGCGCGGCGTGCCTGATATTGCTTTTTTCCTGTTTTTTGTCATCGCCCTGGATCAAGGTTTCGAATGGCTGCGCCATCAGGCCCTTTGCCCCGATTGGAACGAACCTATTCGCCAAGGCAATGACTTCGTCGTCTGTGCTGCGGCCAAGCTGCCCTTGGGCACAGCCCCACAATATGTGCATGAGATCTACGGGTTTTTCACCGCGGTTTTGACCTTTGCAATCGTTTTTCGGAGCCTTTGCCGCCAATGTCCTTTATGGTGCCATGCGCGCCGTGCCCCAAGCCCAGATAGAAACAGCGCAAGCCTATGGTATGCGCCCAGCACAAGTATTTTGGCGTATTTTGGTGCCGCAAATGTGGGTCTATGCCCTGCCTGGGCTGTCCAATCTTTGGATGGTCTTGATCAAGGCCACACCGCTATTATTTTTGCTTGGCGTCGAAGACATTGTCTATTGGGCCCGCGAATTGGGTGGCACGAAACAAGCGAAATTCTCCGACTATCCCCATGGTGACTGGCGCATGCAGTATTTTCTGTTTCTGCTGGTCTTTTACCTTGCCTTTACCAAACTCTCCGAGGTGGTGCTGGAACGCGTAATGAAACGCCTCACACATGGGCAGGGTACATTGGGAGCCACCTCATGAGCTGCCAGCAAACCATTTTGGACTATGGGCTGCGCTCGCTGGGCTATGGCGAACGCCTGCTTCCCAAGTCGGATTTCACCCTTTGCCAGCATTTCACGCTGATTGGCTCGGGTCTCATTTGGAATATCTATTTCGGAGCCTTGGCACTTTTGATCGGATTTTTCATCGCCAATGCGATGGCGCTCGCCAAGGCCAGCCCCCGCGCGATTCTGCGCCGGCCGGCTGAATGGTTTATTTTAATTTTCCGCGGTTCTCCGCTGTTTATCCAATTTTTCTTGGCCTATTTCATCTTTCTGCGCCTCAAGCAGCAAGGCCTTCTGCCTTGGCTCACCGCGGCACAATTTGGCGCGCTCTTGGTGCTGATCCTCAACACAGCCGCCTATTCTGCCGAAATTTTCTACGGCGCGTTGCGGTCCGTGCCAAACGGAGAGGTTGAGGCCGCCGATGCCTATGGCCTTTCGGGCTGGTCGCGCTTCCGCCGCGTGATCTGGCCCACCAGCCTACGCCTGGCTTGGCCGGCCTATACCAATGAGGCAATTTTTCTGTTTCATGCGACCACCTTGGTGTTTTTTTCAGGCTTCCCAGCCTGGCAACAGCGCGGCGATGCCCTCTATTACGCCAGCTATTTCGCCGATAAGACCTTCAACCCCTTCATCGCCTATCCTATTTTGGCCTTTTATTTCATCCTGCTCACTTTTGTGATCATCGGCTTTTTTGGCCTTGTCAACGCGCGTCTCAATCGACATCTTCCAAGCCAAGCGCGCCCGAAGCTGCGCTATAGGCCACAGGTCATAAGATGAGCAAATCCCTTCGTGTCGCAGCTGTTGATCTCAATGGTCAATTACGCGGCAAACGCGTCCCCAAAGGCATGAGCGGCAAGCAAATGCGCATGCCGCTGTCCGTCCTCAATATTGATGTATTCGGGGCAGACATCCAAGAATCGCCGCTTGTGTTTGAAACCGGCGATCAAGACGGCATTATGGAGCCAGCGGGCCGTGATCCTGTCCCTCTGCCTTGGGTGGCAGGTGAGGCGGAATTGGACCTAAGGGTGATGCACAATGAAGATGGCTCCCCCTTTGAAGGCGACCCGCGCATTGCCTTGAGCGATGTTTTGAACCGTTATGCCCATCATGGCTGGCAGGTGATTGCCGCCTGTGAACTGGAATTTTTCTTGCTCGAAGATGGTGGCAATCTTGCGCCACCGGTGAATCCCAAAACCGGCCGCCGGTTGAGTGGAACCGAAATATTGTCCCTGCGGGAATTGGATGGGTTCGATCACTTCTTCAACGATGTGTCCGAAGGGGCAAAGCTCATGGGGATAGGTGATTTGACCATCACCACAGAAGCCGGCGTTGGGCAGTTTGAGGTCACGATGACCCATGGCCCGGCACTTCACATAGCAGATAATGTCATTTTGCTCAAAGAACTGATCAAAGGCACCGCACGCAACCACGGCATGGCCGCAACCTTCATGGCCAAACCTTTTTCCGATGAGAGCGGCAACGGGCTGCATACGCATTTTTCGGTGATCAATCAGGCGGGTGAAAACATCTTCTGCAGCCAGGACAAGTTACAATCCGCAGTTGCAGGCTGTCTTGAGGCCTTCGAAGCCAGCACGTTGTTTTTCGCCCCCTATGTCAATAGTTTTGAACGTTTCGTCGCGGGCGCCCATGCGCCGACCTCCGCCACCTGGGGCTATGAAAACCGCACCGTCGCCATGCGTATTCCCAGTGGCCCAAAAGCCGCCACACGGATTGAACATCGCGTGGCNGGCGGCGACGCCAATCCTTATTTGCTTTTTGCCGCCATTTTCGGCGCCGCTTTAGAGGGTATAGAACGCAATTCCGTGCCACCNGCNCCAATTGAGGGCAATGCCTACGAACACCCCGCACAGCTGCCTGGGTTGCTGCCTGATCTTTCTGCCGCGATTGAAGGGCTGGAGGCGCCACTGCTTGAGCAGTTCATGCCCCCACTCATTTTGGAAAATCTCGCGGCCACAAAATCACAAGAACGCGATCTTTTTGATAAGCTTTCGGATCATGACGCCCTCATGGCCTTGATCGACACTGCCTAAACACGTCTTTTCAAACCAGCGGAACCTGCATAGGATCCGCGCAATCTACAAGAGGTTCCAATGCTGATCGGCATTTTACAATGTGGCCATGCGCCGGATGAGGTCCGTGCCCAGCACGGTGATTTCGACACTATGTTTGCCACTTTGTTTCAAAGCTATGACTTCACCTTCCAAACCTGGAACGTGGTGGATGGAGATTTTCCCGCCGCCATTGACGCGGCAGACGGATGGTTGATCTCCGGCTCCAAACATGGCGCCTATGAGGATCACGCTTTCATCGCCCCTTTGAGTGAATTAATCCGGGAGATCTATGCCAGCGCGCGCCCTATGGTGGGCATATGCTTTGGCCACCAGATCATTGCGCAAGCGCTGGGGGGGCGCGTGGAGAAATTTGAAGGGGGTTGGGCTATTGGCCGACATGACTACAGCTTTAATGGCCATGGCTCGGTGACGTTGAATGCTTGGCATCAAGATCAGGTCACGACCCTACCTCCCGAAGCGCAGGTCATCGGCAGCAGCCCATTTTGCCAATTCGCCGCGCTGATTTATGGGCAAAAAGCCTTTACGGTTCAGCCGCACCCCGAGTTCAGCAATTCAGTCTTCGATGATTATGTGAAATCGCGACGCTCAAGCCCAGTCTATCCGCCGGCCTTCATGGAACGCGCGGATCAATTGCGCGATGTACCGATCCAGAATTCCGCAATTGCGCAGGATATAGCCGCCTTCCTCAAAGGAAAATATATACCGGAGATACGCTCATGAGTTGGAAAGACAGCCTACCGGCCAGTGCCAAAGCCTATATTGGCGAGCGGCAATTGGATGAGGTCGAATGCATCATTTCCGATTTTCCGGGCGTGGCGCGCGGCAAAGCGGTTCCGGCCTCAAAATTTGCCAAACAAGAGCATTTCTATCTGCCCAACTCAATTTTCCTGCAAACGCTCACGGGCGAATGGGCGGAAGCGGCAGGCGAGGAGGGCTGGGTGGAGCCTGATATGACACTGCGCCCCGACCTCGACACCGCCACCGCAGCACCTTGGGCCACCGATGCCACCTTGCAGGTCATTCATGACGCCTATGATCGCGATGGTGCGCCGATCCCAACCGCGCCGCGCAATGTCCTCAAGCGCGTGGTTCAATTGTTCCGCGACAAGGGACTTGAGCCTGTGGTTGCGCCAGAGATGGAATTTTTTCTTGTTGCCCGCAACACAGATCCGGCGCAACCGATTGTGCCAATGATGGGGCGCTCAGGCCGGCCAGCGGCGGCGCATCAAGCCTACTCGCTTTCCGCCGTTGATGAATATGGCCCGGTGATCGATGATATTTATGACTTTGCTGAGGCCCAAGGATTTGAAATTGACGGCATTACCCAAGAGGGCGGCGCGGGCCAGGTTGAGATCAATCTGCGCCATGGTGATCCGGTGAAACTCGCCGATGAGGTGTTCTTTTTCAAACGCCTGATCCGCGAAGCGGCCTTGAAACACGATTGTTTTGCAACATTCATGGCCAAGCCCATCGCCGATGAGCCTGGCTCCGCCATGCACATTCACCACTCATTTTTGGACGCAGATGGCGACAATATTTTTGTCGGCCCACAGGGCGGTGAGACTGATGTTTTTTACCATATGATCGCCGGGCTGCAAAATCATCTGCCATCGGTCATTGCCATGCTGGCGCCCTATGTGAACAGCTATCGGCGCTACGTCAAAGATCACGCCGCCCCAATCAACCTCGAATGGGCCCGCGACAATCGCACCACAGGAATTCGCATCCCCCTGTCTTCACCGAAGTCACGCCGGATTGAAAACCGTCTGGCGGGAATGGATTGCAATCCCTATCTTGGCATCGCCGCCTCCCTGGCCTGTTGCTATCTTGGGCTTGAAGATCAGGAGCGCCCCGACAAACAATATCGAGGTGACGCCTATGACAGCGAAGAGGCGATCCCTTATGACCTCTTCACCGCCATGGATATTTTTGATGAGGCCAAGCGCCTGCATGAGGTGCTTGATCCCGAATTTGCCCGGGTCTATTCGATCGTCAAACGCACGGAATATAGCGAATTTTTGCAGGTCATTTCCACTTGGGAGCGCGAGCATCTGTTACTGAATGTCTGATTTTCTCTACGCCAATGATCAACCGGGCCGCTATCCCGCCAGCTGGTATGCTCAAAGCATTCCGGAGCACCCTGCCCGGCCCGCACTTACAGATGTGATATCTTGTGATGTCTGCATCATTGGTGCAGGCTTCACAGGATTGTCCTGCGCGCTGCATTTGGCGCAAAAGGGCTATCATGTCATCGTGTTGGATGCGCATAGGGTAGGCTTCGGCGCCTCCGGCCGCAACGGCGGGCAAGTGGGATCTGGGTACAACCAAAGTCAACAGACGCTTGAGAAGACACTGGGCCATGATGCGGCCCATCAGCTTTGGGATATGGCACAGGCCGCCAAATCTCTGACGCAAGATTTGGCAGCCCGCCACGCGCCAGAAGCGGGCTATCAACCCGGTGTCGCCGAAGCGGACTTCAACGCAAAAGACCGGGCCATCAGCCACGCAAAGGCGGATTATCTGGCCCGGCATTATGCCTATGAAAAGATTGATTGCCTTAACCAAACGGATATCGCAAATCTCATCAAATCCCCACGCTATGCGGGGGGACTCATTGATTGGGGCGCCGGGCATCTTCATCCGCTGCGCTACGCCTTGGGTCTGGCCAATGCCGCTGAGACCGCCGGGGCGCGCATTTTTGAAAACAGTGCGGCAATTTCGGTGCAAGACGGCCCCCCGAGCCTCGTGCAAACCGCCAAAGGCCAATTGCGCGCCAGCTTTGTCGTCCATGCCACCAATGGCTATCACAGCAGCCTCAACCCGCGCCAAGCCGCCAAGGTCATGCCGATCAATAACTTTCTGGTGGCCACAGAGCCGCTGGACCGGCCGCAAGAGGTTTTGAGCAAGCCCATCGCTGTCGCCGATAACCGGTTCGTGCTCAATTACTATCGCCTTAGCCATGACAATCGGCTGATTTTTGGCGGTGGCGAAAGCTATGGAGCACGGTTTCCAAAAGATATTTTTGCTAAGGTCCGCAGGCCCCTGTGTGAAATTTTCCCACAGCTGGCCGATGTGCCGCTGACCCATGCCTGGGGCGGAACCCTCGGGATCACCACACGGCGTCTGCCGCTTTTTGCCCGTGTCGGGCCGCAACAGCTGACCGCTTCTGGCTATTCCGGGCATGGGGTGGCTCTGGCGGGATTCGCTGGGCAAGTCTTGGCAGAGACGATTGCGGGAGATGCAGAGCGCTTTGACCTTCTGTCCCAGCTTCCCACCCCCTCCTTTCCTGGCGGGCAAAGCCTGCGCGGTCCAATCATGACTTTGGCGATGACATGGTTCGCTCTGCGCGATAGGCTCGGCCTATGACACAGGTTGCCCCTTGCAGATTCACCGCAAAATCCGTGCCGGCTACAGGCTGGTTTGGCGTGGCCAATGGCACATGGGCTTGGGCGGGCGCGCCGCCCCAAAATTGCGGCACTGATTTCATCCGGCCTTAACTGTAAAGGCCTCCTGTTTTTGGGCCGGCGGCCTGCCCTCCGGTCCCTCCAAGCAAAGGTCCCCCTATGAAAGACCAATCTCCGAACAGCTGGGAAGCACGGGCTGATGCCCATTCCTTCTACGGCTTCACCGATTTACCGACGATTGAAAACCGCGGTGCAACGGTCCTCACCCACGGCAGCGGCCCCTATGTTTTTGACGTGCACGGCCGACAATTTTTGGATGCCAACTCTGGCCTTTGGAATATGGTTGCCGGATTTGATCATGCCGGTCTCGCACAGGCCGCCAAGGATCAATATGACCGCTTTCCCGGCTATCACGCCTTTTTTGGCCGAATGTCCGACCAAACTGTGATGCTGTCGGAAAAGCTCGTTGAGGTCTCCCCCTTTGAGAGCGGCAAGGTGTTTTACACCAACTCTGGCTCTGAAGCCAATGACACGATGGTCAAAATGCTTTGGTTTCTGCACGGGTCAGAAGGCCATGATCAGCGACGCAAAATTATTACCCGCAAGAATGCCTACCATGGCGTCACGGCGGTCTCGGCCTCTATGACCGGCAAGCCCTATAACTCTGTCTTCGGCCTGCCTTTGCCCGGCTTTTTGCATCTGACCTGTCCACATTATTGGCGAGAAGGCCGGCCAGGCGAAACGGAGGCGCAATTCACCGCGCGGCTTGCGGCTGAATTGGAAGAGATGATCCTGCGCGAGGGCGCAGACACGATTGCCGGTTTCTTTGCAGAACCAGTGCTGGGCGCAGGCGGGGTGATTCCACCGCCAGAGGGCTATTTTCAGGCGCTCCAACCCATATTGCAAAAATATGGTATCCCATTGATTTCCGATGAGGTGATTTGCGGTTTTGGGCGTACGGGGCATACTTGGGGATGCGAGGCCTATGGGTTTGTGCCGGATGCCATCATCAGCTCCAAAAACCTCACGGCTGGATATTTCCCCATGGGGGCGGTCATTCTTGGCCCGCAATTGACCCAGCGTTTGCAAGCAGCCTCAGAGGCGATTGAGGAATTCCCGCATGGGTTCACCGCATCCGGCCATCCGGTTGGCTCCGCGATTGCATTGAAAGCCATTGATGTCATCATGAATGAAGGGCTGGCTGAGAATGTGCGCCGCCTAACCCCCTATTTCGAAGCGCATATGCAGCGGCTCCTTGAAATTCCAAATATCGGTGAGGCAAGAGGTAAGGGCTTGATGGGGGCATTGGAGGCCGTGCAAGACAAGGGTAGCAAAACCCCCTTCGCCGCGGAGTTGTCTGTCAGTGAGCGGATCGCGAACACCTGCACCGATCACGGGTTGATCTGTCGACCTTTGGGGCAATCTATCGTGCTTTGCCCGGCGTTCATCTTTACCGAGAGCCATATCGATGAGATGTTTGAAAAGCTGGAAGCGGCTTTGAAACAAGTGTTCCGTGAAGTGGCCTAGTCATCGCGTCGGGCGGGGTCTTCCGCCCGACATTACCTTATAGTTTCGACAATTTTTCTTGCAGCTCCGCCAATTGCGATTTGATGTCGTTCAGATCATCGGCGCTTTCGTTGGCGCGGCTGTCAGGGCGGCTGGTCGGGGTTGAGCCAGCCAGACCGCCGGTCATCGCCTTCATAAATGCCTCTTGCTGAGCCTTCATCATCTCAAAGCCTGGCATGGCGGCCATAGGATTGACCACTGTGAGATTTTCCATGGCTTTGGATTGCCCATCGCGCAGCATCTCAAAGCTGGCCGCAAGAAATTGCGGTACAATCGATGTGGCTTGAGAGGCGTAGGAGCGCACCAAATCCGTCAACACATCCACCGGTAATACATTCTCACCACGGCTTTCGTGCTCGGCGATGATTTGCAGCAAATATTGCCGCGTCAAATCATCGCCAGATTTTAGATCAATGATCTGGACCTCGCGGCCATCTCGAATGAACCCGGCAATATCATCCAGAGTCACATAATCGCTTGATTCGGTGTTGTATAAACGCCGGCTCGCATAACGCTTAATCAGAAGCGGTTG
>JGI26246J51724_1000970_pt1 | contig 13385 bp, 11 predicted proteins | sample SaaInlLV_10m_DNA_FD_51724 | JGI IMG/M metagenome (IMG submission 51724) | reverse complement strand
TGTGTTTTTGTGTTTTTTCACAAACCTCAAACAAGTCTGTACTTGCAAAATACACCGACGATGAAATTAAAATTGATGGTGTTTTAGATGAAACTTCATGGGAAGCAGTAGCACCAGCTACTAATTTTTATCAGTATTTCCCAACAGACACAGCACAGGCTAAAAGACAGGTTGAAATTAAGTTTATGTTTAGCGACAGAAATTTATATGTNGGAATAAAAGTATATGCCAAAGGAAAAGATTATATAATTCCTTCCTTACGTAGAGATTTTAGAGGTGGNGCTAATGACAGTGTAACGCTCCTCTTCGATACTTTTAATGACGGAACTAATGCGTTTGTCTTTGGCTCAAACCCATACGGGGTTCGAAGAGAGATATTACTCTCTGGAGGTGGGAATGAAAGACAAGGTTTTAATAGTGCTTGGGATACCAAGTGGTTAGGAGAATCTGTAATTCATGATGATCATTATATCTTAGAATGGAAAATTCCTCTGTCTGCTTTTAAATATAAAGAAGGAGAAACTAAATGGCGATTTAACAGCTATCACTTTGACACACAGGATAATGAAAGAAACACTTGGATAAATATCCCTCAAAATCAAAATATTTACAACCTAGCTTTTATGGGTGACCTTATTTTTGACCGACCTTTAGGTAAGTCTAAGTCTCCTGTTTCTATCATTCCTTTTGTAAATACAATGACTGCCAAAGATTTTGAGAATAACGAAAATACCAGTAGTTTTAAAATTGGAGGCGATGCGAAGTTAACGATTGCTAATAGCATGAATTTAGATCTTACATTAAACCCAGATTTCTCTCAAGTAGAAGTAGATCAACAGGTAACAAATTTAACACGATTTGAAGTTGGATTACCAGAGAGAAGACAGTTTTTTATTGAAAATAGTGATTTGTTTGGCAGCTTTGGAGATGGTAGAGATTCAAATCCTTTTTTTTCTAGACGAATTGGGATCGCAAGAAACATCGATGGAGAAAGTATCGAAAATAGAATTATTGCAGGTGTAAGATTAAGTGGAAAAGTGAATAATAATTTACGCCTTGGTATTTTAAGTATGCAAACCGATGAAGATATTGCCAATGAAATTCCTACAGTAAATAATTCAGTGATTTCTCTTCAACATAAAGTATTTAGTAGATCTAATATTAGTGTGCTATTCATTAACAAACAAGCAACCAAAGACTATGATTTTGTTAACGAAGAAGATACCTACAATAGAGTTTTAGGTATAGATTATAGCCTGGCCTCTAAAGACAATACTTGGAGTGGTAAATATTTCTTTCATAAATCATTTTCTCCAGGAATAAGCTCTAATGATTTTTCAGCTGGCTTTAGAACCCAATTTAACAATAGATTTTTAAATGTTCGTCTTAGTGGAATTTTTATAGCTGATGATTTTAGATCAGATCTAGGCTTTATTAGAAGAACTGATATTCTCAAAATAAATCCACAAATTGAATTAAAATTTTGGCCTAAGAAAGGAAAAATTCAACGTCATTCGTTTTCAGTTATGCCCATTTCTATTTGGCGTCCAGAATTAGACTATGAAAATTCTGATTATACAATTATTAGCACTTGGGAAGCAAATTTTCAAAACAGTTCTCAATTGCGTTTTCAAATGTTTAATAGATACGTAAAATTATATGACGAATTTGATCCTACAAGAACAGACGACGCAATTCCTTTACCTGCAGATCAAAATTATTATTACACAAGTTTTGAAGTAAGTTTTAGATCTGACCAACGTAAAAAAGTATTTTATAGAATTAATCCTTCTGTGGGGCAGTTTTTTAACGGAAATAAATATTCTTTAGAANCATCTTTATCGGTNAGGTTACAACCTTATTTTTCTGGATCTATTCAAATGAATTACGATAAAATAGATTTACCCGATCCGTATCCAGACGCCTCTATCTGGTTGATTGGTCCAAAACTAGACATCACTTTTACAAAAAACATGTTCTGGTCTACTTTTTTTCAATATAGTACACAAAGAGAAAATTTTAGTATTAACACAAGATTTCAATGGAGAGTAGCTCCATTATCTGATTTATTTTTAGTCTATAATGACAATTATTCTACCACTGTTTTTAGTCCTAGATTTAGATCATTAAACTTAAAATTTACTTACTGGCTAAGTATTTAGCCAAAAAAAAATAAAAATAATTTACAATTAATTTAAACAGATTAAAATGCTAAACAAATTACTAACTAAAATACTTGTAGTTTCTCTCTTGTTAGGAATAACATCATATGTAGATGCTCAAACTGGAAGAATAAAAAAAAGAAAGAAAAATAAAACTTCTGAAATTCAAAAACCCAAACCTAAGCCCAAACCAAAAAAAGGTGCCATTCTTCCCTATGACAAAGTAGTTACCAAAGAAATGAAAACTGACGAGGGCTTATTTAAAGTTCACTCTTTAGAGGATACCTTTCTTTTTGAAGTTCCAGATTCTCTTCTTAATAGAGAAATGTTAATGGTTACTAGAATTGCAAAAACTGCTAATGGAATTGGTTTTGGTGGAGGAAAAACCAACACACAAGTTTTACGATGGGAACGCAAGAAAAAGAAAATATTATTAAGAATTGTTTCTCACAGTGTTGTTGCAGATACTATTTTACCAGTTCATGAAGCAGTTGTAAACTCTAACTTTGAGCCGGTTTTGTTTTCATTTCCAATCAAAGCATTTAATAAAGACACAACTGCTGTAGTAATAGACGCCACATCTTTATTTTCTACAGATGTAAAGCCTTTAGGTTTTCCACAGTTTTACAGAAAAAGATACGGAGTTACTAGAATTGATAAAAGCCGTTCTTATATAGACAGAGTGAGCAGTTACCCTCAAAACATAGAAACAAGACACGTAAAAACTTATTTCGCTAGCAAATCTCCTTCCAATGGAAGTGTGGGTTCTATTTCTATAGAAATGAGTAATTCTATGATCTTACTCCCAAAAGTACCTATGAAGCGTCGTTATTTTGATGAAAGAGTTGGTTGGTTTGCAAGAGGACAGGTAGACTATGGACTAGATGCACAAAGAAGCAAAACTGTTACTTACCTAGACAGGTGGAGATTAGAAGTAAAAGAAGAAGATCTTGCTAAATTTAAAGCTGGAGAATTAGTAGAACCAAAAAAACAAATAGTTTACTATGTAGATAGAGCTACTCCTGAAGTATGGAGAGAATATATTAAACAAGGAATTGAAGATTGGCAGGTTGCCTTTGAAGCTGCTGGTTTTAAAAATGCAATTATAGCGAAAGACCCTCCAAGTAAAGAAGAAGATCCAGAATGGTCTCCAGAAGATGTTAGGTATTCTGTAGTTCGTTATTTAGCTTCACCTATTCCTAATGCAAACGGGCCTCATGTTAGTGATCCACGTTCTGGAGAGATTTTAGAATCTGATATCAACTGGTATCATAATGTAATGAGTTTACTGCGTAATTGGTCCAAACTGCAGCCATTAATCCTGAAGCACAAACTATCGAATTTAAAGATGAAGTGATGGGCCGCTTGGTTCGTTTTGTGTCTTCTCATGAAGTAGGCCATACCCTTGGATTACCTCATAATATGGGATCTAGTTCTGCATATCCTGTAGATTCTTTACGATCTGCTTCCTTTACTAAGAAATTTGGAACAGCCCCTTCTATTATGGATTATGCTCGTTTTAATTATATAGCACAATCAGAAGACAAAGGTGTTGCCTTAATGCCAGATATTGGACCCTATGACAAACATGCCATAGAATGGGGGTATCGTCCAATTTTAGATAAAACTGCTGTAGATGAAAAAGCGACACTAAATAAATGGATTTTAGATAGAGCAGACAACCTAATGTATCGTTTTGGTCATCAACAAGCAGGAGGTGTTGTAGACCCAAGTTCACAAACTGAAGATTTAGGAGATGATGCAATTAAAGCAAGTTCTTATGGTATTAAAAATTTACAAAGAATATTGCCTAATATAGAAAAATGGACCACAAAAGACGGTGAGAATTATGATGAAATGGCAACTATGTATGGCCAAGTTCTCAGCCAATTTAACAGATACATGGGACATGTTACCGCTAATATTGGTGGCGTATATGAATATTATAAAACCTCTAATCAGGAAGGAGCTGTATACACTCATGTAACTAAATCGCATCAAAAAAATGCGTTAGATTTCATTAATAAAGAATTGTTCTTTACGCCCACATGGATGATTGATAAAAATATCTATGCGAAGACTCAATTTTCTGGAGCAATTGAAAAAATTGGAAGTGTTCAAACAAGAACCTTACACAATATTTTAGATGCTGGAAGAATGGCTCGTATGATAGAAAATCAAACCATGAATGGTGCTAAAGCATACAGTTTAGTTGCCATGTTTTCTGACTTAAGAAAAGGTGTTTGGTCTGAGTTATATACTGGAAAAAGAATAGACACCTATAGAAGAAACTTACAAAGAGCACATATTAATCGTTTAGATTACCTGTTAAATACGGCAAAAAATCAACGAGGAGCAAATCGTGGATATTTTAAACAAAGTACAGTAAATATTGGCCAGTCTGATATTAAAGCAATGGTAAGAGGAGAGTTAAATAGAATAAAGCGCGAAATAAGAGCTGCTATTTCTAAAGCACCTAATACTACTAGTAGATATCATTTACAAGATGCTATTGCAAGAATAGATATGGCATTAGATCCTAAATAATACTTAGTTTTATATCCATAAAAAAGCCTCACAAATTGCGAGGCTTTTTTTATGGGTATTTTTTAGAACGGTAAATCGTCTGGCTCTTCACTGGTTAAATCTGGAGCAGGCTGAAATTGTTCTGTTGGAGGAATTTGCGATGGAGCTGCTTGTGCTAAACTTTCTATTCTCCATCCTTGCACAGAATTAAAATACTTTGCTTCTCCTTGTGGATTGATCCATTCTCTACCTCTTAGGTTAATAGAAACTTTTACATCTTGCCCAACCGAATAGCTATTTAATAAATCACATTTATCTTGTACAAACTCAATCATGATCATTTGTGGATATTGCTCGTCTGTAGTGACTACTAATTCTCTTTTTCTGAAGCCATTGCTTCCAAAAGTCTGTACTTCTCCAATTAATTTAACTTTACCTATTACTTCCATAATTATTATTTTATTAAAAGCACTTTCCAAGCACTTTCTAGATCATTATTATCTAAATACTGTTGAGCAAATGTATGTTTTTTTACTATTTCTAAGCCAATAAATTGAGGATGTTCTTTTGCAAAGTTATCAACATCTTGCTCAGTTGGTAAGAAAGTGATATTTCCAAGCATCCCTAGATTATTTCCTGTTAAAACAGTGCTATTTCTAATTACTAATGGTATTTGATCTACACCTATTCCTAATGTAAAAACAGGTTTTGGAATTTCAAAAAAACCTTCTCTAGCTCTAGAATAGTAGCTCCCTCCTGCTCTTGCTACCAAATCTATTTTATGTTGATCTATCATTCCATCTGCATCTAAAACGGCCTCATGAATATGAATTTTTACTACTTCACAAACAATCAAATTCCCTGCACCACCNTCTGTACCNGTATAAATAATGTCTGTNACCTTNCATTCAAACTGTACTGGTGACTCTGCAACTCTAAAAGGTTTCACCTCATCTGAAGGGAGCATTGTAAATCCTGCTTTTTCAAATTCATTTACTCCTTCTGGATATTCTGAACTACTTAAAGACATTTGTTGAACAATGTCATAATTTACAACGTTTATGACTACTTCCTTAATTTTTTCAACATTTTGAAGGGTGTGCTTAGTCGTATTTCCACGAACTCTTCTGGCTGGAGAAAAAATCATCATAGGTGGGTTAGACCCAAAAACATTAAAAAAGCTAAAAGGAGATAAATTAGGGGCTCCATTTTGGTTAATTGTGCTAGCAAAAGCAATTGGTCTAGGTGCAACAGCTCCTAATAAATAGCCATGTAATTTGCCTGTTGTTATTTCTTTAGGATTGATAGAAAGCATGTAATAAATTTTCTTGAGTAAAGATACTATCAATTTTATAAATGAACTCATCTTGACTTTTTGTTTTTAACCGAAAATGAGTTTAAATTTGATCAGATGAGACACTTTTATGAGTCATAGCGATGCTATAACTCATAAGAGTAACAAAATATGGGTAAATTTCAGCCATTTTTTAGGAAATAGAAAAAGTCAAGATAAGTTCAATCAGTTATATAAACGAATCTAGTATATTTGTTTGATGAGTTTTTTTAAAGACACCTTACTACTAAAACGAATTGTGATCATCATCTCGTTCTCTATTGTTACTTTAATTCTATGGAATACCTATTCCTTTTTTAAGCGATTTAAAAATGAAGAGCGTTTAAAAATGGAAATAGTGGCAACAGCCATGAAAGAGTTTGCAACAAACCAAGACCTAGAAGCTGATGTTAGTTTAGAAGATAAGATCATTAAAAGCAATACTAATATTCCAATGATTTTGGTTGATGAAAATGGAAATATAGGAGCCAATTCTTATTTAAATTTAGACCCTGTTAAAGCAAAAGATCCAGCTTTTTTATTAAAACAGCTCGAAATTATGAAAGAGCAAAACAGTCCTATTGAAATTAATTTTGCCAAAAACAGAACGCAATATATTTACTATAGAAACTCAGATTTATTAAATAAATTATCCTATTACCCGCTTACATTAATTTTAATTCTGACGCTCTTCTTAGCTGTAATATACATGATGTTTACCTCAAGTAAAGTTGCTGAACAGAATAAATTATGGACAGGTATGGCTAAGGAAACAGCACATCAAATAGGTACACCCTTATCTTCTTTACTAGGTTGGATAGCCATTTTAAAAATGGAAAATGTAGATGATAAATATGTTGATGAAATAGAGAAAGACGTTCATCGTTTAAATACTATTGCCAATCGATTTTCTAAGATTGGTTCGCTACCAACCCTTAAAAAATTAGATATTATTGCGGTTACTAAAAACGCCTATGAGTATTTAGAGTACAGAAGCTCTAAACAAATATCTTTTACATTTGAATCTTCTAAAGAAAAACTTTACAGTAATTTAAATGAAGAGTTATACGCCTGGGTAATAGAGAATTTAATTAAAAATGCCATTGATGCCATGTTAGGAAAAGGCCAATTAACTGTAGCGATAACAGCTGACGCTAAAAATATAAAAATTGATATTACAGATACTGGCAAGGGAATGGCAAAATCTCAGTTTAAAAAAATATTTAAACCAGGGTTTACCACCAAAAAACGCGGTTGGGGATTAGGATTATCTCTTTCTAAAAGAATTATTGAAGATTATCACAAAGGAAAAATAGTTGTAAAAAATTCTGAGATTAATAAAGGAACTACATTTCAGATAGTCTTAGATAAAATTTCTTGATATTTCTTTAGCCAAATCAACAAATTCGTCATTAGTTAACTGCTCTTTTTCTTCAAAGCGCATATCATTCATGATATTTATTGGAATTAAATGCACATGAACATGGGGTACTTCTAGACCAATAACACTCATTCCAATTCGTTTACAAGAAACTGTTTTCTCAAGAGCTTTGGCAACTCTATAAGAAAAATCCATCAATGTTGCATACTCCTGCTTATCTAAGTCAAATAACTTGTTAATTTCCTTTTTAGGAATTACTAATGTGTGCCCTTTTGTATTAGGGTTGATATCTAAAAAAGCAAGGTGATTTTCATCTTCTGCAATTTTATAAGAAGGTATTTCTCCTGAAACAATCTTTGTAAAAATACTCATATCTATCTATTTTTTATAAAAATAAAAAACGCTTTCCATAAGAAAAGCGTTTCATTCAACTATTTTTTTGTTTTTTATCTTGAAACTGCTGTAACTTCAAAACTCATAATTCCATTAGGAACTTTAATTTCAACAATATCTCCCAATTCTTTTCCTAATAACCCTTTCCCAATTGGAGAATTTACAGATAGTTTTCCATTTTTAATATCCGATTCAGAATCGGCTACCAAAGTGTAAGAAAACTCCATCCCGTTGGTGGTGTTTTTTATTTTGATAATAGAGTGAATTAATATTTTAGACACATCTAACTGAGATTCATCAATTATTCTTGCGCTAGCTACCACGTTTTTAAGCTTTGCAATCTTTGTTTCTAAAAGAGACTGTTCTTCTTTGGCTGCATGATATTCAGCATTTTCACTTAAATCACCCTTATCTCTTGCATCAGCAATTTCTTGGGTAACTCTTGGTCTTTCAATTTGCTCTAACTGTAATAATTCGTCTTTTAATTTTTTTAATCCTTCTGGGGTATAATAGGAAACGTCACTCATGATTTTTAATTTTTAAAACTTTTATAGTTGTTTTTCTAGTGCAAAAACAACCATCAATATAAAAATAGAAAATCTCATTACCTTTAACAGGATGAGATTTAGACTACAAATGTACAAAATATTTGTAAATTGGGCTCTTTTAAAAGAACCTCCAAAAGATTCAATATGAAAAAAGTATTTTTTTTAGTAGCCACAGTTTTATTTCTTGGATGCACAAATAATGGTGTTGAGAACGATTGTTTTCCTTTTGTAACTGTAAACGAATCTGTAAATCTAGACCTTCCTCAATTTATAGATTTGCAAGTGCCCGGTGGTTGGGCATACACAAGTGGTGGCCTACAGGGTTTAATTATTTACAATATCAATGGTGTTCAATTTAAAGCCTTTGACAGATTGTGCCCGGGGCAAAACCCTTCCTCTTGTTCTCAAATGACTGTAGATACTAATCTGAGAATTTTATGTCAGTGTGATGATAGTGAGTTTAATATTTTAAACGGTGCTCCTTTAACCGAAGGAGTTACTTGTTTTGCAAATGAATATTTAGTAGAAAACTTAAACGGTTCTCTTTTGAGAATCACCAATTTTTAATATCTAAGTACACAATAGAATGCGTACTTTTGTTTCACATATCAATACCAAGTTATTTTGAAAAATTATTTTTCATCAGATTTTAAATTAGGTGTTCTTGGCGGAGGTCAATTGGGCAGAATGTTACTTGCCGAAACTCAAAAATTTGATATTTACACATGTATTTTAGACGCCTCACCTGATGCTCCCTGTGCTCAAATATGTAATGAATTTCATATAGGTGATCTCCTCGATTTTGATACCGTTTATAATTTTGGAAAAAAAGTAGATGTATTGACCATTGAAATAGAAAATGTAAATATTGATGCCTTAGATCGTTTAGAAAAAGAGGGACTCTCAATTTTCCCCAAACCAAAAAATATTAGGGTTATTCAAAGTAAAGCAAGCCAAAAGAATTTTTACAAAGATCATACTATTCCAACAGCAGCTTATTCTCACTACGCCTATTTAGAAGAGCTTAAACATTCTTTTCACAATAGTATTATTGAGTTTCCTTTTGTTTGGAAAGCAGCTCGTTTTGGATATGACGGAACTGGCGTCAAAATAGTTAGAACTTTTAAAGATTTAGAAAATCTACCAATAGGAGAATGCATTGTAGAAAAACTCATTCCATTTAAAAATGAATTAGCTGTTATTGTTGCAAGAAATAACAAAGGAGAAATAACTTCCTACCCTGTGGTTGAAATGGAATTTCACCCAGAAGCAAATCAAGTAGAATATGTTATTTGCCCCGCAAGAATAGATGACAGTATTGCTGAAAAAGCAAGAGAAATTGCCCTAAAAGTTGCCGATGCTTTTGATTTTGTAGGATTGTTGGCTGTAGAAATGTTTCAAACACAAGAAGACGATATTTTAGTAAATGAAGTAGCCCCTAGAACTCATAATTCTGGTCATTATAGTATTGAAGCTAGTTATACAAATCAGTTTGAACAACACCTGAGAAGCATTTTAAACCTACCTTTAGGAAACACGGCTAGTAAAGTAGCAGGGATTATGGTTAATTTAGTAGGTGCCGAAGGACATACAGGAGCAGTTGTATATGAAAATATTGATGAAATTTTAAAAATTGATGGAGTTACTCCACATATTTACGGAAAAAAAACAACCAAACCATTTCGAAAAATGGGACATGTAACTATTGTGAATAAAGATATAGATAAAGCAAGAAAAGTTGCACAACAGGTAAAAGAAACAATTAAAGTAATCAGTAAATAACTAGGCATAATGGTAGGAATTATAATGGGAAGCGATTCAGATCTCCCAATCATGCAAGAAGCAATTGATATTTTAGAAACTTTTGATATTCAAATTGAAGTAGACATTGTTTCTGCCCATAGAACTCCAGAGAAATTATTTGAGTACTCAAAAAATGCTCACACAAGAGGTATTAAAGTAATTATTGCTGGTGCTGGAGGCGCAGCTCATTTACCAGGAATGGTAGCCTCTTTAAGCCCTTTGCCTATTATTGGGGTTCCAGTAAAAAGCAGAAACTCTATAGATGGATGGGACTCTGTGTTATCTATTTTACAAATGCCAGGAGGTGTTCCTGTTGCTACCGTTGCATTAGACGGTGCAAAAAATGCTGGTATCTTGGCTGCTCAGATTATTGGNGCATCAGACAAATGTGTGCAAGATAAAATCATAGCCTACAAAGAAGGCTTAAAAATAAAAGTAGCTCAAGCTTCAGAACGCGTAAAAAAATAATACTATTCACTCTTATTGTACCCACCAATGAATCCTTTACTAGAAGATTTTAACACTGCTCCTTTCTCAAAAATTTCAAGTACAGATTACAAACCTGCTGTTAAAAAAGCCATTGAAATTTGTAAACAAGAAATTGAAGCTATTGTATCAAACCCTAACATTCCTAGTTTTGAAAACACAACAGAAGCATTAGATTTTACAGGTCAAAAATTAGGAAGAATTACCAGTATTTTCTTTAATATAAATGCTGCAGAAACTTCTAAAGATATTCAAGAAATTGCCAAAGAAATTTCTCCTTGGTTAAGTGAGCTTAAAAATGACATNACCCTNAANNCGTATTTATTTGAGAGAGTAAACGCAGTTTATGCTGGTAAAGATTCTTTGCATTTAACTANAGAACAACAAATGTTATTGGAGAAACAATACAAAGGTTTTTCTAGAAATGGTGCAAATTTAGACGATTCAGATAAGAATAAATTACGCACAATAGATGCTCAATTATCACAACTTTCTTTAGAATTTGGAGAACATGTTTTAGCAGATGGCAATGCTTTTGAAATGCATATCACCAATAAAGAAGAGCTATCTGGACTTCCAGAAAGTGTAAGAGACGCAGCTCGTTTATTAGCAAAACAACAAGAAAAAGAAGGATGGGTTTTTACCTTAGATTACCCAAGTTATATTCCTTTTATGACCTATGCAAATGCGAGGGANCTTCGAAAAAAAATGGCGATTGCCTTTGGCAAAAAAGGNTTTCANGATAATAAAAACAACAATGAACAGGTTGTCTTAGCAATAGTTTCTCTCAGACACCANCGTGCTCAGTTATTAGGCTATAAAACGCATGCTCATTTTGTTTTAGAAGAGAGAATGGCTGAAACTCCAGAAAAAGTGATTTCATTTTCTAATGAATTGCTCAAAAAAGCAACACCCGCAGCCAAGAGAGAATTTAATGATCTTCAACAATACGCTAAAAAATTAGACGGTATAGATCAGTTGCAAAAATGGGATGCTGCTTATTATGCAGAAAAATTAAAAAAAGAAATTTTTAATTTAGATCAAGAAATCTTAAAGCCTTATTTTCAATTAGAACATGTTATTAATGGAGCTTTTAGTATTGCAACAAAACTATACGATCTTACTTTTGAGGAAGTCTTTACAATTGAGAAATATCATGAAGATGTAAAAACATACCAGGTTTGTAACAATAAGAAAGAGGCTGTTGCCATTTTATATGCTGATTTTCATCCTAGAGAAGGAAAACGAAATGGTGCATGGATGACTTCTTACAAATCTCAACAAATTAAAAACAATATTAATGAAAGACCTCATATTTCTATAGTATGTAATTTCACCAAACCAACCGAAACACAACCTTCTTTATTAACCTTTAATGAAGTAACAACCTTATTTCATGAATTTGGCCATGCGTTGCACGGCATGTTGGCAAACACTACCTACAATAGCCTCTCTGGCACCTCTGTATCTTGGGATTTTGTAGAGTTGCCAAGCCAGGTTTTAGAGAATTGGTGTTATGAAAAAGAAGCCTTAGAGTTGTTTGCCAAGCACTACCAAACAGGAGAAGTTATTCCAATGGAGTATGTAGAAAAAATTAAAGAATCAGCTAGTTTTCATCAAGGCATGCAAACACTTCGTCAGTTGAGCTTTGGCTTGTTAGATATGGCATGGCATGCAAGTACTAGTCCAGAAAAAATTACCTCTGTAAAAGAATTTGAAAAATCTGTATTATCAGCAACTCAATTATACCCTGGTGTTGAAGAAAACTGTATGAGTCCCTCATTTTCTCATATTTTTCAAGGAGGCTATTCTGCTGGCTATTATTCTTATAAATGGGCAGAAGTATTAGATGCTGATGCTTTTGCATATTTTAAAGAAAAAGGGATTTTTAATAAAGAAGTTGCCACCAAATTTAAAGAACATGTTTTGAGCAAAGGAGGTACTGAAAAACCCATGGTGTTATACAAACGTTTTAGAGGCCAAGAACCAAAACCAGAGGCGCTATTAAAAAGAGCTGGTTTATTGTAAGCTGTTATTTTTTATTTTTTTCTTCAATCCACTTACTCATGTATTTTGTACTCTGTAAAGAATGATGCAACAACATTTTTCCAGTAAAATTGTTATTTCTATGTTGTTCTAAATTTGAGGAAATCTCTTGAAGTATTCTAAAAAATTTATTTTCCAATACTTCTTTATCATATATCGTATTAATAATTTCTATTCCGTGATGCTGTGCCTGATTCCAAACCTCTTCATTGGTATACAATTCAACCGCTTTTACTGCAAACTTTTCTAAATCATCTTCTATAAAACCATTCCAAGGTAGCTCACCACACATTCCTTCTGATCCAATACTGGTGGTTACAGAGGGTATTCCGCATTTCATAGCGCTGGTAAGCTTCCCTTTAATTCCTGCACCAAAACGCAAAGGAGCTAGCAAAACTCTACTATTTTCAAGAACCTCAGCAGCATCTTCTACAAAACCATGAACATAAAACCCTTCATGTTTGTTATTAAATTGCAAAACTTGTTGTGTTGGATACGCACCATAAATATGAATTTCTGCTGATGGAATTTTTTCTCGAATTAATTTCCAACTGTATTTTTTTAACTGTATGGTTGCATCTACATTTGGTGCATGTAGAAAATTGCCAATAGACACAAAATGATGTCTTTCATGAAACGGTTTCCAAGAATTATTTTTCTTTATTTTATTGAGAAAAAAAGGCAAATGATAGACCAAACTCTCATCT
>JGI26246J51724_1000945_pt1 | contig 13568 bp, 7 predicted proteins | sample SaaInlLV_10m_DNA_FD_51724 | JGI IMG/M metagenome (IMG submission 51724) | reverse complement strand
TGCTGCGTTTCGTGCGCAAACGGTCACATTCGCACCTGCCTTCGCCATCATCATTGCTGTGGCACGACCGATTCCCTTGCTGGCACCGCACACAAGCGCATGCTTTCCTTGTAGGGCGTTTGAAGCGTATGGGAAGTCACTACCAAGGAGGTCCATGCCCATCGCAACGGGTGCCTTCTCATAGGTCTTCGGATGGTGGCTCAAAGCCAGTCAATGATAGCGTTGAGTTGGACGAGCCAATCATCACTCGCTACATCAATCACAGAGTAATGGTCACCGGGCAACCACAACTTTTGCACTTCAACGCCTTTGGCTTTCATAACACGAGCGTAGGTTTCTGATTGCTCCTTTGGCACATCAACATCGGTTTCTCCGTGAACAAGCAAAATCGATACATCAGCTGGGTGGTCGATCGGATTGAGTTGTCGCCAGAGGTCAGGGGATTCATTTGGCGCAGAACCAATCCAACGCCGCACGGCATCCCCCTCATCAGAGAGTTTGGCGCTGTCAGCCCCAATCAAATCGGTGATGGGGGCTTGGGCGATGGTCAACCATGGCCTTCGTTCCGCTTTCGCAGCCAACATCAACGCCAAATGGCCGCCAGCAGAGTGGCCCAAAATCATCGAACGAGTGACGTCGATGCCGGGGAGCAACGCAAGTTGTCCCCATGCACGCATGACATCGGAAAGGGTGTCCATCCAGACCCCTTCGTCGCCCTCACTCCATCCCTTGAACTCAATGTTCCATGCAGCAATGCCCGCCTCGGCCAAGTCATCACCAATTGGACGCATCAATTCACTTGTCCATGCAGATTTCCAAAAGCCGCCATGGATGAGCATGATGCAAGGAACACCAGCAGCGTTCTCAAACGGAGACGGGTCGTCTGGCATATGCAAATCAGCAAATTGCCAAGGCTCAGCGCCCCATTGCATTCGGTCAACGCCCATGGTTACCTTTGGACACCTCTTCCCTATCACCCTTGCCTTGAACCCTACAAGAGTTGAAGACGGGAAAGCCGCAGGAGTGCATATGACCAACCCATTGGACATTGAATTTGAAGACATGAATGGAACGATGACCACCTTGCGAAACCTCGGCGGAGAGAACACAAGTACCTGGGTTGTGGTGAATGTTGCAAGCGCATGCGGATTCACGCGCCAATACGCTGGCCTCCAAACGCTTTCACAACAAGACGGTGTCACGGTCGTTGGCTTCCCATGCAACCAATACGGTGCTCAGGAACCAGGAACGCACGAGGAAATCTGTGAATTCACTGCCTCGACATTTCAGGTAACATTCCCGCTTATGGCCAAGATCGATGTCAAAGGTGAAGCAGCGGCCCCTCTCTTCCAAGCGCTCTCTGCATCAAGCGATGCTGGGGGGTACACAGGCGACATCCGCTGGAATTTTGCTAAGTTCGTGCTTTCAANCGATGGCAGCATTGCCCGTTTCNCATCACGGGACGAACCCGAAGACTTGATTTGATTCAAACATCTGAAAATGCGCCGGGCTTGAAGACCCATCGTGTCTCATCCTCTCGGTCATAGTAGGCTTTGACACGGGCGTCGTTGGCCACAAAATCGTGGTACTTGAGCAATGCAGGGTAGGGCTTGAGCATGGATTTTTCGATGCCATCGAATTGGCCAGAGAACATCATGAATGTGTTGAGGAACGCTTTGACATCTGCGAGGGTCATGTCCTCTGTATCAGCAACCCAGCCAGTGGATGAGGCTTCAATCAACGATTCGAGATCCTTGAGGCCGAGGTCAATTTTTGCACCCTCTGCAAACAAAGCTTTCCTTGCCGCAATTTTTTCATCAAGGTCATCGATGTAGAACGTAGGTGTGAAGTCGGCACGCCATCCTTGAATCAAGTCAAGTATTTCATCCACTTTTCCTCGGATGAAGAGGTCCTCAGGTTCAATTCCAGCGAGCGCTGCAGCGTATCGCATCAATGCATTCGATTCAGCAATGGTTCCCTGAGGCGTCTTGAGGATTGGCAGATACCCCCATGGCAAATCTCCACTGTCTTTGAGCGCTTGAAAGCCGTCCCAATCCACCACGGTGTTTTTCCAAGGAACTTCCGACATCTCTAAACAAAGTCGAGTCGGTTCTGCGTAGCCAGGTGATGCGAAATAAATCAGTTCGTGCATATCGGTGGCTCAGTGAGGCGGTTGATGAACGCTTCTGCTTCAACATCAGGGGCTGACTCGGCGTCGGTCGCGAGGGAACAACACTGTTTCACGGACGTTCTTAGCACCGGTCAACTTCATCAGAATCCGTTCAACACCAAGTCCCCAACCAGCGTGAGGCGGGACGCCGTGACGGAAGCCAGCAACATAGAATTCAAACTCTTCAGGATCCAAGTCCATGCCTTTGAGATTCTCAATCAAGACATCCATGCGGTGCTCTCGCTGACCACCTGAAGTGAGTTCGTCGCGGCCAAAGTTAAGATCAAAACCACGGCTGAGTTGTTTTCCAGTGCTTCCATCTTCACCCTCGACATGGTGGATGTAGAATGGTTTGAGGTCCATTGGCCACTGAGGNANGAAGTAAAATTGCGGNAAATCTTCTGCCAGCAAATCGGAGTTCTCAGCATCAATATCGTCGCCCCATTCAATCGAGCCNCCTTTGGCCTTGATGGTTGCAATCGCATCGCAATATGACAAACGAGGGAATGGCAATTCAGGCACAATCACTTCGATTGGCTCTTCGTCTTGGCTGGCTCGGTATTCATTGATGGTGGCGATGTGAGCAATGGACTCGGAATCCGTTGAGACCGAGACCCAAATGTGATGGATCATTCGCTCNAATACGCCCATGACATCTTCGTCGTTGGCCCACGAGCATTCAATATCAAACGAAATGAATTCGTTGAGGTGCCGATATGTGTCGTGCTTTTCTGCTCTGAAAGCAGGTCCAACTTCGAACACTCGNTCAAGGCCGCCCGACATGCACAATTGCTTGAACAGTTGTGGTGATTGGTTGAGGAAGGCAGGCGTGTCGAAGTACATCATAGGGAACAAGTCAGTTCCACCTTCTGTGGCTGTTGCGACGATTTTAGGCGTGTGCGTTTCAAAGAAACCTTCCGAGATGAGTGCTTCTCGACCGTATTGCAAGACTTTACCTCGGAGTTTGAACATTGCATTCACTTGTGCGCGCCGAAGGTCCAAAAATCGGTTGTCGAGCCGGGTGTCCAAAGCGACGTGAACCGTATCGGTTACGCCCAACGGAAGCGGCGCTTCTGCTCGAGCGATGACCACGACAGATGTGGCAACCACTTCGTACGCTGGCGGCGGTGTTGGTTCGCCTTCCTTGGCCTTAGGCGGTCGCTTTTGCGAGACGATGCCGGTGAATTGAAGGGTGGATTCACGGGTCATGCGCTGAACCATGTCCAGAGATTCATCACCGATGTTGTCTTTCTTGAGAAAAATTTGCGTGGTGCCGGTACCGTCACGGAGGTCGACAAAACAAATGGCGCCCTTTCCACGGTTGGCTTCCATGAAGCCTGCAACCGTGACTTCTTGATCGACAAGATCCGCTCCAAGCGCTTGAATTTGGCCCAAAGTGTGCGTTCGATATGAGGTTGGTACCCAAGTGGTCATGATACAGTGGCAGCGGGTCGAGAACATCAACCATTCGTTCGAACTTTCAGCGAGTTCCACACCCCGATGGGACATAAACATGCCAATTATTCCCAATAGGAATACTGTGGATGTTGATTAAGCGTTGCCTTCATATATCCGCGGTCGAGGCGGGAAGCCATGACTGACGACCTGTTCTCATCCGAATCCGTGACCCGAGGTCACCCTGACAAGCTATGCGACACCATTTCCGATGCGATTGTCGATGCATGCCTTGCCGTCGATTCAAACGCTCGTGTGGCCGTCGAAACATGCGTGAAGGGAAAAGAAAACATTGGTCTCATCGTCCTCGCTGGCGAGGTATCACTCAACGGTGAAGCACCAGACTACGAATCCATCGCTCGAAAGGCTGCGGTCGATGTGGGGTACAACGATCACGCCATCGGCATGGACGCTGCATCTGCCGAATGGACAGAAGTTCAGGTCCACATCACAACTCAGTCCTCCAATATTGCTCAAGGCGTCAACAAGGACGGTCTTTCTCAAGGCGCTGGCGACCAAGGACTCATGTTTGGATACGCTTGCACTGAGACTGAGGCATANGAAGACCTCAACGGACGATTCTTCCCCCTTGCTGCNGCACTGTCACAACGNCTCACACGCCGGCTCACCGCCGTCCGAGAGCAAGGAATTCTCCCTTGGGCACGACCGGATGGAAAATCACAGGTGACCGTCGAATACGACGAACAAGGGAATGTGTCTCGAGTTCACACCGTCATTATTGCCATTCAACACGACAAGGCCCTCAAGGACCAATTTGAAGGGTCAATCGAAGCGGAGCTCGCCCACGTACAGAGCGAAGTTCGCCGCCATGTTGTCGACTATGCCATCCCCGCTGAACTGCTTGATGAAGACTGCATTCTCGTGGTGAATGGAACCGGGCGATTTGCTGACCCAGGAGGCCCGTATGCCGATGCTGGTCTGACCGGCCGAAAAATCATCGTTGACACCTATGGTGGAATGGGTCGTCACGGCGGAGGAGCCTTCTCTGGAAAAGACCCTTCGAAGGTGGACCGCTCAGCAGCGTACGCCGCTCGGTGGGCTGCCAAGCACGTGGTTGCATCAGGATTGGCTGACCGCTGCGAAATTCAACTCGCCTATGTGATCGGTGTTGCTGAACCTGTGAGCGTTCGTGTCGAAACCTTCGGAACCTCAGAACTGACGCCCCGGGAGATCTCGACACGCGTCAAAAATGCCTTTGATTTCCGCCCTGGTGCGATTGCGAAGGACCTCGATTTGCTCAAGCCGATTTACTCGACGACTGCCGCTGGTGGTCACTTTGGCCGAGCCCCCGGTGCAGACGGTTCCTTCCCTTGGGAAGCACTCGATGAAGCTCGACTTGCCCTCCTTAAGTGAGCGGGGATTTCTAACGGATAAATCGCCCAATCGCACGGCCCGTAGGGCCGATTCACTCAAGAGGTAGTGGAGCGTGGCTTGACTTGGTCTTATGTCATCTCGTCCCGTTCGTGCAGTGGCCTTTGTTCTTGTTTTGCTCTTGGCCAGCCTTTCACCATTGGCGACGCCTGCATCAGCACACAGTGCTATTTTGCTCGATGTCGATACACACCATGTGGTGCTTGAACCTGGGCAATCAAGCAATGTCACGCTGACAATCGAAAACAATGGGTCATCAATCCGATCTTACAATGTATCCACCGACACTGGTGTTCTTTCATCCCTTTGGTCAATCACTGCGACCGAACCCGTAGTCGAGGACATTTTCCCGACATGGAGCAAGAACACCACCATTGTGGTGCAACTCTCTGTTGGCGCCGTACCTGCCGACAGTGGTTCGTTCAACATTCATGTGACTGAGCCAACCCAAAACATCACGTCAATCATTACGGTGTACGTGAGCGTCGCGCCTTCCTACGCCCCGCTCATCAGTTTTGACACAATGGGCTCATCACTCGCTTCGATGGATGCTGGCGAAGAAGCCTCTTTCAGCATCGATGTTACAAACGCAGGTTCGGTCGAAGACACATTGCTTCTTGATGTCGAATTTGAACCCGATTTGGCCACATGGTGGTCGAACCAAGGCTCCAACTCAACGGGAAATGGCACGGGTGGTAATGGAACNGGAACTGGCAACGGGACCGGGGGNAATGGGACTGGATCTGGCAACGGGACCGGTGGCAATGGAACTGGGACCGGGAACGGAACCGGCGGTAATGGGACTGGATCTGGCAACGGAACCGGTGGAAACGGAACCGGCGGCAATGGAAGCAGCAACATCACCGTCCTCTCAAACCTCTTGATGTACGGAAACAGCTACACAGGCTACAACAACCTTGCCAGTTTGATGGAATCATTGGGCGTTGTCAACGCAGATTCAATCACACCCGGTGGGAAGATGCTGTCAGGGCATTGGGACGACATTAACACCTCCTTGCACATTTCAAACACAACGCTTCGTAATCCAAACATCGATTGGGATTATGTTGTTCTCCAAGACCAGAGTCAAGTCCCTTCCCTACCAACAACAGATACGTTTTGGCAGGCGAGTATGAATGGCGCAGTGAACATCAGCACCGAAGTTACGGCAGAAGGTTCCGAAACCGTCCTGTTCATGACATGGGGGCGCCGAAGTGGAGAATCCGGACCTCAATGGCATCAATACAGCATTAATCAAAACTACACCATCATGCAAGACCGATTGGCTGATGGGTACACTTACTACGCTGAAAACATCAGCGCTGCAGGAAATACAGTTTGGATCGCCCCAGTCGGCCTTGCATTCAAGACAATTCACGATGAGGTTATGGACAGCGGTTCTGATCCAACCCAAAGTGGAAATCTGTTTTATGACCTGTATGACGCAGACGGAAGCCACCCTTCATTGAAAGGAAGTTATCTCGCTGCATGTGTCCTTTATGCAACGATGACGGGTGAGTCCCCAGTTGGCTCAAACGACACTGTCTCCATCAATGCAACCGTGAAACTGCAATTGCAAGAAGCGGCGGCAGACACTGTGTTCAATGGAACATCCCACATCGACTACCCATGGTCATCAACCATCACAGCCACCTCATCTGCACGTGGCCTTGGCGGTGGAATCCCAGCGGGATGGAATGTCCAATGGAGCGATGACCAACTCGATGCCATGGCCGCAGGCACAACCCAACAAGCCACACTCGACATTACGGTCCCTGCTGATGTAGCCCCTGACTATTACGGATTCAGATTGTTTGCAGCCTCCACNCAAGGAAACATCAGCACATCGACCCTGTTGGTGGTGCACATTGATGAAGACCACAGCCTAAGCATTGCCTTCCTCGACCAAGATTCTCAATTCTTACCGGGCATGACAACGAACACTTCGGTATCGGTGACAAACACTGGAAATGCAGAAACCGACTATGATTGGAATGTTGAAGCGCTCAGCGGCCCATGCGCCTTTGCTCTACCAGACGCTGTAAGCCTGGCCCTACTGCCGGATGCAACCATTGACGTGACCATACAGGTTGACGTACCAGCAACTGCAACCATCGCAGATTCATGTGAATTCCACTTTGAGGGCTCAACCCTCGAAGGAACAAGTGCCGTGGTGACTGGTGCAGAATCGTTCACGATCGCCGTCGATGAGCTGGTTGATTTCGAACTCATACCAACCAATGCACAGGTCGAAGTTGAACCCGGCACTCCGCAAACTTACACCATGCGCTTACAGAATAACGGAAGCGAAACTCGAACCTTTAACCTCCAAATTGAGAGCACAGAAGGCCTAAACACCATCATCACCTCCACAACTGACATCTCCATCCTCGCTGGGGAAAGCGGTACATGGGAGGTACAAACAACTGCGGAAGAGGGCGCTGTCGGCATGTATGTTCAGGCATTCAGCGTGACACGAAATGGCGTCGTGTCCGAGGCATCTGTTGACATTGAGGTGCTCGCCACATCAGAGATCACCGTTGCTGGGCCCATCGATGGTCGAATCGTCATGCAACCTGGTACAACCTCCTCCACTGCATTCACGCTCAGCAACACAGGTACCCGTGATGTCATTCTAGTTGCATCTATGAGCGGCCTACCCTCTTCTGCTACAGCAGAAATTAGTCACTCTTCGCTCATGCTTAGTGTGGGTGAAACTTCGCAAGTGTACCTGAACATTACGTTAACCACCAACGCCGAACCGGGAACACATCCACTCGAATTTGGTTACGGCGGAACGGGTGCGTCAGCCGTTGAACAAGTGGACTTGCAAATTCAGGACAGGTATTCCGTCCTTCTGTCAAGCACAAGCACACAAGTGGTGGCTGGTCCGTCCAACAATGCCTCCATCCTTGTCGATGTCACAAACTTCGGCACGGCAAGTGATGTTTTGCAATTGAGTTTGTCGGATTCATCCGACTCTACATGGTTCACCTACTCTCTTTCGACAACATCAGTTTCGCTTGCATCCGGAGCAACCAGCACTGTTCTCATCGAGGTGCGAGAAGTCATGACTGGCGCCACTGCAAACGGCATCACAATCACCCTTCATGCAACTTCGAGCAACGATCCATCGGCCATCGACCACCTAAATTTGACCGTTCGTCCACAAGTTGCTGGTGCTGAAATCACCGTGATTGCCGATGTTGACGAAACCCCCCCAGGGGGCATCATTCGTGGCAGTGTTGTTGTGAAAAACACGGGGACTGCATACGATGAATTATTGCTGACCACCGTCGACATGGATTGTGGCGTAACCACGCTTTTCGAACTCGAAGCTGGTGCCTCTTCTTCTGCCATTCCTTGGTCGTGCACCATTGACGAGGGAGCACAATCTGGTCTTGCCAGTTTGGAGTTCCGAGTTACAAGCACATCTCGCAGTGATTATGTCGAGACCTACGCTGAAATCTATTCAGTCGAACCAACGTACGCAAACGGAAATGTACTCGACATCACGACGGATGCATCCACCTACAAGATTCCCTATTCAGGCGGTACAAGTGTTGTCGTGACCGTCACCAACTTGGCCAACACCCATGTTGAAGGCGTGTTAAGCTACAACGGGGAAGGCACTGGCATGCTGATTGGTCAATGGACACGAATCCTTGACGATAGTGCCGTGAACACATTCCAACTTGCCCCATTCGCATCGGCGGAATTTATGCTCACGCTTACATCAAACATTGAAAACGACGAAACAGCCAATATTGTGCTCAAGGCNACCTANGNGATTGTNGTGACAAGCACCACTGGNTCCGAGGAATCTGANCAATTNAGCNTCNCCATTGCAGGACCTGCAGAGCCGCCTCAGGGGGTCACACTCCCACTTGGAATCCAACTTGATCAAAGCACCACACTCAACACACTGCTTGGTGGATGGGCCTTTGCCATTCTTCTGCTGAGCGTCATGTACCTCCGTCGAAATCGCAAGGTGACTCAAAATGTCGATGACGAATTTGATCAATCCGAAGAAGTGGTCGAAGAAGAGAACGATGCTGAAGAACAAACGCTTGGTTACAATGAATGCAGAATGGAAGACGGAAAGGTCAGTTGCCCGTCATGTGAAGCCCGATTGGGCGTGCCTCGTGGCAGCGAAGCACCGTTTAGATTCACTTGTCCGAAATGCCAAACGATGATCCGAGTTGTCGAATGAGCCTCACTCGACCGAAGTTCGTTGTGCAATCAAAAGGAAAGCAGTGTGACCAAATGGTCCGTTTACGGGACGCATGCCGCCTTTCGAGGCCTTGCCCCATTGTCGTTCCATGAGTTCTCCAGCCCATTCAACATTGAGGCCTGCTTGCTCGCATGCCTCCCAAGCATGTTCGACTTGGCTCGTCACAGGGCAATAGCAGGCAATCCGACCGCCAACGGCCAAAAGGGGTGCGACCGCAGCAATCGCTGACGGATGCTGAGGCAGATCAAGGATGATCCCATCGAATGTTTCGACATGCTTGGTGATTTCAGAAATAACATCTTCGATTGCGCCTTCGACATGGTGATGCTCTGGAAATTCAGTCCAGCTTTGACGGGCCCTTGTCAGGTTTTTGAGACCAACATCTGCATGCTCTGATCGAGGTTCAACTGTAACATGCACACCTGAGCCACCGAGGGCACGTGCGATGTGCATCGAGAGACCTGCACTCCCAAGTCCGGCTTCGAGAATTGAATCACCAGAACCAATGCCGAGTTTAGCAACAAAATAACCAGCATCTTTGGCGCTGATGGTTTGAGCCCTTCTCAGCATGCCTTTGGAAAGTTCAGGGAGCCGAGGTGGCAAACGCGTCAGTTGTTTTTGACCGAGAGTGACCAGTGAACCATACGGTACACCAGCGATTGTGGCCATTGCATCAAAGACACCCAAGCCCTTGATTTTTCGAACGCCCTCGATTAATTCGACAACGTGAACCTTACCTTCCGGCTCCACCAAAACAGCCCATGCATCATTGTCCATGAACCCTGCGAGTTCCATTCGGATTTCAATCCTTTGTGAGATGAAAAGAGGACAATCGACAACAAGAATATATATGAAAATTACAATAAATATATCACAAACCCTCAGTCTAACGAATAAAGAGGCCCTGTCATGAGAGGGGTTTGTATAAATACCATCCAGTGTGTGTTAGCCTCATGAAGATGCCCGCACGCCTTCTCGCTCTAACAATTGTAACTCTATTCGTCGGCAGTGTCCTTGGTGGATTCACCGCAGAGATGAATCCACTCGACAATGAAAAAACGCTTGACGAGGCGCCTGTAGTTCAACAAGCAAGTTCAGCAACGAGTCCAGGACACGTTGTGTTTGGACAATATATTTCATCAGACAACTGCGGTCACTGCTCCAAAACAGGCGGCGGCTCCGATGCACANCACGCGGTGAAGCAACTTCACCCTGACGAGTATGTCTACATCACGTACATGTCCGCTTCCTACGGCGACACTGACACCTCCCGTGCAGGTAATGTAGCCCCGTACAACTGGGCATGGTCGACAGGCGGAGCACCAGACGCTTACTTCGGAGACCGCACCGACAAGAACCAAGGTGGGGCCTCGGCAAATTACGACACATATGACACCCTCTTCTCTTCTGGCGGAGGAATGGCTCCAACAGTCAATGATTACGGCATGTCCGCATCGATTGGACAAACTGGAACCACTTACGACATCGACATCTCCTACAAATACACAGGATCTGGTAGCCCAGCAAGCAACATGAAACTCTACGCTGCGCTTGTTGACAAGGATTGCACTGGATACACCTACACCTCTGGAATCCCTCACGGCTACAACTGCTGGATGGCTTGGCTCACTGACAGTGACACATACAAATCGAAGAGCGGCGGATCCGGAAGCTCCTTCGCATCTGTCGTCCCAAGTTCAACATCCCAGTCAGTCACATGGTCAAACGTCCCAGCATCGGTCGTACCGGGTGGTCTGAACAAGGCCATCGTGNTCGGTGTCCTCATGGCTGGAAACCAAGTTTCAGTGGGCGGCACTTCTGCCCACGTGTACCACGCAATCGACTCGACGATGGGGCCTAAGATGGACCTCGCACCAGACGGTCTTACCGTCACCAACCCAACCGGTGGCACATCGTACATTATCGGCGACACGATCACACTCGACACGACCATCAACAACATTGGCGACCTCGACTACAACGCTGGTGGAAGCATCGAATTCTTTTACAAGAACGGCGTCAATGAAGTTTCCATTGACACGAAATCCCTCAACAACATCAACACAGGTGGCTCTCAAACCGCATCCGTGAACTTTGACACCTCTGTCCTTCCAACAAACGGATGGAAGACGACATTCGGTGTCCGCCTCACCGGACTCGTGGACGAAACTCAAAGCGCCAACAATTTGGTTCAGTCTGAACTTGACCACGACCGACCACCACTCGCAAAGAAGGCACAAGTCGAAGGCGACAATGTCATTGCTCGTGGCACACAGTTTGAAATTCTCGCCAAGGGCGATGCTGACGACAATGTCGACACCATCGACTCGATGAGTTTCAACATTGAAGTCTCCCCAACTGGAGCAAACCAATGGTCCAGCGACATTGTGTCCGGTGGCGAAATGGTCATGTATCCAGGTTCGCCAAGCGAAGGCCGTGCCTACCTCCTTAGCCCATCAATGGACATGGCCTCTGGTTGGTATGACATCCGATCACAAACGGTCGATTCACGAGGACAAACAAGCGACTGGATTGTCACTGCAGGCACTGATGGCTTCAAACTCGCCAACGGAATCCCCTCCATTGTCGCAGAACCAATCCCATCTGTCCTTTGTGACACAACAACCAAGTTCGACCTCACCGGACACGTCTCTGACCCAGAGACGCCTTTGGAAAGCCTTGTCATTACATCAGACAATCCATCATTCGTAGCATGGCATCCATCAACAACAGAACTCGAAGTGAAGTTCTCATGGAATGAAATCAATGGATGTCCACTTGGACAACAAGGCATGGAAATTCGAGTCGATGACGGAGGAGATTACTCCGAAGCCGGAGAGTTGCCATACGGAACACTCCTGTTCAATGTCCTCGAAAATGGTCAACCACGTTGGGAAGGACTTCCTACACAAACCATTGATGAAGGTGGCTCGGGCATCATTGACCTCCTTCCGTTCCTCTCCGATACCGACGACACTGGCCAACCCGTGAACGCAAACACACTCACAGTGTCCATGATCAGCACATCAAATGATGATATCATTTCCTTTATGCTCGAAGGCTACGCTCTTGGCTTTGAGACAATGGACGATGATGTCAACGGTCAGTCAATCGTGACCCTCCGGGCAAGCGATGGCGAACAAATTTCCGAACAAACCATGATTGTGCAAATCAACCCAAGCAACGATGCCCCACGCATCGATCTTGACAGCATGGAAACGATTCAACTCAAGCGAAATGAGCAGATGGTCACTGACCTCACCCCTCGAATCAGCGATATTGACGACCCCGCAGAAGAGGCGTTCCTCACCGTCGAATCTACTGAATCTGGAGCAGCCCGGTACAACCTACTTACAGGAATGCTGACCCTTCAATTCGAACAAGTTGGCGCACAAACAGTGACCCTCACAATCATGGACAAGTACGACACGAACACCTACCAAATCATTGTGAATGTCTACGACGCACTTCCCTTAGAGATTTCAACAGTTGATGATGGCACTGGCCAAATCTATACTGAAATGACTGACACATACATTGGACAAACGCCAACGGTCACAATGACGCTCACTGACGCAGCTCCAGTTTTCACATACATGATGGCAAACTGGAACGTCTGCAATGAATTGACGGGTACCTGTGATGGACTGCTCACCTACGAGTTAGATGTGACGCAATCCGCAACTGGGTGGACCAATGTCCTCGACATGCCTTCACTCGTCTTCGAAGGCCAGTCCGCACGAGAAGATGGTTCGAGAGACCGTGATTACTACGAACTAGAGATGACGGCAAGTGACGCCAATGGTGATGATTACAAGACCCTCACCAAGATGAAGTGGACCATCACTGAAACGGCCCCTACACCAGATCAAATGGATGAAGCAATGCTTGAGGCTCACGTCTTCAACCTACAAGCTTCGAAGGCTGCGCTCACAGGAAGCATTGCAGAATCCACTGAGGACACCACTGAACTCGAGGCAGAACTTGCTGAAGTGGTAGAGAAACTCGAGATCGCATGTGCCGACCCACGTTCAGATTGCCCAACAGATTCGGCATCGGGAGCAACCAACACAGACACTTCTGAATCGATTCCAATGGAACTTGTCTTTGCTGGAATTGGCATCCTCATCGTCGCCCTTTTAATCGGTCTTATGTTCACCCGAAGCGGTAGCAAGAACGAAGTCGAAGACTGGAGCGCTACCATGCTCCCTGCGAGCGACATGGTTGCAAACTCCATGTATGGTGGAGCCCAAGAGATCTTCCAAGCCCCTGCACCGGTTGTTCCACAACAACAGTACGCTGGACCACCACTCCCAG
>JGI26246J51724_1000930_pt1 | contig 13685 bp, 10 predicted proteins | sample SaaInlLV_10m_DNA_FD_51724 | JGI IMG/M metagenome (IMG submission 51724) | reverse complement strand
TCTAGCATGTCGTTAAGCAGATAGACGCTGGATGCACAAAGACTAAAGCTAATGAAGCCTACACAAGCAGCGAAAAGTAGCGGTAGATCATCTGCTTGATGCGACAGCAGTAACGGCAAAAACAACAGGCTGTTCTTCAGCCATTGATGCGGGCGCAGTGCGCGCCAAAACGCGCGTAAGCTCGAGCCCGGAATATCAAAGTGCAGCGTTTCTCTGCTTACCGGTTGATGATTCGCAAGCTGCGTACGAATTTCTTTTGACGCGTTAACTGTAATGCGCTGCTCGGCATGCTGCCAAATCACCAGATCAGCTGCTGAGTCGCCTGCGTAGGCAAACGCACTGTCGCCGCACAGATGTCGAATTCGAATGAGCTTATTGTGACCCTTGAGATTCGTGCTTTCGTCGCTGCCTATGGCATCGACGAAATGGCCAACGTGATTGGCGACGAGTCTTGTTAGCCGCTCATCGCTTGCAGAAATCAGAATGAGATCGCGTCCTCGTTCGGCTTCGCCGCGGAGGAAAGCGTCGAACTCGGGATTGCGTGGCTGGCTTTCGATTATCGGTTGCGCGCGATTGGCGACCTCGAACTTAAGGCGTGCGCGCCCGCGCATTAGCCAGAAAGGCGCGAGCAATAGCACCCATGGCTTGTGGCGTAATAACCAAAGCACCGATTCAAACAATAAGTCTGATCTCAGCACGGTGCCATCGAGGTCGACGAAAAGAGGCGTGGTTGGAGTAGGCGGCATAAGCGACGGCGAGCCTCTTAGAACCTGAGTCGTTTAAAGAGTTTTTGCGGTATCGCTTTCACAACAAACATCACGAGGCGCCAATAGCCGGGCGCGTAGATCGTCGGGCGCCCCTTTTTTATGCCCGTCACTATGCAACGAGCGACTCGCTCGGGCGATGAGAATAAGGGGCCTTTCTTTACGTCGCGAGTCATCGGCGAGTCGACAAGGCCGGGGCGTATGTCNATAACCGCAACACCGCTGTTATGAAGCCTGCCTCGCAGTCCTTCGAGAAAAGTCGAGATCATCGCTTTGCTCGCTCCATACACATAATTACTGCGCCTGCCGCGATCGCCCGCCACCGAGGTAATTGTTGCGAGCGTGCCACCCCCTTGTGTTTCTAAATAGTTACCCAGCTCGACAAGCAGCGACAGTGTGCTGATTACATTCACCTCAAGGCTCGCCTTAAGTGCGACGAAGTCGCGCTCGCAGCTCGCCTGGTCAGGCAGGAGGCCGTGGCAAATCAAGGCGAGATCGACACTGCCCAAGTTGGTGCTAGCTCTTTCGATAAGTTCAGGGTGACGCGCAGTATGAGTGATATCCAATTCCAACAAAGCGACTTTCTCGGCTCCGCGAACCACGAGGTCGTCGCGTAGAGCTTCAAGCTTAAGCAAATCTCGCCCAACCAGAAAGAGGCTGTGGCCGTCGAGTGCATAAAGACGAGCCATGGCTGTGGCAATAGCCGAGTTGGCGCCAATCAAGAGGATATTCATGAATAAGAGTTGGGCTCGCAGAGGTTTATTAAGCAGACTTTACAGGACTCGACTAGGGTTGAGTAGCTGAGAGTGTCCGCATTAGCCGAGTCCGAGCCTTCGTGACTGCAACGAGGAGAAGTGGCCCTGAGGGTCGAATTTCTGCCGAAGCTCGGCGAATCGCTCCCATTGGCCATAGGATTGCCGAAAGCACTCTTTGCTCATGCGCGCATCTTTGGCGAGGTAGAGCCGGCCCCCGTGGTCGAGAACGAGGGTGTCGAGCTGCTCGAGCAAGGGAAATAACGACGCTTCATATTTGAAATCAAGCGCGAGGGTATAGCCTTCGATCGGAAACGAGAGGAGGTTGCTATTGGCTTTGCCGAACTTTTTGAGCACCGAGAGAAATGACCCTTTGCCTGCCTGCGAGGCGCAGCTCAGTATGGCGCTGATTCCGGCGTGCGCAGACTCTTGAGGGAGTGCGAGCTGATACTGAAGAAATCCCTTAGCGCCGTAAAGCCGATTCCAGTTGCGCAATCTCTCGAGCGGAAAGAAAAAAGCGTCGTAGGTTATTCTTTTCGGTGCGCTGCGGTTTTTTTGCAAGGCGTAATAAGCGCTATTGAAACCCGCCATCGTGTATTTATTGAGCAATAACGAGGGCGCATCGAACGGGATGTTGAGCTCGCTGCGCTGAATGGCGCGAAGACCAGTTCGTCCCGGCTTGGATTTCTCTCGAGCGTCTTGCTCGTCAACGTGTTCGCCAAGGTATAACACCGAGCGACCCTGTGTAGCGCCCCTTGCAAGGCAATCTATCCATGCGACGCTGTACTTCGCGTCGTTGTGCTCGTCCATTAAATCCATACATTCTTGAAGGTTGCCCGCGACAAGAGAGCGCTGGGCAATGTCTAGCGAGGATAGAGGCGTGAGCTTGATTGCTGCGTCGAGGATTATTCCCGTCAGTCCCATGCCGCCGCAGGTCGCGTGAAAAAGCTCGGCATTAGACCCGCGGTGGCAATCGATAACCTCGCCCGTTGCCAGCAGGATTCGGATGGATTCGACATGATCGCAGAAGCTGCCATCGATATGGTGGTTCTTTCCGTGCACGTCAGCCGCGATAGCGCCGCCAATGGTGACGGCTTTAGTGCCAGGCAGCACGGGTAAAAACAGACCTTGCGGGATTATTGTCTCGAGTACATTCTCGAGGCTCATGCCCGACGCACAGCGCAGCACAGTGTGACCAGACGCTGAGGTGGTTAGACTAGAAAAGTTATCGAGATAGCGCGTGCTAATGAGTGTTTCGGCCAGCGCGCTGTCGCCGTAGCTGCGGCCAGCCCCGCGGGCGATAACTGGGGTGCCCCACGGCTCTGAACTGCCCAGACTGGCTTCGATCTCAGAGGCCGAAACAGGTTCGAATAGCCGCGACTCTAAAGTTGGGTATCTACCCCATCCGGAAAAGGCCATAACTGTCTCAGGTAGTTTACAAGTTAAGTATTCAGCTTAGTGCACACTAGCGACTATATCTAGCTTCCAAATGGTTTACACTCGACAAATCAAGCCTTTTGCCACGGCTTAACTGGTTTCACTGCAGTTTATATTCTCACTTATCCCACAAGCTTAAAGGTTATAGATGAAATCAACATTCGAATTTTCCCTCGAAATCGCGCGTCAAGCAGGTGCGTTGATCGCGGAAAAGCGCCGCAACGAGCCACTCGAGCGCAACTTTAAGGGGGGCATCGAAATCGTCACTCAGGCTGACATCGCGGCGGACGATCTCATTTCTGCTGCCATTCGCGCCGCCTACCCGAGTCATCAGATACTCTCGGAAGAGTCTTCCCCAGACTTAGGCCGAGTCGAGGACATAGAAGGCCCGCTCTGGATTATCGACCCGATTGACGGCACGGTGAACTATGCGCACGGGCTCAATCAGTCCGGCGTCTCTATCGCTTTTGTTGACGGCGGTCTGATTCAGCACGGTGTTGTGTTCAATCCCTTTAGTGACGAGTTGTTCGCCGCACAGCGCGGGGGCGGNGCAACGTTAAATGGCTCGCCGATAAATGTTGCGCAGGAGTCTCGACTCGACAGAGCCATAATCGCGACGGGCTTTCCGTATGTTAAAACTGGNCTCGAGCCNATGATTAAACGCCTGAGCGTCATTTTGGCTGAGTGCGCAGATATTCGGCGCTTAGGCTCTGCTGCGCTGGATATCTGTTTCGTCGCCGCAGGAAGGCTAGACGGCTATTACGAGAGCCTGAGCGTCTGGGACTACGCGGCGGCGCAGCTTATTGCAAAAGAGGCGGGAGCGGTCTATGGCCACTTCGGCGACGTACCCGAAGGCGATGACCCGCAATTTTGCAGTCATGACATCGTAGTCGCGAATGCAGCGCTATTCGAGCCACTCAGGGCGCTGCTGCGTTCGGCCGGCTAGATTTGTCACAGATTGCAGTATTGACTTAGCCTCTGTTAGTTCGTAAATTCGCAGGTTAGCAAACTGATTTAAAACAAATTTTTCCTTGTACCGCAAAGCATTGCGGCCAGTATTCAGGACAGGAGTCAGACGTGATGAAATCAAATTTATGCGTCGCTGCAGCAGTCGCCGCAGCGGGATTAGCGAGTGCATTGCCGGGTGCGGTATTTGCCGCCGATCGCGTGGGCGATTTCTCGCTCCTCGATCAAGACGGCTATCACCATTCCATGAGCTGGTATGACGATCATAAAACCATCGCGCTGCTGGTGCAGGCAAACGATAGCGCCGCAACAGCGGCAGCCGTTGCCGACTTTGCGCAGCTCAAGGCTAGCTACGAAGACGCAGGCGTCGAATTTTTCATGATCAACCCAATGGGTAAGCGCAACCGCACCGCCGTGCAGGCCAAGCTCGCCGAATATGGCGTCGATATCCCTGTCTTGATGGACGATGCGCGGGTGATTTCCGAAGAGCTAGGTATTGAACGAACGGGCGAAGTGGTGCTGTTTAGCCCAAGTTCATTCGAAGTTGAATACCGTGGCAGCCTTGAAGGCGCGCAGGCGGCGATCGACGAAATTCTCGCTGGCGAAGCGGTAAGCGTTGCGATGACCGAGACTACTGGTGCAATGGTGAGCTATGAGCAGATGGCGAGCGTGCCTTCTTACTCGCAAGATATCGCGCCGATTCTCGCTGAGAACTGCGCTTCTTGCCACCGCGAGGGCGGCATCGCGCCTTTCGCAATGGACAGCCACACTATGGTTAAAGGCTGGTCGCCGATGATTCGCGAAGTCTTAATGACCAAGCGTATGCCGCCGGGTCAGATCGACGGCCATATTGGCGAGTTCATTAATGACATGCTGATCGAAGATCAAGAAGTGCGCAATATCATCGCGTGGGTTGAAGCGGGCGCTCCGAAAGACGACGCAAACGATCCACTAGCCGAACTCACGTGGCCTGAGACGAAGTGGGCCTTCGGTGAGCCAGACTACATCATCAAAGTGCCACCTCAGTCAGTTCCGGCAACCGGCGTGGTCGATTACCGTGACGTCGCTGTTCTGATAGATATTCCTGAGGATCGCTGGCTACGCGGCAGTCAATACATTGCAGGTGATCGCACTGTGCTGCACCACACGATTAACCGACTCGATTTCCCCGGCGAGACGCGCGGCGGATTCCTTGGCAGTGGCAACCCAGATAAGGCAAGCATCACTGCGTATATCCCGGGTGCAACGCCGCAGCTAAACCCGCCGAACACCGGTGGCTTGCTCAAAGCAGGCTCTGTGCTCAATCTTAATCTGCACTACACCACAACCGGCCGCGAGGCCGTTGACGAGGGTGAAATCGGCCTCTGGTTCTACCCCGAAGGTGAGATTCCTGAAGAGCGTATGTCGGGCCAGTGCGCGTGTATTTTCCCCAACACGTGGACAACTATCCCCGCTAACGACCCAGCTTTCGAACAGACAGCGACGATCATGATCAATAAGGACGCGAAGCTGCAGAGCTTCCTGCCGCACATGCACTTCCGCGGCAAATACATGCGTTTCTATGCCGATTACCCAGACGGCACGCAGGAAGAGCTGATTAACATCGCGCAGTACAACTACGCATGGCAGCTCAGCTACACCTACGAGGAGCCTAAGTTCGTCCCGGCAGGCACGAAGATTACAGCGGTTGGAGCGTTTGATAACTCGGCGCAGAACCCAGCAAACCCAGATCCAGAGCGCGATGTTCCTTGGGGTCAGCAAAGCTGGGATGAGATGTTCTTCGGTGCGGTTAACTGGAAATATATCGATCAAGGTGGGGACTAATTCCTGCTTGCGCAGCCTTAGCTAGGGCTTAGATTCGCAGCAGAGAGTTTGTGCCAAAGAAAGCCCGACACTCGAAAGAGGGTCGGGCTTTTTTGTGGCTGTAGATGCGGGCCTTTCTAGGCTAAAGTCCTGTTGCGCTCAGGAAATAGTGGGTGCGAACCTGCGTAAAATAGCTGGCAGGTAGAATAAATCTAGCACCAATGCCAACACGACAATCGGCACGAGGAGCTGCGCTGCTTGCTGAAAATAAAGCGTGTTTGCCCAAATCAATATTGTCGCCCCAATCGCCAAAACGAGCGTTGTGATACTCAGGGCAGGGCCGGCTGTTAGGATCGCCTCGTTCATCGCCACCTCTCCTTCAACGCCCTCGCGTCGCCGCTGTAAATAGTGGCTTAGCAGATGCACGCTGTCGTCGACCACAAGCCCAATGCTGATGCTGAACAACATCATAACGAATGGGTTTATTTGGCCCACGGTAATGGCCCAAATCCCGAAGACGATTGTTGCGGGCAACAGGTTAGGAATAATGCTCAAGAGACCGAACTTAACACTGCGCAAGCCGACTATGAGGCAGAGCGTGATGAGCAGCAGACTAAGCGAATAGCCCTGCAGCAATTCAACCGTGACCAGTTCGTCCATGCGCGAGAACAGCAGCAAAGTCGACCCATGCATCAGCTGCGCCTCGGGGAAACGACGTGCAAACTCTTCGCTTAAAAGTGCATCGGTTGCCAATAATTCTTTATTAGTCGATGGCGTGGCGTTGAGAAAGAAGCGTGTTAGCGCAAAGTCTTCGGTGATGAAGTCTTTAAGCGGAAAGTCGTCGCTCTGCACCACTTGGTAGGCAAGCAACGAATTCGCCACCGCGTCGGTGTCCTCCGGTATGCGATAAAACTCAGGGTTGTCCTGATGCTGCGCTCGGTTCACGGCGCGGGCAATGTCGACGATACTCGCGATAGATTCGACCCCCGCTAACTGCTGCGCCCAGCTAAAATAGTCGTCGAGTCGAGCGAGAAAGTCGGGATCTATGGCGCCGTCAATTTTATAGTTTGCACGCCGTAGGTAAGAAGCGGACCTCGGTTGATGCTCTCGCCGACAATATCGTAGTAGCTCGACAGCTCGGGGTCGCTGCCAAGAAAGTCGAGGCGGTTAAAGTCGGATTCGTTAAGCGGAAGGAGTGCCAGTGTCACGACTGCGAGCAGCGAGCAACCCCAGAATATCGGGCGGTCATAGCGCTTTCCAAGAGTGACGACCTCGGTGAGCAGCGAAGAAGGTTCGTTCACGTCCCTCAGCGATCACCTCGACCTTGGGGGCAAGCAGCATAAGCAGTGCAGGCAAAAAAGTGAGTGTGAGGACGAAGCCAAATCCAATGCCGATTCCAACGATGATGCCGAAGCCCTTAATAGCCGGTGAAGAGCAGAGCAGGAGCGACACGAAACCGATTGCGGTCGTCAGCGCAGCGAGCGAAATAGGCACCACATTATGCACAAGGCTTGCGATCATTGAGTCTTTTTTGCTCGCGCCGTTCTCGAGGCTCTGTCGAAACAGCGAGATAATATGGACGCTATTGGCAACGGCGATGATAACGACAATGAGCGGTGCGATTACCGAGATACTATTAAAACTAAAGCCGGTGTAGGCGAGAAATCCGAGCGTGCAGAGGCATGTGGCGAGCGTGTGCGTGAGGATGCCTGCGCCGAAACGAATGGAGCGGAAGCAGAAACAGATAACTAGCACACAGAGAATGATGACAAACGGAAGAAGCTGTGACAAATCATCTAGCATTGCCTTTTGGCTCGATTGTTGAAGGATCACGTCGCTCATCGCATAGAAGCCGATGTCTGGATGCGCGTTGCGCAGCGAGTCGCGCAACTCCTGAATAGCTAGCGCGGTTCGTTCGCGCGCTTCTCCCGCAAGCTCATCGACGCTCAGCGCGACAACGGCGAAAGTAAGCTGACCTTCGCCGGTGAGCAGGCTGTTGGTGAGGAGGCGGTCATTGAGTGCGGGCTGGAGTAAGGCATCGAGCTCCTCCTGGCTGTAGCGGTCTATCGAAAACTGAAACAAGCGTGTTTGGCTTTCGGGCGAATAAAAATCCAGAAGCGAACTTAGGCGCGCGGCGTAGGGGATTTCGGTGTAGCGCTTTTTGAGGTCGCTAAGTGCATCGATGACGCGGCGATCGAATACGGTCGCATTCGGCGGTGCTGTCAGTGCAAAGCGTACTTCGAGCGTGGTCGGAAATTGCGCTTCCAGCGCTTCAACTTCAGGCAGGAAAGGGTCGCTTTTGGTGAGAAGAGCGTCAAGCGACGTATCGAACTGGCTTTGTGGTATGACCGTGGCGAGCAGAATGCAGAACGCAACCGAAACCAAAGAGAGTAAAAGTCGCCAATTGACTAGAAACTGAGCGAGGCGAACTCGGCGCGACTGTGCGCCCGGCCCATCTGAAGCGATCATGGTTTTCCCTTTTTGTTGCATCTTTAAGATTCAGATCCTATCGCTGACGAGCCCTTCGATGCTCATATTCCGATAGGTTATAAGAACCCTCACTATTGGTTTTTGCAGGACTAGCAGATAGCCCCTATAATCCGCACTCTTTCGATTTCGGGGCTTCACTTACGATTTAGCGGTGCATGATCGCTATTTGGTTTGAATCTCACAAGTACTAACGCTCGTATTCGAATTATTCGATCTAAAACCCCTTGCAGGAGCTAGACAGTTGGCCGCCATCACCACGCAACGCGTTACCGCCGTCCACCATTGGAACGACTCGCTTTTCAGCTTTAAGACCACGCGCGACGCGGGACTGAAATTTGAGAACGGCCATTTCGTCATGATTGGCATGCACGTCGACGGCAAGCCGCTTATGCGCGCCTACAGCATCGCTAGCCCTAACTACGATGAGGAACTCGAATTCTTCAGTATTAAGGTTCAAGACGGCCCACTGACCTCGCGTCTGCAGAATATTCAGGTGGGCGATGAGCTTTTGGTTAGCAGCAAACCTACCGGCACGCTCGTCGTCGATCATCTGCTGCCTGGCCGCAACCTCTATCTCGTGAGCACCGGCACCGGTCTCGCGCCTTTCATGAGCATTATTCAAGACCCCGAGGCATACGAGCGTTACGACAAAATCATTCTCACGCACGGCGTGCGCGAGGTGTCGGAGCTTGCCTACGAAGAGTTCATCAGTGCGACACTCCCCAATAACGAGTTCTTCGGTGAGGACGTGCGCGAGAAGCTTATCTATTATCCCACCGTTACGCGCGAAGCGTTTCGCACACAGGGCCGGCTTACCGATGCCATGTCTAGCGGGAAGCTGTTCGACGACATTGGCTTACCTATGCCAAACCTCGACGATGACCGTTTTATGATTTGCGGCAGCCCATCTATGCTGAAAGACACGTGTGCCATTATCGAAGCGTGGGGCTTTAAAGAGTCTCGCCACGGCATTCAGGCGCATTACGTAATCGAGCGCGCCTTCGTCGAGTAAACAGTGTTAGCGCTCAGGCGTGGGCAAGAAACTCAACAAAACGCGCCCAAGTCTCAGGGAAGTCGGCGAGGCCATAGCCTAAGCGGATGCCGCCGGCTAGCGTCATCTGAGCATCACCGCGGCCTTCCTCAGCGCTACCAATAAAACAACGCTGTGGGATCAGCATGATCCCAGTCTCGCTGAGACAGCGCTGATCGAAACCATCTCCCAAAGCGATAAGCGGAAAGGCCACACAGCCTGCTTCGGGTCGCGTCCATGTCAGCCTGCCGTCTAGGGCGGGTAAGGATTCTTCGATTATCCCAACATGGTGCTTTAGCCGTTGCAACGAGGCTGCGCGCAGCGGCTGCGAGTGCTCGAGTATCAGTCGTGCTAGCCATTCGTCGGTGGTACCCGAACAGACTGACAAAGTGCGACGAATCTCCACCGCCCGTGTTAGCAGCGCAGTGTCTTGACTGACCATCCAACCGATTCGGACGCCGCCAGCGCCATGCGGTTTGGCTAGCGAGCCGATGCTCACGCCACGAGCCGTGAGTGTTGCGACTGGCGCGAGCGTCGCGTGCTCTGAGTGCTCTAATCCCCGAAACACCTCATCGGCGATCAACCGTGTCCCGCTTGCCTCGCAATGTGTAACAAGAGTGGCGAGCTGCGCATGATCAATCAAGGCACCGGTGGGATTGTGCGGAAAATTAATGAGCAGGTGTTCGCTTGTCGCAATCGCCTCGGCTGCCTCGTCGCCGTCGAGCGCCCAGCGCGCCTGTGCGGTTTCTTCTATTTGGCGCCGCAGAGGGATCGCCTTTACTGACGCGCCGATCGATTCGGGGATTTTAGCGAGGGGCTCATAGCACGGCGTGATGACAGTGCAGCGATCGGCATGATCGACCGCGGCGTGAATGCAGCAGAAGAGAGCCTCTGTTGCACTCGAGAAGACAACTACATTGTCTGCTGTCAGGCCTTGGTAATTTGTTGCAATCGCAGCGCGCAGTTCGGGACTACCGCGGTCTGAAACATAGTTGAGAGTCAGGTGCTGCCATTCTCCGCGCTGCTCGGGAGTCGCGAGTGCCAACACTTGGTCTAGGCTCATCAACTCAAGCGTGGCGGCGCCAAGGCGCGCTTTCGCCTTGGGATTGTGCCGCGCTTGGTATTCGCTCAGCTCATAGTTTGGAAACCGCATTGTTGTTATCTCTTGTCGTGCGTTCTGTGGTTTCTCTCTATCAGTGCTGCCGCTAAGCGCTGTTACTTTTTGCGTTTATGCCAAACACTCATCTGAGCAACCGAGTGTTGGAATTTACGCGCGGTCTCTCGAATAACGAAAGGCACGTCGCGTGGCTCGTCTACTAAGTCGAAATGCGGCGCGAGAAGCTCTTTTAAGCCGTCGAGGGTCGTGAAGTTTTCGCCGTCGCGCTTATATCCCCCAATCCAGTTCTCTTGATCGGTAAACTCACTCAGCCACGTGTAAGGCGAGGTAATGACTAGCAAGCCGTCTTCGTTAACAAGTTCATGAATGCGGCTGACGAATTTCTCCGGCTCGTAGAGTCTATCGATCAGATTGCCTGCGAAGACGAGATCGTAATTGCTGAATTTGTCGCTAAGGTTGCAGGCATCGCCCTGCCAAAATTCGCATTTGTGTGCGGTCTCCGCAAGACCATGTTCAGCGAGAGAAGTTTCTTTGAAGCTGAATAGGTCGCCTTCGTCACGAATAGTGTAGCGTTTGCTGTCGTTCTCTTTGAGCTGAGTCGCTGCCGAGACGAAGCGGGCTGAAAAATCGATACCGTCGACATGGTCGAATTCGCGCGCTAGTTCGAAACTCGTTCGGCCAATCGCACAGCCGAGGTCGAGTGCACGGCGAGACTGTTTTCTCTCAGTCGTTGCGGCGAAATATTCTAGGCAGAGTGTGCCGCAGGCGCCGGCGAAATTAGGGACGCCGTGATAGTCGCTACCGAAATGAAATTCGATGTATTGAGAGACTTGCTCGTCGGTTTCGTAGGGATTGCTTGTGGTGATAATTGGCTCCTCGCCTTCGACATAACGAAATCCGGCGTGCTGGAAAAAGTGTCGCCTAAAGGCATAGCGTGAATCTTTGAGCGCGCTATTCCCGGTTGAGAAATAGCTGCCACCCTTGATGAGATTGTGTTGACCGTCGAAAGTCGGCGTTGAGAAGTCGTCATAAACCTCGTGCACCTCGAAACCGGGCAGGCCATCGATTGGCGTCTGAGTCCATTGCCAGACATTGCCGACAATATCGAAAAATTCTTCGCCGCGTTTCGTCACCGTGCCGAAAAGATCGACGGGGCAGGCAGACGCGCCGTGTTCGAGGTTAATATTTCCGGGCGCAGACTTCCAGTTTGGTTGGTCGCTTACGATCTCTTCGCGCAGGCATAACCATTCCGCCTCAGTCGGAAGGCGAACGTTCTTCCCTGTTTTCGCCGATGTCCAACGACAGAATGCAGCGGCCTCGAGGGCGTTAACATCTACCGGCCAGTTCCAAGGCATGTCGATCTCGCGGGTAATAGTCCGGTAGCGATACCCTGTCTCTGTCTTCGACCAAAAGCTAGGATGCCGCGCTTCGCTGTGCTGGAGCCAGCCCCAGCCTTCGTCGTCCCAGTAATCGCGCGTGGCATACCCACCGTCTTCGACAAATGCGAGAAACTCGCCGTTGCTCGCCAGATACTTACTCGCATTAAAGTCGGCTACCGGTGTCTCGAGATAGCCATATTCGTTGTCCCAACGGTAAACGTTGTCGCGCCGGCTGCGGCCCTGTTCGATACGATGGCCGGACACCGGCAGCAGCGCGTTGGTCGGCGCTTCGCCAGAATCGCTACAGTCTTTAAACAGAGGCGAGGGTTTAACAAGCGAGAGGGGTAATTGCCGCATGAGCACTGACGAGGTTTCAAGGTGTATACGCTCGTGTTCGATGCCCATCATGACAATCCAAAGTGGGTCTTCCCAACCAATAGGCATGGCGACAGGTACCGACGAGATCAGGTTGTCGACTATGTCACGCGTCTTGTTACGGTAGTCCAATACTTCTGCGGGCGTGGGCCAGTCGTAGTGAGCGTCGTTCAAGTCGTCCCAAGACATCTCATCGACGCCGATCGCAAGCATCGATTCGATGCGCGGGTCGAGGCGTTCAGGGATCAGTTTGGCGACATGCAGCTTGTTAATGAAGAATACTGAGGTGTGGCCATAGTAGAAGATCAGCGGATGCCGAAGTGGCGTCGCCTTAGTGTAATAGGCGTCGTCGCTAGCGAGGCAGTCGAAAAGGCTTTCGTAAAGGCTGAAGGTCTGATGGAAATAGCTGCGGATCTCCTCGCGCTTCTTCTCCGGATCGCTGCCATTGAGGTAGCAGGTTTTGGTGACTAGCGGGTCGAGCCGTTCGGGGGCGTTCATTGCTGAGCGTTCCTCTCTGCGGGATAAACGATGCCAGGGGAGCCACAGGATGGTCGCTGTGCATGACATAGGTGTTAAAGATGAAAAGGGCGTAAAGGGCGATTGCATTATCCCTGGGTATGGAGTGTTTTTACGCGCGGCGTAGCAGACTGGATTCACCGCGCACGTTTGAACTCACTCCGATTGAGGCGATTCTGGCCGAATTTAGGTGTCTTGCCCGAATTGCAGTTTCGCAAGATTAGCATACAGCTCACAGTCCTCCAGCAAACTGCCATGGGTCCCAGTTGCAATAAGCCTGCCGTTTTCGAGCACCGCGATACGGTCGACATTCATCACGGTGGCCAGACGGTGAGCAATAACCAGCGAGGTGCGCCCCTTCATCAGCTTTTCGAGGGCGAGTTGCACTTTGCGCTCGCTTTCGGCGTCTAGCGCGCTGGTCGCCTCGTCTAAAAGCAAAATTTCGGGATCGTTGAGTATAGCGCGCGCGATGGCGAGGCGCTGCCGCTGCCCACCGGATAGGCGCACGCCCGCTTCACCGAGAAAGCTGTCGTAGCCTTGCGGCAATAACTCAATAAATTCGCTTGCGAAGGCCGACTCGGCGGCGGCACTAACCTCTTCTAGGGTCGCATCGGGACGGCCGAAGCGGATGTTATCAATCACACTGCCGGTAAACAGAGCAGGCTGCTGAGAGACGATAGCGATGTGGCTTCTAAGTTCCGTCGGTGTAAGGTCACGTACATCAATACCATCGAGGGTAAGGCGTCCTGCGTGAGGGTCATAAAATCGTAGAACGAGATCCAAGAGAGTTGATTTGCCTGCGCCCGATGGGCCAACAAGGGCAAGGCTTTCGCCTGGACGAACAGTCAGCGAGACCTCGTTTAGGGCAAGGGTGTCGGGGCGAGAGGGGTAGGCAAAGCTCACCGATTCGAATTCAAGCTGACCATTGAATGCGCCCTGCAACTGAGTAGGGACAGCAGGGGCCTGGATATGGCTTTCGGCTTCGAGCAATTCGACGAGCCTTTCCATTGCGCCGGCTGCGCGCTGTAATTCACTGATAACTTGGCTTATTGCGCC
>JGI26246J51724_1000928_pt1 | contig 13700 bp, 12 predicted proteins | sample SaaInlLV_10m_DNA_FD_51724 | JGI IMG/M metagenome (IMG submission 51724) | reverse complement strand
AGAATATCGGTAAGCGTAAAGCTGCCGTAGTCGCGAATCTGCTGCGCATCGACAACCGACACCGACGTCGCTAGCTGACGGCGGGGCACAGGAAAACGATTGCCCACCACGACAAGCTCTTCGATTGAGTCTTGGCTCGTGTTCTGAGCGGCGTTTTGTTGAGATGATTGCGCGAGGCTTATGTTGCTTAAGCTACTAAGCAGCGAGCCTGCGAGAAGCGTGCCGGTAAACAAAGGCGCGCGAGAGAGGCCGCGAGGGCCAGTAAAGAATGACATGTATAACTCCCAATGAAATTCGCCGACACCGAAATGGCGCCTCTGGCAAAAACTTTCATCAGGGAGGGGGACAGGCAGAAGAGCACAGGGCTCCGCCACTGATGTAGCCCTCCGCTGCATCAAGTAAAAAGTCTTTATGGCTGGTATCGGACTTCGAGCGCTCAGAGGAATCTGGGGCGCGCGTTACCGTTGCGGGGGCAGTGTCGGATTCTCACCGACTTCCCAATTAGCCAGCAGTGCTGGCACCAAGAAAGACTTATCAAGCTATTCACTCAATAAANTNAGGTGAATCACAAGATGGCCGCAGTCTATAGAGGGCGGGGGAGGGAGTCAACGTAGACGTGAGGTGAAGCGTTAGCCCGCTAGTCTTGCGCGAATCGCGCGCACGATGCCCTCGGCATCGAGGCCTTCGCCTGCGAGCATTTGAGGAACTTTGCCATGTTCGATAAAGGTATCGCTTAGGCCGAGATTTAGAATAGACGTTTTATAATTTGTAGCAGCAAGGTGTTCGCAGACAGCCGAGCCCGCGCCGCCCATAATCGCGTTTTCTTCGACAGTGACAAGCAGGTCGTGAGTGCTCGCGAGTTCGGCGATGAGTTCAGCGTCGAGGGGTTTTACAAAACGCATATCGGCCACGGTGGCATCGAGGGTTTCGGCTGCAGCAAGCGCCGCTGCTGTGAGGCTGCCGAAGGCGAGGAGAGCGACGTTTTCACCTTTGCGCCTAATAATGCCTTTGCCGATTACTAGCGTGTCGAGGCTGCCGCTTAGCGCAGCGCCCGGGCCTTTGCCTCGCGGATAACGCACCGCGGCGGGGCCTTTGTGCTGATAGCCGGTGCTAAGCATTAAGCGCGTTTCGGCTTCGTCGCTCGGCGTCATCACAACCATATTAGGAATGCAGCGCAGGTAGCTGATGTCGAAGCTGCCTGCGTGAGTTGGGCCGTCTTCNCCAACTAAACCCGCGCGATCGATTGCAAAAAGCACATCTAAGTTCTGCAGAGCAACATCGTGGATTAACTGGTCGTAGGCACGCTGTAGGAAAGTCGAATAGATTGCCACGACAGGCTTCGCACCCTCACACGCCATGCCGGCAGCAAAGGTTACGGCATGCTGTTCGGCGATCGCTACGTCGAAGAATCGGTTTGGGAAGCGCTCGGCAAACTCACGCATGCCCGAGCCTTCGCCCATGGCGGGAGTAATGCCTACAGCCCGATCGTCGGCGTCGGCCATGTCGCAAAGCCAGTCGCCGAACACCTGCGAATAAGTTGGCGAAGGCGCCGTGGCGGCTGGCGCGGCAGAGGCAGGAGTGATCTTGCTCAATGCGTGCATGCCGAAGGGATCGTTCTCGGATTCGGTGTAGCCTTTGCCTTTTTGTGTAACAACATGCAAAAGCTGAGGCCCGCGCAGGGTTTTAATGTTGCTCAGGATCTCGACCAGTTCTTCGGTGTCGTGTCCGTCGACCAGGCCAATGTAATTAAAACCAATCTCCTCGAATAGCGTGCCGGGAGAGACCATGCCCTTCATATATTCTTCGGCGCGATGCACGGCTTTAAGGGCAGGAGGAAGTTTCGACAGCACGCGTTTGCTGCCGCTGCGGATAAAGTTATAGGGCTTGCTCGCCCACATGCGCGCAAAATAGCTAGACAAGCCGCCGACGTTATTCGAGATCGACATGTTGTTATCGTTGAGGATAACGAGCACATTGTCGTCGAGTGCGCCGGCGTGATTGAGCGCTTCGAAGGCCATGCCCGCGGTCATCGCACCGTCGCCTATGATGGCAATCGTGTGACTGTCTTTCGCGCGTCCCTGCTGGCGTTTAGCGGCCATCATGCCTAACGCGGCGCTGATCGAAGTGCTCGAATGGCCCACGCCGAAGGTGTCATAGTCGCTTTCGCTGCGCGTTGGAAAGGCGGCGAGGCCATTTGGCTGCCGCATGGTGAGCATACGCTCGCGGCGACCGGTTAAAATTTTATGCGGATAGGCTTGGTGTCCAACATCCCAGACAAGGCTGTCGTGCGGCGTGTTAAACACATAGTGCAGGGCGATCGTAAGCTCGACGACGCCGAGGCCAGCGCCAAAATGACCGCCGGTTTTACCAACAGAATAGAGCAGGAACTCACGCAGCTCGCGTGCGAGTGTGTCGAGCTGATCGACATCGAGCTCGCGCAGCTTTTCGGTTTCGTCGATCGAATCGAGCAGCGGCGTAATCGGGCGCTCTGTTGGTATTGCGTCTAACATCTAGGCTTAATCCTTGTTGCACGTGCAAGCCGCCCTACGCGGCGCTCAATACAGATTCGTGTTTAATTAAGGCGCTCGACTATATAGTCGGCAAGTCTTCGCAGCGGCTCGGCCTTCTCATCAAAATTCTCTAACGCCTCGGTGGCTTCGCGGGCGAGGTCCTCGGCCTTAGCACGCGCGGCGTCGAGTCCGAGCAGAGATAAATAGGTAGGCTTATTGGCCTCACTGTCCGAGCCCTGTGGCTTGCCGAGTGTCGCTGTGTCGCTTATTTCATCGAGTATGTCGTCGCGCACTTGAAAGGCGAGGCCTAGTTTAGCGGCGTACTCATCTAGGCTCGCAAGAGCCTCAGCGCTGCATTGTTCATGGCTTAACCCGCCTAAACGAACGGCGGCACGAATGAGCGCGCCAGTTTTTAGGCTGTGCATTTTCTCAAGCTGCTCGAGGGTCTGCGCCTCGCCTACGGCTTCGAAGTCTAGCGCCTGTCCGCCGACCATGCCACGCGCACCTGCAGCGGTAGCGAGGCAGGTAATCATCTCTAACCGCTGCTCGCTGCCGACGCCGTTACTCGCGCAGAGAAGCTCGAACGCAAGCGCCTGCAATGCATCGCCAACAAGAATCGCCGTCGCCTCGTCGAATGCTTTGTGCACTGTCGGTTTGCCGCGGCGCAGGTCATCATCGTCCATTGCGGGCAGGTCGTCGTGCACTAATGAATAGCAGTGGATGAGTTCGACGGCCGTTGCTGCGGCATCGGCCTTTTCGACCGTGCCGCCAACGGCGAGGGCGCTGGCATAGGCTAGCAGTGGGCGTATGCGCTTACCGCCATCGGCACAGGCGTGAATCATGGCGTCTTGCAGTTTGGCACTGCCATCCTCGTTCGCGATTGCTGCCCAAAGTCGGGCGTTGACCCGCTGACGGCTGGCCTGCATAAAGCCTTCCTGCGACATCGCGAGGGAGGGCAGGGGCATTGGTGACGCTGAGCTAGTAGTCTGTAAACCGCTTGACGCTGAACTTTGGGTCGCGCTCATGGTGAACTCATTTGGCTGCCGCTAATGGCTATGCTCGGTTATACGCTCACTGCCGGTGCTAGATGCTACAGTGATTCGCTCTTTTTAGATTAGAGGTGTCTGACTAGAAGGGGTTTTCGTCTGTCTCGTCTTCTAGTNTTAAGTCTTGTGTTGTCCCAGACTCGTCCATCAGCACCAGAACCTTTTGTTCGGCTTGACGCAGCGCGGATTGGCACTCGCGGGTCAATTTAATGCCCTTCTCGAATGCCTCTAGTGAGTCTTCGAGGGAGAGTTCTCCATCTTCCATTGCCGCGACCAGCGTTTCTAGCTGTTCGATAGAGCGTTCGAAGTTAAATCCCGCGTCTGCCTTGGGCTTCGTTGCTTTTGCCTTGCTTGGGGCTTTCTCTGTCATGTGGTGCTCCTTCCAGCGTCTGTCGGGTGCCTTCGGCAATCTTTGCGACTCGGCTGCCTGCGCAGCTGTGCCGCCTTTTGGCGAGTAGTGAGAAGATTATACGCCAAGTGGCGGCTAATTCACGTCAAAGTACTGTCATGGATGCAGGCAGTTTGCTATTGTCGAGCGCACCCACACTACAAGGAATTATGTTCATGGAACTCGTTGCAATCGTCATTTCGCTGGCTCTTCTTCAGTACTCTGTTTTTGGCATGCTGGTTGGTAAGGCTCGCGGCACCTATGAAATCAAGGCGCCTGCTATTACTGGCCACCCAATCTTTGACCGCTATTATCGCGTGCACATGAACACGTTAGAGCAGCTCATAATATTCATCCCTTCAATCCTCGTGTTTGGCTATTTCGGTAACGCGACTGTCGCCGCTGGCCTAGGCGTCGTTTTTCTTATCGGTCGATTAATGTTCCTATTGGGTTATGTAAAAGACCCTGCTAAGCGCGGCCCCGGTTTCTTAATCGGCTACATCCCTACAGTCGTATTGTTAATTGGCGGACTCGTTTACGCCATAATTGCCGCACTTTAGGCAATAGGCGCCTGCCTTTTNTTGAGGACACCCTACCAAAAGTAGTCAACTATGAGCGAAACAGCGAAGCCAGTCCTAANCGACGATCACTTCACCCGTTCGGCGGGCAAACAACTGGGTCTCTATGCGCTTGCAGCACTTGGCGTTCTCGGAGGCCTAATGGCGCTGCTCTCGTTCGCCGTGGGCGGCACTGGTGGTGGGGCGGGTGGCGGTGCTATCGATTCTGACAATAACAGCATCACCATAACGCTGCGCCAAGAACCTCCTCAGCTAGACTCAGGGCGCTCGACAGACGCGGCGAGTTTTTCGGTGCTGGGTCATGTCATGGAAGGCTTGCTAAGCTATGACAGGGCTGGGCAGCTCATTCCTGGTGTGGCCGAAAGATGGGAAATTCGTGAAGACGGCGCAACGTTCTGGTTGCGTGACAACGCGCTTTGGAGTGACGGCAAGCCGGTAACAGCGGATGATTTCGTCTTCGCTTGGCGCCGCGTGGTTGACCCCGAAACAGGCTCGCAATACGCATTCATCACCTATCCGATCAAGAACGCCGAGGCGATCACCAATGGCGACCTTCCCATTCAGACGCTTGGTGTAAGTGCAGCAAGCGACAGACAGCTCGAGGTGACGTTCGAGCAGGCGACGCCGTATTTCGATAAATTAGTTGCGTTCATTACCTTCTTGCCAGCACGCGAGGATTTCTTTCAGTCTACCAATGGCCGCTACGCCGCCGATGCCGACATGCTGCTTTATAACGGCCCGTATTTGCTCACCGATTGGGTGCACGGGGCCTCCATGCGCTGGACCAAAAACCCGTATTACTGGAATGATGAAAAAGGCTTTCTAGACGAAATCAATGTGGCCTATATCACCACCGATGTGAACGCCAAACTCAATCTCTTCAAAGACGCACAGATAGCCGATACTGACCTTGTCGCGCCGATGCTGCCCGAGGCGATGGAGCGGCGCTGGCATATTGACCGCTTTATGGATGGCACGGTTTTCTTTCTAGAATTCAACCANCGTGAAGGCCGAATCACNAAGAACAAAAATTTTCGCCGTGCAATGCAGCTCGCACAAGACCCCTCGGAGCTGGTGTATAAAGTCTTAAAAGAAGCGGCCTACATTCCTGCCGAGAGTCTTTTCCCTAGCTGGATACAAGGTGCAGGAGACCTTTTCCGAAAGCAGCATCCGCCTACTAAACATCAAATGGATATCGAGAAAGCGCGCGAACACCTCGAACTTGCGCGCATAGAACTCGGACTCGATGCGTGGCCGCCGATAGTTTTGCTTACCGGTGACACGCCTGTCTCCACTCTCTCTGCGGAATACTATCAAGAGCTTTTCAAGCGCAACTTGGGGCTTGAGGTACGCATCGACCTGCAAACATTTAAGCAGCGACTCGCGAAGATGACTTCGGGAGAATTCGACCTCGTTCTTTCGGGCTGGGGGCCAGATTACGATGATGCGCTCACGTTTGGTGACCTCTTCTCGTCTTGGAATCTTAACAATCGCGGCCGCTATGACAGCGCGGAAATGGATGGCTACGTTCGCATCGCCCAGTCCGAACTCGACCCCGTAAAACGGATGCAAGCATTCGCCGAGATTCAGCGGCTCAGTTACGAAGACATCGTGGTACTCCCGATGTACGAACGCGGTTGGTCTTTTGTCGTCGACCCGCGGCTCGATGGTTTGATAAGGCGCACGGTGGGACCCGAGGTCGACTACACTTATGCGTCCATTAAGAGAGAATAAACGGCCGACAAGAAAAATGAGTAGCTGATGAGTTAAATCCGCGCTGAATAAAAAGTAAATCCAAGCTAAAACGATAAGAAAGGCAGCAACAGACAATGTGGAGCTTCATCCTCAAGCGTCTCGCCCAAGGCGTGATTACAGTGTGGTTTATAGCCACTGCAACATTCTTTGCGATGCACAATGTTCCTGGCGATCCGCTGCTTAACGACCGCGCGATGACGGCAGCAATTCGTGCCAACGTCGAAGCAAAATATGGGCTCGATAAACCGGTCGCCGAACAGTATGTCATTTATCTGGGCAATCTCATTCGCGGTGACTTCGGCATCTCGTTTACCCAAGAGAACCGAGAGGTTAACGATATTATCCGCGAGCATTTTCCGGTATCTGCAACGCTCGGCATTCTTGCCGTGCTTTTCGCCGCTGCGGGTGGGGTTTTATGGGGTGCGCTTACCGCGCTCTATCGCAATCGCATGCCCGATTACGTCATTATGTTTTTCGTCATTCTTGGCATTTCGGTGCCGAGCTTCGTGATCGCTGCGGTAAGCCAGCTAATGCTGGTTGGCGTTAACTCGGCTCTCGGCGTCACTCTGTTACCGGTCGCAGGATGGGGCACGCTCTCGCATATGTTGCTGCCAGCTCTGGTGCTAGGGCTGGGAACGATGGCGTATCTTACGCGCCTCATGCGCTCGTCGATGCTCGAAGTGATTAGTTCAGACTATGTGCGCACGGCAAAAGCTAAAGGCTTGCCGGCCGCGCGAATATTCACCAAACACCAGCTGCGCAATGCGATCCTGCCCGTTATCACCGTGCTCGGCCCCTCTATCGCAGCAATTACTACAGGCGGGTTTGTCGTTGAACTGGTGTTTGCAATACCCGGCCTTGGGCGTTATTTCGTGCAGGCGGTGCAGCAACTCGACTACACCGTGATTATGGGAACGACNGTGTTCTATGGCGCGTTTCTGGTGTTTATGGTGATCGTGGTTGATGTGCTTTACGGCCTTATCGACCCTCGTGTGAGGATGCAGTAATGCCTTCTCATCCTAAAGCAGCGCTCGATTTTTCCCCCGTTGGCACAGAGCGTGAAGTGCATACACTGTCGCGGCCTTCTCTGTCGTATTGGCAAGATGCGTGGCTTCGGCTTAAAGCGAATCGCCGCGCCTTGGTGTCGCTATTTCTCGTGATCGGGTTATTGTTATTTACTCTTGTGGGCCCTTGGCTGTGGCAAGTGAATCCCGCGTCTCAAGACCTCGATCAGGTAAGTCAGCCACCAGGCGTTGATCGCTCGGCGCTTGTCGTTGATCCCTACACGCCTTGGCTTGGCGGCGCCACCGCGGGCACAGGGCTGCGGCTTGCCGAACCGGCTACCACACAGTCGGTGCGCCTTGCGTGGGACGCGCTGCCGAGTGCTCGGGGCCACCGTGTTTACCGCAACCTTTTCCCCGTTGGCCCCGAGCTGGCCTACGGTATTCCNCGCGCGGAATTTTTCGACAACNCGACGCTCACCTTCGAAGATCGACTCGATATAAAANCGGGGACGTATTACTACACGATCGTTGCATTGAACGCCGACGGCAGTCTGTCACGCGAAACGTCGGCACTTACCGTCGACGTGCAGCGTGTAACAACCGTTGCCGAAGCGCGCGAGCGTGGGCTGGTTGCAAATGAGGCAGCGCTCGTTCCGGGCGATAGGGTTGAACTCTCGCTCCACCCTCTAGGTACCGACTACCTTGGCCGCGACATGCTCGCGCGGCTCATGGCGGGCGCGCGCGTCTCGCTGTTTATCGGCATCGGCGCACCGCTCTGTTTCGTGCTATTCGGCGTGTTCTTTGGTTCAGTCGCGGGTTTTATTGGCGGGAAAACCGATCAGGTAATGATGCGGTTCGCCGACTTCGTTGTCGCTTTGCCGTTTTTGCTGTTTATGATTCTGTTTAAGATCGCGTTTGGCATCGGGCCGGGAGAGAGCGGCGTCATGCCGATGCTTGTCGCGCTTGTGCTGCTTATGTGGCCGGCGACNGCGCGCCTCGTGCGGGGGCAGATCCTACAAATCAGGGAGCAGGGATATATCAGNGCGTCGCAGTTGCTCGGTGCCAAAACACACTATTTGATTTTGCGGCATATGCTGCCGAATACCCTTGGCGTGGTATTGGTGACGCTAACGTTTGCGATTCCTAGCGCTATTTTCACCGAGGCTTTTCTGTCATTTATCGGTATGGGGGTCGCACCACCAACGCCATCGTGGGGTTCGATGTCGAACGAGGGCATAAAGACGATGCTCACCACGCCNCATGAACTTATTTTTCCGGCTGCGCTAATCAGTACCACGGTGCTCGCGTTCAATTTGCTGGGAGACGGCCTGCGCGACGCGCTCGATGCNCGNATGAGGAACAGAGAATGACGCAGGCAACGGGTGATCTGTTAACCGTCGAAAACTTGAACGTTGAATTCGACACNTACGGCGGTATTGTGCAGGCGGTGCGNGGCGTGGACTTTAGTGTTGCAGCNGGCGAGACACTNGCGATCGTTGGCGAGTCTGGCTGCGGTAAGTCGGTTACTGTGCAAAGCATGATGGGGTTGATTCCCATGCCTCCGGGTCGCATTACGCAGGGTTCTGCGCGCCTTCGCGGCCAAGAAATTCTGGGCCAGTCGCGTATCGACGGGCGTGAGATTCGTGGCGCGCAGATCGGTATGATTTTTCAGGATCCGATGACCGCGCTGAATCCCACCATGACAATCGGCGATCAGATCGCCGAACCGTTACAGGTGCACAAAGGGATGAGCCGCGCAGAGGCCGCGCGCGAAGCGATCCGATTGTTAGAGGTCACGCGCATTCCCGAGGCAGCAACGCGGGCGAAACAATACCCTTTCGAATTCTCTGGTGGCATGTTGCAGCGCGCGATGATTGCGATGGCTATCGCCTGCAAGCCCGAGATACTGATAGCCGACGAGCCAACCACAGCGCTCGACGTCACGATTCAGGCGCAAATTCTTGACCTGCTGCAAGACCTTCAGCGCGAAACAGGCATGGCAATCGTTCTCATCACTCACGATCTCGGCGTGGTCGCACGCATGGCAGATTCGGTGGCGGTGATGTATGCCGGCAAGGTTGTCGAGCGCGGCAGCGTCGATGATATTTTTTACCGCAGCGCTCACCCCTACACACTTGGCCTTAAGGCCGCGATGCCCAGCAACGACCCGACACTCAAGCAAAGCCTGCAGCCCATCGAAGGCAGCCCGCCTGATTTGTTCTCGCCGCCATCCGGCTGTGGCTACGCGCCGCGATGTCCTCACGCAATGAAAGTCTGCCAACAGCAGCCGCCGCCAGAGACAAGTCTATCGAGCACCGAGACTAATCGGCCGCACGGCAGCCACTGCTGGCTGCACGAAGCCGACTCGCCGTTTAAACCCGCCGAGCTGCATTTTATCGAAAACGACAGCGCGGTTGAGCAAGGAGCGGCATCATGAGCGACTCCACTATGAAGCCAAATAAGCCTGCTCCACTTGTCGAGGCGAGGGGGCTCACGCGGTTTTTCGATGTTGGTCGTGGCAGGCGAGTCCACGCAGTAGACAACGTGTCGTTAACCGTTGGCGAGCGCGAGATTGTCGGGCTGGTGGGCGAAAGCGGCTCGGGAAAATCGACGTTTGGTAAAACNNTGTTGGGTCTGCATGACAAGACCGCGGGCGAGGTTCTGTTCAGAGGCGAGACGTTGCCGGCCANATACCGCTCAGTGGATTATCAACGCCTTGCGGGCAACATGCAGATGATTTTTCAAGACCCATATTCGTCGCTTAATCCGCGCATGACTGTCGGTGAGATCGTTGCCGAAGGGCTGCGGCTTCATGCCGGCGTAAGCAACGCGATGGCGCGCGAACGCGTTGCCGAATGGCTGGGCAGGGTAGGGCTGCAGCCCGATCACATGTCGCGCTACCCGCACGAATTCTCGGGTGGTCAGCGTCAGCGNATCGGCATCGCGCGTGCTCTCATACTCGAGCCAGACTTTGTGGTCTGCGACGAACCTATTTCGGCGTTAGATGTGTCGGTGCAGGCNCAGGTTATAAACCTGCTCGGCGAGCTCAAAGAATCGATGGGACTCACGCTGCTTTTNATNGCGCACGACCTGTCGATGGTGCGCTATGTGAGCGATCGCATGGCGGTGATGTATCTTGGCTCACTTGTCGAGATTGGTCGCGCGGACGCGCTTTATTTCGATCCGAAACACCCCTACACCGAAGTGCTAATAGGCTCTAACCCAGAGCCTGATCCGGAGCTCGAACGTAGCCGTCCATCGACTGCGATTCAGGGCGAGATTCCTTCGCCGGTTAACGTGCCGGCGGGCTGCCGCTTCGCGAATCGTTGCCCGAAGGTGATGGAGTTTGTAAGACTGTGACGCCACAGCTTATAAAGCTTAAAGATTTAGATCGAGAGGTGGCCTGTCACCTATACGACTAGCGTCATAGAAGAGAGGGCGCTAGTCTTCTTCCTGCTCTAGAAGCCACACATGTTCGGTAAGGCCGCGGAAGTCAGTCTTACCGCTGCCCATGCGAGGAAAACTCGACACGGTGACGTATTTGCGCGGCAGCGCGATATTGGGCAGGTCTTCGGATAAGCGCTTGTTGGTTTTAGAAGAGTCAACGTCTTTGCTCGTAACCGCCACTATTTTCGATCCGCGTTTCGAATCGGGCAATTCGACCACACAGCATTCGCAGTCCATGTCGGTCACATTATTAAGGCACTCTTCGACGGCGACTAGCGACACCATCTCCCCGCCAACTCTTGACGAACCGCTTCAGGCGACCCTTGTGATAGAGATAGCCATCGGCATCCATGTAACCAAGGTCACCGGTGTCATACCAGCCAGACTTAAGCTTTAGGGACGACTCTTCGACATCATTGAGATAGCCTCCCATCACGTTGTCGCCGCGCACAAGAATTTTGCCGACCTCGCCAGCCGGGCATTCCTCACCGGTTTCATAGCTTAAAATTTTCACCTGAACGCCGGGGATGGGGACCCCGATGCTGCCTGCGCGGTTATCGCTGCGTGGATTGGCGGAGATCACNGGTGAGGTTTCTGTCGTTCCATAGCCTTCATGAATCTCCAAATTTTGCTTTTCGCGATAGAGCTGGCGCAGCGATTCTGGGCATTTGTCGGCGCCGGAGACGGCCAGCTTAATGCTGTTGAAATCGCCTGGCTCTGACTGCCTTATATAGCCCTCGAGGAAAACCGGTGTGCCAATAAGCAGCTCAGGTTTGGTGTCACGAATTATTTTTGCGACGGTTTTAAATTCGAGCGGGTTGGCATAGGTAATAGACGTCATGCCAAGGCACAGCGGCGTCCAGAGATTAATGGTAAGGCCAAATACGTGGAAATAGGGCAGCACCGCGAGCAAGCGGTCCATACCGTAGATTTCCATNTGCGTGCAGAACGAGTCGATGTTAGACAGGATGTTGCGCTGCGTAAGTTGCACGACCTTNGGGTCTTTCTCGCTGCCGCTTGTGAACAATATAACCGCGGGTGTTTCTAGATCGTTGCGTCCGACGAGTCGCTTGAGTAAGGGCGTGGGAAGCAGAGTCTTAATAAAAGCGAAGCCTTTCTCGAGCGGGCTCAGCGTAGCGAGGATATCCTCAATAAATAGCATGTCAGAAAGCTGCGGACAGCCGGTTTTCTCGAGTAGCGCACGCGTCGTAATAATTGTGTGAAAGTCGCACTGGTGCTGTGCATAGCGGCAGTTTTTCTTAGCGCCGGTAGAATANTTGATCATGACCGGTGTNCGACCCGCCATCACTGCGCCCAACACNGCGAGAGCGCCGCCGCCAGATGTCGGTAGCATGATGCCGATGCGGCCACGTTCGAGTTTGCGAAAGCGGCGGGCAAGAATGAGCCCGGCTAACAACGCCTGCTTGAAGGTGATGTCACGACCCGTCGTGCGGTCAATGAAGGCGACTTTTTTGGGAGACCGTCGCGCAGAGTCTATGAATCGATGTTGAAGCATGAGATGAGTGTATCCCATGCTGTCTGTGGGTGGAACTGCATCAGATAGCGATCGTGATAGGAAAAATTTAATTGAATAATACTCTGCTGCGGCCCATCGACCCTGGGTTTCGGCTAGGGGTTTAGTACAAACATCGCTGAGATCTCAATGCACGAATCGAGTGGTAAAACATTGCTGCCTAGTGCCAGCCGTGTGTGTTTTCCCGCATCGCCAAATACCTCGACCATTAAATCAGAGGCTGCGTTAACGACCGAAGGCTGTGCCGTAAANTCGTCTGCACTGGCGACAAAGCCCTGCAGCCGCACGCAGCGTTTTACTCTATCAAGATCACCACCGCAGGCGCCCTTGAGNGCAGCAAGAATATTGATCCCACACTGCCGCGCAGCNGCTTGCGCCTGCTCGACTGTGACCTGGGTAGGCACTTTTCCGGGGTGCATCAACGTGCCGGCATTCATGGGGATCTGGCCGGCGATGTAGGCNACATTGCCCTCGACCACGTAGGCGACATAATTCGCGAGAGGCGCAGGCGCCGGAGGCAGTTCGATGCCTAACTCAGCGAGCCGCGTNTCTATTCGACCTGCGCTCGCGGCAAAGAGGGCGTCGCTCTTAGTCAGNCCGGCAATGACGCCGAGCCCCAAGGCGGCGGAGAGTAAATCGCGNCTCGGTATCGCTGCGCGCGCGCCTTGCTTGTCGGTTGTCGGGGTATTCTCAGCTGTCATGCGGTCTGTCATCTGTGTTCTCTCCTCGTTTTGCGGTGCCCAAATGGGTAAAAAATGACTCACTCAGTGCTGCGGGTGTCTGGCAGGGCGAAAGCAACCAATTCGGGTGCGTGCTCGCGATCGCCAATGGCCACTNCGATAAACTGCTTGCCTGCGGCAATGTAACTGACNGGCGCACCGGTCGTGCCCGCCGCCAGTTCGATTTCCCAGTGGATGTCGCCGGAAAGCTTGTCATACGCTCTAAACATCGGCCCGCCGCTGTTAGTCGCTATTTCGACGGGCATATCTGCGGGGATGCGTCCGCCCGGGCGCTGCTTTGTCAGCCCTTCGCCTAGAAACAGCAGTGTTTTGGTGAGCAAAGGCGAGGGACGACCGGGCACGCCGAGCTTGTCTATACCGAGGTGAGCGATAGCCGGATTATCGACTGGCCCGACGCCGTTGGGCACCATCCATATGTGCTCTCCCGTGTTCATGTCGATCGCCGTTATGCGTCCATAGGGAGGCTTGAACAGAGGGAGTCCCTGTGGGCCACCCAACCAGCGTCTTGCGCCTTTTACATAGCGAAGGTTGGTCACCTCAGGGTCGCCTAATTCGAGNTCAGCAACAAAAGGAGCGGTAATAGAGGGAATATAAAGCAAGCCGGTTTCGGGGTCGAAAGAGGCGCCTTGCAGATCGGCGCCGCCTTGCGAACCGGGCAATTGAATAGTGCCGAGCGTGCCGCCGAGCGATTCGTCGCG
>JGI26246J51724_1000923_pt1 | contig 13745 bp, 14 predicted proteins | sample SaaInlLV_10m_DNA_FD_51724 | JGI IMG/M metagenome (IMG submission 51724) | reverse complement strand
TATGTTGTCTGACGGCTGGACCTTCGCGAGCGACTGGCCGGGTGCAACGGGCGACCGGCTGTTTGGTCTGCCATTTGCCCGTGATATTTATCTGCGTGCAGATCCAAAAATCAGTGGTCGCGTCACGGTTCCGATTCTTTGGGACAAGCACCAGCAGACCATTGTCTCCAATGAGAGCTCCGAAATCATCCGCATGTTCAACTCCGCCTTTGATCGGCTGACAGGCAATACTATGGATTTTTGCCCCCAAGAGCTGCACGAGGCGATGGAGCCAATCAACCAGCGCATTTATGACACGCTCAACAATGGCGTTTACCGCTGCGGATTTGCCACCACCCAAGCGGCCTATGATGCCGCGGTCGGCCCCTTGTTCGACACATTGGATTGGCTAGAGGACCGCTTGTCGCGCCAGCGCTATATCATGGGCGACAGGCTCACCGAGGTCGATTGGCGCTTGTTTCCAACCCTCTTGCGTTTTGACAACGTTTATCACCTGCATTTCAAATGCAACCGCAAGCGCATCATAGATTATCCTAATCTTTGGGCCTATACCCGCGAGCTCTATCAATATGAAGGCATCGCCGAGACGGTGAATATGGATCATATCATCCGCCACTACCACTATAGCCATGATACGATTAACCCCAATCGCATCATCCCAATCAATCCAGACATCGACTGGAACGCGCCCCATGGGCGCGGCGATTAACCAGCAACCAAGCCCTTGCGTTTTTGGTGCAGCCAACGCAACTATTCGCCAAGATCTGTCAATTGCAGGAGAACCCTATGACGTCATGGATTACCATTTGCGACACCTGCAAACGCGAGGGCTGGACACCACAGACCCAGCCCCTCACCGATGGCGAAATATTCGCGGGGTTAATCGAAGANAGAGCCGCAAGCGCAGGNGTNAANACCCGGCGTGTCTCCTGCATGATGGGCTGCGTGCGGGCCTGCAATGTGGCGGTGCAAGCTCCTGAAAAGCTGTCTTATGTCTTGGGAACATTTGAGCCAAGCCCCGAAAATGCCCAAGCCATTGTAGATTATGCGGCACTGCATCAAGCCTCAGAAACCGGCCAAGTGCCCTACCGCGATTGGCCACAAGCGGTGAAAGGCCATTTCACCACGCGCATGACCCCTTTGCCGGACACGGACTAATGGCAGGCAATGGGCGAGATCACGGGGGCGGTCTTGACGCGGCAGCAGCAGAATTTGGCGGCGCGCGCGGTGACTGGCTTGATCTATCCACCGGGATCAATCCGGAAAGCTACCCGATAACGAGCCTCGATCTGACGCCAAATGATTGGACGGCGCTGCCTGATAGCGGCGCAGATGCGGCGCTATGTGCCGCCGCCCGGCGATTTTGGCGGGTGCCAGCGCAGGCGGATGTTCTGGCTGTGCCGGGATGCTCTGCTGCGATTGCTCAAATTCCTGCACTTCAAGCTGCAGGCCAAGCCGAGATCGCCCTGCGCAGCTACAACGAACACGCCGCCGCCTTTCGGTTTCATGGCTGGGACGTAGACGAACACCCCTCCTCTCCTGTGGCCCGTGTTGTGGTCATCCCAACAATCCCACAGGCATATTCCAACCTCAGATCACACCCGCGCCCCTGACGGTGATTGACGAGAGCTTTTGCGATATCGATCCGGCGCAAAGCCACATCGCGCAAGCCAAACAGCCTGGTCATATAATATTGAAAAGTTTTGGAAAATTTTGGGGATTGGCTGGATTGCGTTTGGGGTTTGTAATTGGAGATCCAGAGTTGATCGACACTCTGCGACAAAGGCTTGGCCCTTGGCCCGTCTCGGGGATCGCGTTGAAAATTGGTGCCGCGGCCCTGGGTGACACCACTTGGGCCGAGCAAACCCGGGCCCGGCTGGCCGCGGATGCAGAACGTCTTGACCGGCTCATGCGGCGCCAAAACGCCCGCCCTATGGGCGCCTGCGCGCTGTTTCGTACCTATGAGGTCGCGGATGCCAGGCAACTGCAACACCACTTGGCCCAACACAAGATCTGGACGCGGGTTTTCCCCTATAGCCCAACATGGATCCGACTTGGCCTGCCGCCGCAGGCGCAGTGGGCGCGGTTGGAGGCCGCTCTGTGACCCTGTTTTTGGCCCTTGTTCTGGATGCGCTGCTCGGCGAGCCAAAGTGGCTCTGGTCACGCATGCCGCATCCGGCCGTGCTCATGGGCAATCTCATCGCCCGCGCCACCAGCATGTTCAATCACGCACCCCATCAAAAACCCAAAGGTGTGATCTTATGCATCGGATTGGCTGGGCTGGGTGGGCTGGCCGGGCTTGTTTTGGCGCAACTTGGGCCTCTGGCTGAAATTTTGGTCACTGCAATCCTCGTGGCACAGAGATCCTTAATGCAGCATGTGCAAGACGTGGCCCAATCCCTGCGGCTGTCACTTCCCGCCGGGCGCAGGAGCGTGGCCATGATTGTTGGACGTGACACAGCCCAGATGGATGCCCCGCAGGTGGCCCGCGGGGCCATTGAAAGCGCGGCAGAAAATTTTTCCGATGGGATTGCGGCGCCCGTTTTTTGGTTCGCACTGGCAGGTTTGCCCGGGGTGATTATCTATAAAATGATCAACACCGCTGACAGCATGATTGGGTATAAGAACGAGACATATCGGGACTTCGGATGGGCCTGCGCCCGGCTGGATGATCTGCTGAATTTTGCGCCCGCCCGGCTGTCCGCCTTTGGAATTTGGCTGATAACCGGCTGTCGCACCTCCTGGGGCACTATCATCTGTGAGGCGAAATTGCACCGCTCCCCAAATGCCGGCTGGCCCGAGGCTGCGATGGCCTATGCGCTTGATATCAGCCTCTCAGGCCCCCGCAGCTATGAGGGGAAATTCGAGAAATTTCCTTGGGTCAACGCCGCTGGCCGCAAAAACATTGGTCCGGTTGAGATTGAAAAATCTATTCAAACTCTCTGGCTGACCTGGGGCGCGATGACGCTTTTGGTGGCGGGCATGACCCTTGCATTTTTGTTGTAAAAAAGGCCTAATTACAACGGGTTTTTGTTTGAGAATTGATATGCACCGCCTCGTCTTGTCCTGTGCCTTAATGTGTTACGCTGGCCTGGCCTCTGCCACTTGCGGCACAGATTGGGCATCGTTTATCAGAGATGTAAAACAAGAGGCTCTGGCGCAAGGCTACCCGCGCCCATTGGTGACGCGCTTTTTTGACGGCGCGGCGCAAGACCCCAAGGTCATCAAAGCAGACCGCCGACAAGGGGTATTTCAAAAAGACTTCATCAGCTTCTCTCAAGCCTTGATCTCGGAACATCGCTTGGTGCATGCACAGAAAAACGCGGGCAAATACGCCGCGACCTTTGACAGGGTGTCCCGTGATTACGGGATCCCGCCTGGGGTCTTACTGGCCTTTTGGGCATTTGAAACGGATTTTGGGGTCAATCAAGGCAATTTTAACACGCTCAATGCGCTGCTGACCTTGTCGCATGATTGCCGGCGCCCTGAGCTGTTTCGTCCTCAGGTTTTTGCAGCGCTTGAGCTTTACAAACGCGGTGATTTTGATCCGCGAGAGACGCAAGGCGCTTGGGCCGGCGAGATTGGTATGATCCAAATGCTGCCCGAAGATATTTTGGACAGCGGCACGGACGGGGATGGTGATGGCCGCGTTGATCTGCAAAACTCTGTCGCAGATGCGCTTATTAGCGGCGGCCATATGCTGCGCCGATTGGGCTGGCAGGCCGGTGCCCCGTGGTTGCAGGAAATTGATCTGCCCGAGACTCTTGATCTCACCCTCACTGGCCTCGACAAAAGCCAGACCGTCGCGCGCTGGCAGGCGCTTGGGGTGACCGGGCGACATGGCCCCCTCGAGCCCAGCGCGGGCCAAGCCTCTGTTTTATTGCCCGTTGGCCATAAAGGTCCGGCCTTTCTGACCTATCCGAATTTCAACGTCTATTTTGAATGGAACCAGAGCCTGGTCTATGTCACCACAGCCGCCTATTTTGCCACGCTGCTATCGGGCGAACCCCGGTTTTATCCTGGAACGCCGGACACGGGCTTGACCGGGCAAGAAATGCAGGCCCTACAACAAAAACTCATGGCCCGAGGCCATGATGTCGGCAAAATCGATGGTATTTTAGGCTCCAAAACCCGCGCGGCTGTGCAAGCGGAACAAGACAGGCTCAATCTACCCGCCGATGCTTGGCCAACCCCGCAATTGCTCAATCGGCTTTAAAAAACCTCTGCATCACGCCATTTCAACACGACATGAGGGCAGCGCCGGACTGGGCAGGCAGGCGCTGCCCGGTGTTGCCACCGGGCAAAATGTTTTGGCTGGGCGCTGGGTTATGCAGAGGTCTTTTTAACGGCTTCATGCGACACACCGAGGCGCTAAGCCACCAGTTGCTCGGCTTTCTTCAGGTCAACCGAAACCAACTGGCTGACCCCTTGCTCCGCCATCGTCACACCAAACAATCGGTCCATACGCGCCATGGTCACCGCATGGTGGGTGATGATCAAAAACCGCGTGTCCGTCCTTCGGGTCATCTCATCGAGCAGGTCGCAGAACCTTGTGACATTTGCATCATCTAATGGCGCATCCACCTCATCAAGCACACAAATCGGCGCGGGATTGGCCAAGAAGACCGCAAAAATAAGCGCCATCGCCGTCAGAGTTTGCTCACCGCCCGACAACAGCGAGAGGGTCGAGAGCTTCTTACCCGGTGGTTGACACAAAATTTCCAGCCCAGCATCCAACGGATCATCGCTTTCCACCAAAACCAAATTCGCCTCGCCGCCGCCAAATAAATGCGAAAACAGAGTGCCGAAGTTGCGATTCACCTCATCAAAAGCGGCCAATAAGCGTTCCCGGCCCTCTTTGTTGAGGCTGGCAATCCCACCCCGCAGCGTTTTGATTGCCTCTTCCAAATCTGTTTTCTCTTTGGTGAGCATATCAAATTCCTCGCGCACCTCTTGAGAATCCTCTTCCGCCCGCAGGTTGACCGCGCCCAGCGCCTCTCGTTGCCGGCGCAAACGCGCCACCTCGGCCTCCACCTGTTCAGAGGGCGGCATTTTCAGCGGGTCGACCTCCAATTGTTCCAGCAGGTTTTGCGGCTCTGTTTGCAGCTCCTCACGGATGCGCTCCGCGGCCAAACCCACCGCCTCCAAAGCAGCTTCAGAGCGCGCCTCAGCGCCAGCCCGTTTTTCGCGGCTTTCCGTGGCCACGCGCCCAGCATCACGCTCGGCCTCAGACGCTTGGCGCATGTCCATCTCGGCCCGCGCCAAGGTATCAGCGGCCAATTTCCGGCGCGTTTCCGCTTCCTCTAACGCGGAGATGAGCTCTGCCCGCTGGCTTCTGATGTTATCGGGCTCTGCAAGTGCTGTTGCCAAGTCTGCCTCAGCCTTGCTGTGGCGCTGTTCCAGCTCGACGGCGCGCGTTTTGGCATTTCCCAAACGCTCTTGCCAGCTGCTAATATCTTTGTTCACTGCCGCAATCCGCTTGACCCGTGCTTCGCCATCACTGCGCAGCTCATCATGTGCCGCACGGCGGCTCATCATAGTGACCCTGCTGGCTTCAACGGTCAGGCGAATGTCCTCCACCCGTGCCCGCGCAGCGCCAAGATCTTCCAAGCCTTCCCGGTGGGTTTGTGCGTCACGCAGCTGCACGCGCGCTTCACTCGCCTCTTCCCCATAGCGTGTGACAGCGAGCGCCAGTGCCTCAACACGCCCGCCGGCAAGATTGCGCTCCGCCTCAGCCCGAGACAACGCACGCCCCGCATCGGCCATCATCCGATCTGCGGCCTGGCGCGCCTCGCGGGTCTCTTGATCGGTTTTTGTCAGGGTTTGCAATTGACCAACCAGCGCTTGATGCGCGGTTTCCGCTTGGCTTGCCACCGCCTGCGCCTCTTTCAACTGTGATTGCAAAGCCTGAAGGCGATTGCGTTGCTCAAGCGCCAAGGCGGCCGCAGAGGGGGCGTCCTTAGCTTGGGCGCGAAACCCATCCCAACGCCAAAGATCGCCATCTCGGCTGACCAGTCTCTGCCCTGGTAAAAGAGACCCATGCAGCCGCGCACCTTCCTCGGCTGTCACAAGACCAACTTGTGCAATCCTGCGGTTCAACACGCCGGGAACGGTGACGTATTTCCCAAAACTTTCAACGCCCTCCGGCAGGCGGGGCGCGGTGTCATAGTCCTGCAACTGCGCCCAGCCTGAGCGCCCGTCCGCGGTCACGGCCGGGGCTTTGAGATCATCGGCCAAGGCAGCGCCCAAAGCCTTTTCATATCCGCTTTCAACATGCACTTGGTCAAGCAACTGATCGCCTTGACCACGGTTGCGTTCCACCAATTTCGCCAGTGCGGAGACTTCTGCCTGCAACGCATTGACGCCCCCATTTGCCTCGGACCTGGCAGTCCGTGCACTGTTTTCTTGGGTCATGCAATCCGCCCGTCGCGCCTCCGCCTCAGCCAAAGCCGTTTCGGCCTGGGCGACGGCCTCAACAGCGGCCGCCTCATCAAGATGGGCTTGCGCGTAGGCCGCTGCGGCGTCACTGGCCTGTGTGCTGGCCTCAGCCACCGCCGACTTGGCATTGATCTCTTCGGCTTCAGCCTTGGACAGGCGTTTTTGGGCATCCTCAACGAAGCGATCCGCCGATTGATGGCTGGCGGCGAGACGGGCTACATCTTCGGTAATCTCCGCCAATTGCGATTCACGATCGTGCAAAACAGCCGCCGCCTGTGAGGCCTCCGCGGCCGCTTTTTGCACTTTTTCGCTCTGCCCGGCCCCGGCCTCTTCAAGCTCTGCCAGTTCTTCGCGCAGGCGCGCGATTGTATCGCCGGCATCGGCATTCAGGTTTTGCTCCCGCGCCATATCAGCCGCCAGCTGGGCGATGCGTTGCTCCAAAGTGTGAATGGTTTGCTCAGCCCGCTTCGCTTGATCGCTGAGCGTGTCTTTTTGCACATTCAACCGCTGCAACACGGCATTGGCGATGGCCTCCTCCTCGCGCAGGGGCGGCAAGGCCGCCTCGCAAATCTCGCGGGCCTTCACAGATTTCTGAACTGCGGTTTCAGCCTGTGCCGCTGTGAGCGTACCGGCGCGCAGAGCCTCTTCTGCGGCCGCGCGGGCCTCTTCTGCCTCTTGCCACCGGCGATACAGTAAGAGCCCTTCGGCCAAACGCAGACTGGCCCCCAACTCTCGATAGCGGGCGGCTTGTTTCGCCTGCCGCGCCAATTGGGACAATTGATTGGCCAATTGTTCGATCACGTCATCCACGCGTGACAGGTTCGTTTCAGCGCCGCGTAATTTCAGCTCCGCCTCATGCCGCCGCGCATAGAGACCCGAAATTCCGGCCGCCTCTTCCAAAATCCGACGCCGGGCCTTGGGTTTGGCATTGATCAATTCACTGATCTGCCCCTGCCGAACAAGAGCCGGAGAATGCGCACCCGTGCTGGCATCGGCAAAAAGCATCTGAACATCCCGCGCCCGCACGTCTTTGCTATTGGCCTTATAGGCAGAGCCAATATCGCGGGTGATGCGGCGGACCACATCCAAAAGATCACTTTCATTAAAGCTCGCCGGAGCCAGCCGTTTGCTGTTGTCGATTTGCAAACTGACTTCTGCAAAATTACGGGCCGGACGTGTGGCGGTTCCTGCGAAGATGACATCCTCCATCCCGCCACCCCGCATGGCCGTCGGGCGGTTCTCGCCCATGACCCAGCGCAGCGCCTCTAGCAAATTCGATTTGCCGCAGCCATTGGGGCCGACCACTCCGGTCAAGCCATCTGCAATAATCAAATCTGTGGGGTCCACAAAGCTTTTGAACCCGTTCAATCGTAATTTCGAAAACCGCACCGAAACATGCCCTCGTGATTCTTCTGGCTTGAGTGTGCCGAAGCGATAGGGGCGGAGTCAACGCCGCCGACCCTTATCCTGTGGGTTCGAAGGAGTTATCCACAACATATTGACGCTTCACGGCGCAAATGCAGGTCACACGGTCGCTCGGGAGCGATTGTTATTTCACGGGTGGTTGACGCTTTTACTCGCCAGCTTCACTGTCTTTATTGGCAGTGCGATAGCCGTTGAGCCAATCGAACATCGCGGAAATGTCAAATTGGTCCACTAACTTTTGAAGATCCACCTTTTCGGGCTCTGCGGCCGGCTCAGGTACAGACGCCGGCTCAGGCTGGGATTGCAAGCAGCCGGTCAAAGCGGTTGCCAAAACGACAAAAATCATCACTTTTTTCATCTCAAACTCCAAAACTATTTACGCACTGCGCCCTGTATCGCCGGCCTTCCTGCCCCAAGTCAAGCGCCACCGCGCCCGGTAAATCCTTTGGCCGCGTGGGTATAGCTTTGCTCCTCACTCATGCCCGACCAAACATTCCACAGCGACGCAGCTTGCGTTACCGCAGCAATTGGGTCAGCCTTTTGGTCAAGGCGATAAGACAGATGTCTGCGCGCAAGAACAGGAGAGAGCTGTGTTCGATTTGGAATTAAGCGGGAAAGTGGCCCTCGTAACCGGCGGCAGTGATGGCTTGGGCCGCGCTGCGGCGCACCGGCTGGCGGCGGAAGGGGCTTTGGTTGTCATTTGCGGCCGGCGGGCCGCACATGCGCAACAGGCCGCAAAGGACATGACAGCCGCGGTGCAAGCCTCGCAACAACGGTGGCCGGGTTGTGGGCCTTCGTGCCGATGTCACAAATGCAGAGGATTGTGACGCGTTGATCGCCGAAATTGAGCACCGTCACGGCGGCATTGATATTTTAATCAACAACGCCGGCGCATCCGCCGCTATGGGTTTGGCTTTGGTGGAGGATGACCTGTGGCTGTCAGATTTCAATCTCAAGGTCATGGCGGCCGTGCGCTTATCGCGGCTTGCTATTCCGATAATGAAAGCGCGCGGTGGCGGGGCCATTGTAAATGCCAGCATAGGCGGCGGCAAAGCGCCAAATGCAGGCGCGCTGCCCACAAGCGTCATGCGCGCGGCTGGGTTGAATTTAACGAAATCTATGGCGCAGGAATTTGCCGCCAGCAATATCCGCGTCAATGCCATTTGCATTGGCTACTTGAAATCAATGCAATGGATCCGCCGAGCTGAAAATGGCGATCCCAGTTCAATTTACGAAAATTTCTCCCAAAAAATTCCAATGGGCCGGATGGGTGAGGCTGAAGAATATGCCGACCTTGTGGCCTTTTTGAGTTCGCAAAGGGCCTCTTACATCACCGGCACGGCCGTTAATCTTGATGGCGGGCTCTGCCCGGTCGTATAGGCGCCAATGCGCAGGGGCTGAGGCCCCTGCCACTCATGTAAAGTGAAGAAAATTTATGGACTACAGCTTTGGTTTTTGGTTTTTCGCAACCCTGGCAGCAATCGCTGTTGGGCTTGGCAAGGGAGGGCTTCCAGTGGTCGCAGCCTTGGCCGTGCCGAGCCTGTCGCTTTACATGTCTCCCATTGCCGCCGCCGGCTTGCTTTTGCCGGTGTATATCGTCTCCGATGCCTTTGCGCTTATCGCCTATCGCCGAGACTTTAACCGCCAGGTGTTAAAGATCGCGGCAATAGGAATGACTCTGGGGGTGGCGATTGGCAGTGTTACGGCACATTTGATCATAGAATGGCTGATTACAGTGTTGATTGGCCTGATGGGCGGGCTTTTTGCCCTGCGGATGCTCACACAACGAGGCGATCCCGCAAAGAAGCCAATCCATACAGGCCGCGGGTTATTCTGGACAACCATCGCCGGCTTCACCAGCTTCATCAGTCACAACGGCGGCCCACCTTGGCAAATTTTCACCCTGCCATTGAAGTTGCAAAAGTCAGTTTTCGTTGGCACTTCGGTCATTGCTTTTTCCTATTGTAATGCCATCAAGCTGATCCCCTATATTTGGCTTGGGCAAGTCAATATGCAAAGCTCCTTTGTCTCGCTCTTTTTGATGCTGCCTGCCGCGCTTGCCGTCTATCTCGGGGTTTTCTGGGTTAAAAAAATTCCCGAAGCGCTGTTTTTCAAATTCGTCACCTGGGCCTTGATGATCATATCGATCAAACTGATCTGGGACGGCCTCATGGACAGCCCTCTGGCACGGGGGGNCCTCTTTTAAAGACCCNCCATTTTGCCCGACCGGCACGGCACAAAAGTCTCCTAAAACCTTNNCCTGGCCCTCTTGCCTCCCTCCCCGCCCCCTGCTATCAGCCCTCATCGTCATTCACCCCAGATTCGTCTGGGGTGGTGTCGTTTGGGGGAACCCAAATTNATCGGGCACCTACGGGGGCCTAAACACCAGCGGCCCATAAGGGCTGCACGAAGCAAACGGAAGACAGAAAGCATGGCACTCAAGTCGTATAAACCGACGACGCCGGGCCAGCGTGGGCTGGTACTGATCGACCGTTCGGAGCTTTGGAAAGGACGTCCTGTCAAGACTCTCACAGAGGGTTTGACAAAATCGGGCGGCCGGAACAATACCGGGCGGATCACATCACGTCGTCGTGGCGGTGGGGCAAAACGCCTTTACCGTATTGTGGACTTCAAACGGAACAAGTTTGACGTTTCAGCAACTGTGGAACGGATCGAATATGACCCGAACCGGACAGCATTTATTGCTCTCATCAAATATGATGATGGCGAGCAGGCCTATATCCTAGCCCCGCAGCGTATGGCTGTTGGTGATAAGGTGATCGCCGCTGCAAAAGCCGATATCAAACCCGGCAACGCAATGCCATTCTCAGGCATGCCAATTGGCACAATCATCCACAACATCGAATTGAAAGCTGGCAAAGGCGGGCAGATCGCACGCGCCGCTGGCACATATGCTCAATTTGTTGGCCGTGATGGTGGCTACGCTCAGATCCGCCTCTCATCAGGTGAGCTGCGTTTGGTTCGTCAAGAATGCATGGCCACTGTTGGTGCTGTGTCTAACCCAGACAACTCTAACCAAAACTTCGGTAAAGCGGGCCGGATGCGCCACAAAGGTGTGCGCCCCTCCGTTCGTGGTGTGGTTATGAACCCGATCGATCACCCGCACGGCGGTGGTGAAGGTCGGACATCTGGCGGTCGTCACCCGGTTTCCCCATGGGGCAAGCCGACCAAAGGTGCACGCACGCGCAACAAAAACAAAGCGTCACAAAAGCTCATTATCCGCTCGCGTCACGCCAAGAAGAAGGGGCGTTAATCGATGTCTCGTTCCGTATGGAAAGGTCCCTTTGTGGATGCTTACGTGCTTAAGAAAGCCGAAGCTGCCAGCGAAAGCGATCGTAACAACGTTATCAAGATTTGGTCGCGTCGTTCAACAATTCTGCCCCAATTCGTGGGCTTGACCTTTGGTGTCTACAATGGCCGGAAGCATATTCCTGTCAATGTGACTGAAGAAATGATTGGCCAGAAGTTTGGTGAGTTTTCGCCAACCCGTACCTACTACGGNCACACGGCNGATAAAAAAGCGAAGCGGAAATAAGCTATGAGCAAGGATAAAAATCCCCGCCGCGTGGCTGACAATGAAGCAATGGCNAAAACGCGCATGCTTCGGACATCCCCGCAAAAGCTGAACTTGGTTGCTGCGATGATCCGCGGTAAAAAAGTNANCANTGCTTTGACAGATCTGACCTTCTCNAAGAAGCGTATTGCTGATGACGTGAAGAAATGTCTGCAGTCTGCAATTGCAAATGCTGAAAACAACCACAATTTGGATGTTGACGAGCTGGTTGTGGCAGAAGCCTATGTCGGCAAGAACTTGACCATGAAACGCGGTCGTCCTCGGGCGCGCGGTCGTTTTGGCAAGATCGTTAAGCCATTTTCCGAACTGACTATTTTGGTTCGCCAGGTTGAGGAGCAAGCGTAATGGGACATAAAGTCAATCCAATCGGTATGCGTCTTCAGATCAACCGTACTTGGGATAGCCGTTGGTATGCAGATACCAAAGACTATGGCAACCTGCTGTTGGAAGACCTGAAAATTCGGGAATTCATTGGTGAAGAATGTAAGCAAGCTGGTATCAGCCGTGTGATCATTGAGCGTCCGCACAAAAAGTGTCGCGTCACAATCCACACAGCCCGTCCAGGTGTGATCATCGGCAAGAAAGGTGCGGACATCGAAGGTCTGCGCTCCAAAGTTGCCGCAATGACAGACAGCGAATTGCACCTCAACATCGTTGAAGTTCGCAAGCCTGAGCTTGATGCAGCCTTGGTTGCCGAGAGCATTGCGCAGCAATTGGAACGCCGGGTGTCTTTCCGCCGTGCCATGAAACGTGCGGTTCAAAGCGCCATGCGTATGGGCGCCTTGGGCATTCGTGTGAACGTTGCCGGTCGTTTGGGCGGCGCTGAAATCGCGCGTACTGAATGGTACCGTGAAGGTCGCGTTCCGCTGCACACACTGCGTGCTGACATTGATTACGCACATGCTGAGGGTCTTACCGCCTATGGTATCATCGGGATCAAAGTTTGGATCTTCAAAGGTGAGATCATGGAACATGATCCAGCCGCGCGTGATCGTAAATCGCAAGAATTGCAAGATGGCCCAGCACCCCGCGGTGCAGGTGGCAATCGACGCAACGACCGCTAAGGAGAAGAACAATGCTTCAACCAAAGCGCACTAAGTTCCGCAAGATGCACAAAGGCCGGATCCACGGCGAAGCCAAGGGTGGCAGCACCCTGAACTTCGGCTCGTTCGGCCTAAAAGCGACGCAACCTGAGCGCATTACTGCGCGTCAGATCGAAGCGGCGCGTCGTGCCATGACACGTCATATGAAACGTCAAGGNCGTGTGTGGATCCGGATTTTCCCAGATCTGCCCGTCACCTCAAAGCCAACCGAAGTTCGGATGGGTAAAGGTAAAGGCTCCGTTGATTTTTGGTCCGCCAAAGTCAAGCCNGGCCGGGTTATGTTTGAAATCGATGGCGTCTCAGATGTCGTCGCGCGTGAGGCTCTGCGCCTTGCTGCGATGAAATTGCCAATCAAAACCCGCGTTGTGCAGCGCGAGGACTGGTAAATCGAAAACCGGTTACCCTGCCGCAAAAAAACAAGCCCCCATCGACACATCGGTGGGGGCTTTTTCTTGGATCATTGCCCATGATAGGCGCGCGGGTCAGGCTTTGGCCGGCTAAACCGCGCAGCTCATATCCGCACCGCAGCACATCGGCGACTTGATTTTACCTTCACATTTTGGACATTTGGAGATCTGCACAACAGTGCCATCTCCCAGGGTCAAATTGTCATTGACCAGCGCTTCCTTACAATCGGTGCAACTGGCATCGACCCCCATATTGCAAACACCACAACGATACGTCGCCATTTTAGATCTCCTCATCCGCGTTTAACTCATTCAACGCTAGTCTGGCGCAGACGTATCTGTCCAGACTGTTTCGTCCAAATCGCATCCAGAGAAGCAAATGAGCTCACAGGGGCATAAATGACAGGGGTTGACGTGCCTAAATTCCCGGAATGAAGGGAACATCGCAGGCGGACAGAACGACCATAGTGGCAATGAACACAGAGACTTTTACCATACCGAGTGATCTCCTAGAGTAAGATTGCTCAGGGTTAAACAGTTTTGCCAATAGATCAAGTGCCAAACCCGCAACCAACCGAAAAAGCCCAAATCGCGCGCGCCACAGGCAAAGCCCCCCGGATGTCACATAGCCAAAAGCAGCTGAGAAAGTGAGGTTTTTCACTAGATAAAACCGGCATGGCGTATTAGGAAGCTTGCATGCGTCTCCTTAGCTCAGCTGGATAGAGCAGCCGACTTCTAATCGGCAGGTCGAGGGTTCGAATCCTTCAGGGGACGCCA
>JGI26246J51724_1000914_pt1 | contig 13779 bp, 9 predicted proteins | sample SaaInlLV_10m_DNA_FD_51724 | JGI IMG/M metagenome (IMG submission 51724) | reverse complement strand
TAAAGGGTCTAACTCAGTTCTGTTAACTATTAAATCTTTTTGGTCAGAATTTATTAAAAATCCACCAGAAAGAAGTAGTAGATCTTCAACATACATATTTTCTTCAAGATCATACATGTCTGGATTTTTAACAATACCATACATTCCAACTTTTTTATCAATATTTATTGTTGTGCTAGTACTAAATAATCTAACATTATCTCTTGGGTATAGTACAGTAGACTTTAATTCTTCTAAATTGTTAAACTCAAATTTTAAAGTATAAAAATCTCCTGTTTCATTATTGAATCTTTTAATGTCAATTCTAGACTTTAATAAATCAGCTAGAAATTCTGGATTATTTACCTCAGTAGAATTAAAAATAAGATCGTAAACACTCATATTTTCTTTCCATCTTATGGTTTTGTCAATATTTGCAACACTACCTATTGTATCATTCTCCACATCTTCAAAAATTCCATACCCACTTATAGAGACTGTTTTACTTCCTTCAATCTCTAAATTACTATATACTCTAACCTCATCTAAATCTTGTAATACTACATCAATCTTTCCTGAGATTATGTCAGATAAATTATAGCTATTTAATAATTGAGTTCCATCTATGCCATTAATGAGACTTGTTACATCAACTTTATTAAGATAAACTTCTGGTTTTACCCCCTTTGCTGCATTTAAAATTAGAGATCTAAGATTTTTAAAAGTACTTAAAGAATAATCTCCAGGCTCATATACATGACCTAAAATAGTCACCTTGTTTACTTCTAAATCTAAAATTGGAAAAAATGTAATTTTATCTCCATCTAAAAGAATTATTTTTTTACTTGATCTTAATCTTTCTTGAAAATTTATTGTGATTAACTCCCTATCTGCTACAATTTTATTGGTTCTCTTATCTGCGGGAGTAATTCTGCTTATATTTACTTTTGTGGTTTGTGCAGTAGCTGGAAGTCCACCTGAATAATCAATTAAATTATCTAAGCTTTCGTTTTTGGTTAATTCATAAATAGCGGAGTTATAAATTTCGCCTTCCATTGAAATGCTATTTTTTCTAGTATCTACAAAAACAATATCATTATTGGTAAGTCTAACATCTTCCTTAAGTTGACCTTTAGTTATATAGTCATAAAGATCTATAGTTTTAAATAATTTATTGTTTCTATAAATTTTAATTTCTCTTAGCGTTCCACTTGTTTTTACCCCTCCAGCTGCATACAATGCAGACAAGGCTGAACCTGAGGTGTTTAGTATGTGAGGCCCTGGAGCATTAACTTGACCCAGTACAACCACTTTTACAGGTCTAAGCTGTGTTAAAGAAACATCCATAAAGGTTTTTTCAGGAGTACTGACTAGTCCAGAAAGATATTTACCTAAAAAGAGCTTTAATCTTGATTTTAATGTTTTGAAAGAATTCCCTGAGGCAAAAAATAGTCCATATCCATTAATATTTATATTCCCATTTCTATCTACAGTAACATTTTGTTCAAAAGAGTTATCACCATAAGTCATTATTCTAAGTTCATCACCTGGTGCAATAAGATATCCTTCATCAATATTACCAAGTAAGTATTCTTTATTTAGATAAGGGTTATTTTCAAAAATATTATATCCAAAATAAACTTGCTCTTCAGTTTTGTCTAAAGCTTCATTGACGTTGTCAATTTCTTCAATTAACTCTTTCACATCCGAAATCGATGCCTCTTCAAGAATTGAAGTGTCAGGGTCCGCAATGGATTCTATATTAATTTCATCAGTGAAATAATCATTTAATAGCTCATCGTAACTAATTCCCCTTTGAGCAGCTAATTGTCTAGCTTGAGTTTCCGTCATACCGCTTGCTGCTAGTGCCTGAATTGCTTGAGCTTGAGTTGTGATATTTTGAGATTCGGCTGTCTGAAGAGCTTGATTAATTAAAACTTCATTGGTCTGTGAAAACCCGAAAAAACTAAATAAAATAAAAATATAAATTAACCTCATGTTTATTATTTTTTTTGTAAAGATAGTTAATTATGAAAAAACACACATATTCATCAGTTTAAATAGATAGATTAATAGTGGTTTTTACAATGTCTATCATTATAACGAAATTTTATTTACTAAATTTGATTAATAACTCACAAGAAATGAATGAATATTTTATATACGGATTAATAATTTTATTATTTGCTCTTTTTTTATCTAGTTTTCTATTTAAAAGATACATTATTGTAGCTAAGAAATATAATTTATATAAAGGATATAATGATAGGTCTTCCCACTCTGGCCAGGTTTACACTGGGTCTGGTATTTTACTTGCTTTTGTTTTATTAGTTGCAGATATTGTTTTGGACACCATTTCTATATTCGACTTTAATTCTATTAGTATTGTAATTACATCTTCCGTGCTTGTGGCTATTTTAGGTTTTTATGATGATTTCATGGAAATATCAGCATTTCACAAGTACATCATATTGACTTTTATAATTGGAATGAATATTAACACAGCTACACTAAATGATAATATTATTATCAATTTACATGGTTTTTTAGGTATCTATGAAATTCCCTATTGGTTAGGCTTAACTTTTACAGGCTTTGTTTATTTAGCGGTTATAAATGCAATAAATTTAATGGATGGTATAGATACCTACCTTGCTATTTTCTGCTCTTTAGTCTGTGCTTTATTTGGATTAATTCATATTAACGGCGGTGATACAACCTATGCTTTAATTTGTCTTTTAATAATAGCTTCATTGTCTGTTTTTTTAAGATATAATTTATCTAAAACAAAAAAATTATTTGTTGGTGATGCAGGATCTCTTTTTCTTGGTTTTTGGATCGCTTATTTTTTGGTTGTTCGCATCAATGACATCGAATTTGATGGATATGATGATTTTTTCGCAACAAAAGTTGAAAACCTTGCTGTATTATCAGTAGCCATTATAAATATTCCAGTTTTAGACACTCTAAGGGTGATGCTGGTTAGAGTCCTAAAAAGAAAGTCTCCATTTGCAGCGGATAGAAATCATATTCATCATATTTTTATTGACAAGGGTTTTTCGCATGTAAAAACATCCTTACTGCTGTGTATGATAAATTTTCTTAATCTAGCTATCATATTTTTTTTAGAACCCTTCTTTAATTCCGTTGTATTGACACTTATTTATATTGGAATTAATTTATTCTGGTTTTTAATTTTCGAAATAATTAAAAGAAAATAATTAGTCTTTTATTAATTGGATAACTTGAATCCTTTTATCTTCTTTACTCTTTAGTGTTTGAATAAACTTTTCTGTTGAGCCAGTAATGAACTCAAATTGTTCATTTAGCCTTTCTATAGTCTTATTTTTTATTTTAGAGGCGTAATCCATAGACATTCCGTTATCTACTAATAGACCTACTACATCATTACTCGAAACCTGGTCCTTTGTATACAGTAACTCTAAAATCATTATTGAGTTTTCATCTAATGAAATTTCTTTATTTTTAAACTTTAACACACCTTCTTCAAAACTATAAAGCTTTCGAATTATTTTATCTTTTCCTTTTTGGATGTTTTTGTAAATTGTATTTAATATTAGTACTATAAGTACAATAATAATTGGTATTATAAATTCATTTCTAGATCTTACTTCGTCAAACAGAATTAAATCTTTTTTTGATTTTAGATCAATAAAATCTGTCATCAAATAGGATTTAAAAATAGATGCTTGATAGGTGGAGTTATTTGCAACAAAATAATTTATTGAACCTTGTTCAAAAAGATGCTTTTGTTTTTCAAATGATTTTTCTGGTGTTAATCGTGTATAAAGATGATCACAAACAAAAACAATCTGATTATTACCAAGTTGACCATTACTAAACTCATCCCCATATGTCATGGGGTAAGATTTAGTCTCCATTTTTTCAACATTTATTGTGGTTAATAAGTTTGATTCACCGTCAAAAATATAAAAATACTCTTTATAAGATGATATATCTACTTTGTCGTCATTAAACTCAAAATTTAAATTACCCAGACTTTGCCAAGAATTTGTTTTAAAGTTATATTTTATTAGTTTGTTGCTTTTAATTCTTTCTTGATTTACTGTGCTATTACCACCTATAACATAATACTCATCATCCCAAATGAGTGATTTGTGATTTGAGATTCCTTTTGGATTAGGGAATTCACTTGAGACTACAATTTCATCCCAAGTTTTGTAATTCTTATTATATCTTAAGAGAGTTGAATTAGTAATATATAGACCATAACCCCCGTGGTGATATATTTCATCATTATAAACGAAAACGTCTCCTCCAAACTTATTCATAGTTGTAAAGCTTAAATCATGCCTTTCAACTAAAAACTCATTTAAGTTAATTTTAAAGACCATACCACCTCCATTATCAATTAAAAAAAGCTCCTTTTCGCTCATTACTATTATTAATTCAGAAAGCTTTTTGTATACCTGATTTATAACCTGAGAATCTATCAATTTTACATTAGCATTTAAAGGAATGTTAGGAACCCAAGTATTTGGGAGAGTTGATAAAAAATCTTTATTAGTACTTAAGGGAATTATATTTACTTTATTGGATTTAAAGTTAATTATGGTAAGTTTTAATGAGCTGTTTAGATAGTATAGAGAAGTAGATTCGTGATTATAATAATATTGTTCAATTTTATCATCAATTTGTCCATTAAAATCTCTTGTTACAATATCACTTGTCCAAGGCTTTTCGTCCATTGCAAATGCTGCTTGTGTAGATAAAAATATTAGAGCAATTAATTTGAATATTAGTGACGATCTACTTAACATATAAACTCAATTAGTTTAAGCAAATGTACATATTATTTTTTTAATACCATGTCTTGCATAATTTTTAAAATGTCGGGTATCATAAGAATATAATTAAAAGTAAATGTCCGACATTTAATTTTTAAAATTAAAAAATATCAATTAAATGTCTTGTATTTTAAAAATCCAAATTAACCAACTTAGAAATAGTTTCAGTTGGATTACTACTTTTAAATATATAACTTCCTGCAACTAAGATATTTGCACCAGCTTGTACTAGTTTTTTAGCATTTTCATTAGTTACACCACCGTCAATTTCTATTTGACAGTCAGAGCGACTGGATTGTATCAACTCTTTTAATTCTTTTACCTTGTCAAATGTATTTTCTATAAATGATTGCCCTCCAAAACCTGGGTTAACGCTCATTAGACATACAAGGTCAATATCTTTTATTATATCTTTTAATTGATTTATACTAGAGTGGGGGTTTAGTGCAATTCCAGCTTTCATCCCAGCGGCTTTTATCGCTTGAATAGTTCTGTGCATGTGTGTGCATGCTTCCCAGTGAACTGTTAATATATCAGCACCTAGACTTGCGAAAGTTTCTATATACTGATCTGGGTTGACAATCATTAGATGAACATCCATTGTTTTTTTAGCATGTTTTTTTATATCTCTTAACACCGGCATTCCAAAGGATATGTTTGGTACAAACACTCCGTCCATTATATCAATGTGAAACCAATCGGCATCACTTTCATTAATCATTTCTATGTCTCTTTGTAAATTGCTAAAGTCAGCTGCCAGTACAGATGGTGCGATAAGATGTTTTTTCATGCATTAAATTTAAATAAAAAAGGCCAATATTTTTAAATATTGGCCTTTTTTTAAGTTTTAACCTAAATACGTTTTTAGAATTTTACTCCTTGAAGTATGTTTGAGTCTTCTTATTGCTTTTTCTTTAATTTGACGAACTCTTTCTCTTGTAAGATCAAATGTTTCTCCAATTTCCTCTAGTGTCATTGGATGTTGTTCCCCTAAGCCAAAGTATAATCTTATCACATCTGCCTCTCTTGGAGTTAAAGTCTCTAAAGCTCTCTCTATTTCTGTCTTTAAAGATTCATGTAATAATGCTCTATCTGGATTTGGTGATTCTCCACTTCTTAATACATCATATAAATTAGAATCTTCCCCTTCAACTAGTGGAGCATCCATTGATACATGACGTCCAGAATTCTTCATGGATTCCTTAACATCATTAATAGTCATGTCTAATTCCTTTGCAATTTCTTCTGCACTAGGAGGTCTTTCATGAGATTGCTCTAAAAATGCATAGGTTTTATTAATTTTATTTATAGAACCAATTTTGTTAAGCGGTAATCTTACAATTCTGGATTGTTCTGCAAGTGCTTGTAATATTGATTGACGAATCCACCAAACTGCGTAAGAAATAAACTTAAAACCTCTCGTTTCATCAAATCTTTGAGCTGCCTTTATAAGTCCTAAATTACCTTCATTTATTAAATCTGGTAATGTCAAACCTTGATTTTGATATTGCTTAGCTACAGAAACTACAAATCGTAAATTTGCCTTTGTTAGCTTTTCAAGAGCAATTTGACTCCCGGCTTTAATCTTTTGAGCTAATTCTACTTCTTCCTCAGCAGTAATTAAATCAACTTTTCCAATTTCCTGTAAATACTTGTCTAAAGAAGCAGTTTCTCTATTAGTTACTTGTTTGGTTATTTTAAGTTGTCTCATTTAATTTTGAAAATTAAGTTAAAGTACTATAAAGTGCCAGAATTTACAAAAAAACTAGCACATTACAATCTATCTTCTATTTCTATTCTCTCTTCCTCTATTGTCACGTCCTCTATCGTTAGATCTTGGAGGTCTAGGAGGTCTTTCAACATATCCTTCTGGTTTTTCAATTAAAGCTTTTCTAGAAACTTTATCTTTTCTAGTTCTTGGATCAACTCCAAAGTATTTAACATCTAGAACATCACCCATGTTAAGAATATCAGTAACCTTTTCTGTTTTTTTCCAATCTAGTTCGCTTATGTGTAATAAGACTTCGTTTCCTGGTGCTTCTTGGTATTCAACCACAGCGCCAAAATCTAGAATCTTAATTACTTTTACTTCATAAACACTACCAACCTCTGGTTTAAATAACATTGATTCTATACTAGCAATCACTTTATCAATTCCTTCTTGGTCAGTTCCTAATATTTCAACAATTCCTTCTTCTGTAACAGGGTCTTCATTAATTACTAAAGTACATCCTGTAGTTTTTTGAAGTTCTTGTATGTTTTTACCACCTGGTCCTATCATTGCTCCAATAAATTCGTTAGGAATAGTTCTAGTTACCATTTTAGGTGCATGAGCTTTTACTTCATCATTTGGAGTTGCAATAGTATCAGTTAGCTTTTCTAAAATATGTAAACGTCCGTCTCTTGCTTGTTTTAGTGCTTTAACTAAAATTTCATAAGAAAGACCTTTGATTTTAATATCCATTTGACAAGCAGTAATACCTTCACTTGTTCCAGTTACTTTAAAATCCATATCTCCAAGATGATCTTCATCTCCTAAAATATCACTAAGTACTGCGTACCTGTCACCATCAGAAATAAGTCCCATAGCTATTCCAGATACTGGTCTTTTAAGTTTAACCCCAGCGTCCATAAGTGCCATAGTTCCAGAACAAACAGTTGCCATTGAAGAAGAACCGTTAGATTCTAATACTTCACTTACAACTCTAACTGTGTAAGGACAATCGTCCGGAATCATTCCTTTTAATCCACGTTGAGCTAAATTACCATGACCAACTTCTCTTCTAGATGTTCCTCTTAATGGTCTAGCTTCACCAGTACAAAAAGGAGGGAAGTTATAGTGCAAGTAAAAAGATTCTTCTCCTTCATAAGAAGGCATATCAATTTTATTAGCATCTCTTGAAGTACCAAGAGTAACTGTTGCTAGTGCTTGAGTTTCACCTCTTGTGAAAATTGATGAACCGTGTGTTGATGGTAAATAGTCAACCTCACACCAAATTGGTCTGATATCAGTTGTTTTTCTTCCATCTAGCCTAACTCCTTCACTTAAAGTTAATTCTCTAATTGCTTCTTTTTGAGATTTATTAAAATATTTACTAATTAAATCTTTTTGATTTTCTAATTCTTCTTCGCTAAATAAAGATAAAACCTCTTCTTTTACTTCAGAAAATGCTAAACTTCTTTCAGCCTTGGCAGAAGCTTTCTTAGCAATTGCGTAGCATTTATCATAAGTTGCATCGTGTACTTTTTTAGCTAACTCTTCATCTTCAACAGCTCCTTCGTATTCTCTTACATCTTTTTTACCAACTGCTTCAGCAAGTCTAACTTGTGCAGCAATTTGAACTTTAATAGATTCATGAGCGAATTTAATAGCATCTGCCATCTCTTCTTCACTGCATTCGTCCATTTCTCCCTCTACCATCATAACTGAATCTGCAGAAGCTCCAATCATCATATCCATATCTGATTGATCTAATTGAGCTCTTGAGGGGTTTATAACAAACTCTCCATTTACTCTAGCTACTCTAGCTTCAGAAATTGGACATTCAAATGGGAAATCACTTAATTGAATTGCAGCAGAAGCAGCTAATCCAGCCAGTGCATCTGGCATTACATCTTCGTCATGAGACATTAACTGTATCATTACTTGTACTTCAGAGTGATAATCTTTAGGAAATAAGGGTCTTAACACTCTGTCTACAAGACGCATGGTTAAAACTTCTCCATCACTAGGTCTTGCTTCTCTTTTGAAAAATCCACCAGGGTATCTTCCTGCTGCTGCAAATTTTTCACGGTAATCTACTGTTAAAGGTAAAAAGTCTACTGGACTTTTTTTGTAATTAGATACTACTGTACAAAGTAGCATTGCCTTACCCATTTGAACAACAACTGAGCCATGTGCTTGTTTTGCTAATTTACCTGTTTCGATAGAAANTTCTCTACCGTCACCAAGGTCAATTATTTCTTTATAAACTTTTGGTTTCATAATTTTTTTTAAGTTAAATATTAAACAATGGTTGTTGTGTTGTTGGTTACCAATGAAAAACTATTTACTAGCTTTAATATAATTTTTANGTAAAAATTAATAAAAGAGGCACAATTGGCCTCTTTTAAATTATTTTCTTAGATTTAATTCTTTTACAATTGCACGATATCTCAATACATCCACTTTAGTTAAGTAATCTAGAAGTGATCTTCTTTTACCTACAAGCTTAACAAGAGATCTTTCGGTGTTATAATCCTTACGATTATTTTTTAAATGCTCTGTTAGATGGTTGATTCTTAGTGTGAATAAAGCGATTTGACCTTCAGCGCTTCCGGTATCTTTTTCATTTTTACCGTGTTTTTTGAATAGAGTTTCTTTTGTTTTTTTTGTTAAATACATTCCAATATTATTTAAATGATTATTATGTACGATTTACTATTATCTAAAATAGAGCGGCAAATATAGTGAAAAATTAGATTAAATTCAGATTTATTTACAATCTAGAAATCTTCTTTAAATTTGAGATAAAAAAAAAGGTATTTAATTAATTTCTTATTGGGTTATTTAAAATTAAATCTAAGTATAAATTAATTTTATTTTTAAGATTTTTCCTCTCTGTAATAAAGTCTAAAAAACCGTGTTCTAAAACAAACTCTGAAGTCTGAAAGCCATCTGGGAGTTCCTTTCCTGTAGTATCTCTAACAACTCTTGGTCCTGCAAAACCGATAAGAGCACCAGGTTCGCTAATGTTTATATCTCCGAGCATTGCAAATGAAGCAGTAGTCCCACCAGTTGTAGGATCGGTACATAGAGAAATATAAGGTATTTTAGCCTCTGCTAATTGTGCTAATTTAACAGATGTTTTAGCAAGTTGCATTAATGAAATAGCAGCTTCCATCATTCTTGCACCACCTGATTTAGAAATAATTAAAAAAGGTATTTTTTTCTTAAGTGAATAATTTGCTGCTCTAGCAATCTTTTCACCAACAACACTACCCATTGATCCACCTATAAACCTAAAGTCCATACAAGCTACAACAATATCTCTTCCTTTAGACTTTCCTACAGCAGTTCTAACAGCATCTTTTAGATTTGTTTTTTTTGTAGCTTCTTTTAATCTATCGGAGTATTTTTTATTATCAATAAATTTTAAAGGATCTTTAGAGCTTAGATTAGCATCTAACTCTTTAAATTTATCATCAAATAAAATATCGAAATATTCTTTGCTTCCAATTCTAACGTGATATCCGTCTTCTGGACTAACATAATAGTTCAGTTCTAACTCCTCAGTATCAACAATTTTACCAGTGGGGGATTTATACCAAAGTCCTTTAGGAATATCTTTTTTTGCTTCAGTTGGAGTCTGTATTCCTTTATCTTTTCTTTTAAACCAAGCCATTTTTTAATCTTTAGTAATTAACTAAGTTAAATAATTTTATAATGTATTGACATTATTTAAGTCTTTAAATGCTTGTTTTAGTCTTTCAACAAAAGTTACTTCTGCTTCTCTGACCCATTTTCTTGGGTCATAATATTTTTTGTTAGGAACATCATCTCCGTCTGGATTGCCAATTTGAGCCTTTAAATATTCAGAATTTTTATTGAAATAATCTCTAATTCCAGTCATGTAAGCATATTGCATGTCTGTATCAATATTCATTTTAATAACTCCATAGCTAATTCCCTCTCTAATTTCTTCAACAGTTGATCCTGATCCCCCATGAAAAACAAAATCTATGTAATTATGTTTTAAATTATATTTTTTTGAAATGTATTCTTGTGAATTTTTAAGAATTTTTGGAGTTAACTTTACATTTCCAGGTTTATATACACCATGAACATTTCCAAATGCTGCAGCTATGGTAAACTTGTCACTAACCTTTATTAATTCTTCGTATGCGTATGCAACTTCTTCAGGTTGAGTATATAGCTTTGAATCATCAACATCTGTATTATCAACACCATCTTCTTCACCCCCGGTAATTCCTAATTCAATTTCTAGAGTCATCCCAATTTTAGACATTCTCTCTAAATATTTTTTACAAATAGCGATATTTTCTTCAATTGGTTCTTCAGACAAGTCAATCATATGCGAGCTAAAAAGCGGATAACCTTTTTCTTTAAAATGCTCCTCACTAGCTTCTATTAAACCGTCTACCCATGGCAATAATTTTTTTGCACAATGATCCGTGTGTAAAATTACAGGAACTCCATAAGCTNTAGCCATTGTNTGAACATGCTGAGCTCCAGCAATAGATCCAGCTATTGCAGATTTTTGATCTGTATTATCTAGACCTTTTCCTGCGTTAAAAGATCCTCCACCATTTGAAAATTGAATAATAACGGGTGCGTTTAATTCTTTAGCAGTTTCTAAAACTCCATTTATACTACTAGATCCTATTACATTTACTGCAGGAAGAGCAAATCCTTTTTCTTTTGCTAGTTTAAAAATTTCTTGTACTTGATCGCCTGTTGCAACTCCTGGTTTGATAGAACTCATATGTTAATTATTGGTTTAAAATTCAAAAATATTGATTTTTGATAAGTTAATATCATAAAATCAGTATTATTTAACGAAAACGAAATAGTAAAAAAAAATAATTAAATTTAAAATGGATAATTGATTCCTATGTTATAAACTGCAGTATTAAAACTAGTATTTTGAAACCACCTATTCTTATAGTTTATTTCTGGATTGTAAGCTTTAAATCCAACATCTGTTCTTAAAATAAAAAAACCTAAATCATAACGAATTCCAAAACCAACCCCTACAGCTGTATCTTTTAATGACTTAAAGTTTTTAAATATTGCTTTCTGATCTTTGTTCCGTCATTTATGTTCCAAATATTTCCTGAATCAATAAAAAATGCACCATTAAATTTATTAAACAAATTAAATCTATGTTCAATATTAAATGCAATTTTAAAATTTGCTTCATTAAATTCATTNTTATTTNTCGAGCTTCCAGGTCCTAGGNTATATGCTGTCCATGCTCTATTATCATTAGCGCCACCAGCAAAAAAACTTTTTGAAAATGGAATGTAATCTGAATTTCCATATGGAATCGCAATTCCTAAATAGCTTCTAATAGCCAAAACATTAGATCTTTTAAATTTCCAATATTTGATATGATCTATTTCACTTTTAATGTATTGAGAATACTCAACATTAAATAGCTCGTATTTGTTATTGTCATTTTTGTTTATATCNATTGCCTTAGATATACTTGATAGTAAATTTCCTGCTAATTCAAACTTGAATCTGAATAANGAAAAGTCAACATCATTTACATCTTGTTTAGAGTCTCTTGTAAAAGAAAAATTTGTAGAAAATATAAGGTTGTTTTGAGTTAATCTATCTTTTCTTTGGTTAATCCCATTAATTGATTTGAAGTTTTCTGGATAATTTTCTTGAAAATTTAAGTTTGAAATTAAAAAATCAATAGTATCATCTGCGTATTCGTCAATTAAAGAGTTTTCTCCAAATGCATTTGTAAAAATGTAATATGTAGGAGTTTGATTAAAACTTAAAGCGATGTTTTCTAAACGATTAAATGAGTTTTGATAAACTTTAAAATAATTATTTGGATTTAGATTTCTTACATATTGAACGTTAAAAAGATCTATATTATATTTTGTATTCTGTCTAGGTTTCCAATTATAACTAAATATTCCATTTGCAGTTTGTTTATCCAACCCAATATTTTTTTGTGCAGAGATACTTAGATTTATTGTGGTTTTTGGAGACATAAATCTAGGAATAAACTCATCTGTATTAAATGGAGAAAAAATTCTAGGAAATAAGATTTTAATGTCTGCACCCAGCTCATTTATATCAAAAAAATTATCATTTATATTACTGCCATCTTTTGAAGAACCAATGGAACCAAAAGCAGAGATTTGCAGAGTTTCCGCTCCTTTAAAAACATTTCTAATAAAAATGGAACTACTCGCAGATAAACCAATAGATTGAATGTTGCTTTGAGAGATATTAAAGTCAAACCCAAGTGCATATTTATCTTTTGGAACAAGCTCAATGTTTGCAATTAGAGATTTGTTAACTGTGTCTTCAACATATTCAATAATTGGATATTTAAAAGTTTGGAGTTCGTTTAAATATTTGTATGTGTTTAAAAGATCTTTTTCTCTAAATATTTTATTAGGTTTTATATCAATTGAACTAATAATAGCAGTTGGTTTAACTTTTATCGTGTTGTCTGTAAAAAAGTTATATCCCTCANATATTAGTTTGTTGTTATCATTATTATCATTTATAAATATATTAACATCGGAAATNNTATATATTTCAAAAGGTTTTTGAATAATATCAAGATTGTTTTTTATAATTCTATCTTGAATAATTAACTTAGTATTCATTTTATTATTTCTCCCTGTAGTATCATTTTCAAATTCAATATAATCCTGACTAAAGTGATATACTCCAGAATTTCTAAACAGGGTTGTTAATCTTTCTCTTTCATTACTAAAATCATTTAAGTTAAANGATTTGCCCATATTGATATGNAAATACGGATATGTNTTTTTGTAAATACTATCTAAAATAGGTGAACTAATTGATGAAGATAATGAGTCAACAAAAAATTGTTTTTTTGTATTTATTAAATATTTTACTTCTCCTTGATTTTTTGATATTTTATTAATTTCAAATTTACCGTTTACATTAAACCATCCCTTTGAAAAGTAATAAGACTGAATATCCTTTAGAGAATTTATTGTTTTTAAACTATCAACTAAAACAGGTTTTTCTCCAATATCTTTCAAAAATTTATTAAGTGAAATTTTTTTGAAATTTTTTGTAGTATCAATTTTTGAAAGATTATGTATGTATAATCTAAGAGGAATATTTAATCCAACAGGTTTTGAGTTTGGATTTTGTTTTATTAAGCTAAGAACATTGACGTCATTACTAATTGTGTCATTTATAAATACCTTATTATTATCTAATAATAATTCATTGTATTTTATA
>JGI26246J51724_1000882_pt1 | contig 14056 bp, 10 predicted proteins | sample SaaInlLV_10m_DNA_FD_51724 | JGI IMG/M metagenome (IMG submission 51724) | reverse complement strand
TGATAAAAGGAACCACCATTATATTAAAACTTTCGTAAGCTGAAAAAATTAAAAGACATACTGCATAAAGTTTCTGTTAATCAGGTATTTGGAGTGACAGATATTGAGATTAATAATCTTGTTTTCGATTCAAGAAAAATCGAACAGAACGATGTGTTTTTTGCTCAAAAAGGGTATACAGTCGATGGACACTTGTATATTAATAAGGCGATAGAGTTAGGGGCTACAGTAATTATTTGTCAAGAGTTACCCCAGGATATAAAAACTGGAATCACCTACCTTCAAGTTGCTGCTGTGGATACTTGTTTGGCTATTATGGCAGCAAATTTTTATGAAAATCCGTCTTCAAAAATGAGGCTCATAGGTATCACGGGTACCAATGGAAAAACAACCATAGCTTCTTTATTGTATCAATTATTTAAAAAAGCAGGCTATAAAGTAGGTTTGTTGTCTACTGTGAAAATTTTAGTGGACGATCAAGAGCATAAAGCGACACATACAACTCCAGATTCTTTGTCGATCAATTACTATTTAAATAAAATGATTGATGCTGGAGTAGGTTATTGTTTTATGGAAGTGAGTTCTCATGGAATCCACCAAAAAAGAACGCAAGGATTGGATTTTGATGGAGGAATTTTCACCAATATAACGCACGATCATTTAGATTATCACGAAACTTTTTCTGAATACAGAGATGTAAAAAAATCGTTTTTTGACGCTTTACCTAGCTCAGCTTTTGCACTGACAAACATTGATGATAAAAATGGCAACTTTATGTTGCAAAACACCAAGGCAAAAAAGAAAACATACGCTTTAAAAGGGATTGCAGATTACAAAACTAAGGTTTTAGAAAAGCAGTTTTCAGGAACCTTGTTGAAGATGAATACAACTGAGGTCTGGGTAAAATTAATAGGTCAATTTAATGCATCTAATATGACAGCAATTTTTGCAGTTGCAGAATTGTTAGGATTAGAAAAGTTTGAAATACTCACAATGATGAGTCAGTTGGAAAATGTAAGAGGACGTTTTGAAACAATTATTTCTGAGGAGGGTGTCATCGCCATAGTAGATTATGCGCATACTCCAGATGCACTAAAGAATGTATTAGAAACCATTAATGAGATTAGAAAAGGCAGTGAAAAATTGATTACTGTTGTTGGTTGTGGAGGAGATAGAGACAAAGGAAAAAGACCTAAAATGGCACATATTGCCTCGCAATTAAGCAGTCAAGCAATTTTGACTTCAGACAACCCACGAACAGAAAATTCACAAACGATTATCGATGAAATGGAAGTCGGGATCACTTCCGAAAACTATAAAAAAACACTCTCTATTTTGGATAGAAGACAGGCTATTAAAACAGCTTGTAAGTTTTCTAACAGAGGAGATATATTATTAATTGCAGGCAAAGGGCATGAGAATTATCAAGAAATAAATGGGGTTAGATCTCATTTTGATGATTTAGAAGAGGTGAAAAACTGTTTCAATCAATTAAAAAAATAAGTAAGAATGTTGTACTATTTATTCGAATATTTAGAGAGTCAATTTAGTTTTCCTGGAGCGAGTGTGTTTCAATTTATCACGTTTAGAGCCGCTGCGGCATTTATCTTGTCTTTGTCAATTTCAACAATTTATGGAAAGAGAATCATTCGTTTTTTACAAAGGCAACAGGTAGGAGAATCTATAAGAGATTTGGGCTTAGAAGGGCAAGTTCAGAAGACAGGAACCCCAACTATGGGTGGAGTTATTATCATTTTTGCAACTCTAATCCCTGCTCTATTACTAGCGAAATTAGATAATATCTACATCATACTTCTTGTCATAACAACCCTTTGGATGGGGCTGATTGGTTTTATAGACGATTATATTAAAGTATTTAAAAAGGATAAAGGAGGATTAAAAGGAAGGTTCAAGGTTTTAGGTCAAGTTGGTTTGGGAATTATTGTCGGTGCGATGCTTTATTTTAATGAAGGTGTCACCATAAAAGAACAGCTTCCAAAAGAACAACAAATTGTAAATGCTAATGGAAGAAAAATTGTTTTTGGAGAAGCTCATAAGTCAACAAAAACGACAGTTCCTTTTTTTAAAGACAACGAATTAGATTATTCAAAAGCCTTGTTTTTTCTCGGAGATGGATATGAAAAATACGGATGGATTGTTTTTATTTTCATTACTGTTTTTATTGTTACAGGGGTTTCAAATGGAGCGAATCTTACTGATGGAGTAGATGGTTTAGCTGCAGGTTCCTCGGCGATTATGGTATTAACACTCGCTGTTTTTGCATGGGTCTCCGGGAACATCATCTTTGCAGATTACCTTGATGTAATGTACATCCCAAATTCAGGAGAAATGACTGTTTTTATTTTGGCNTTTGCCGGCGCATTAATAGGATTTCTTTGGTATAACACATATCCAGCACAGGTATTTATGGGAGANACGGGNAGTTTAACAATTGGTGGAATTATTGCTGTTATTGCGATTGCGATAAGGAAAGAATTGTTGTTGCCAATTTTAGCTGGAATTTTTGTCATTGAAAATCTTTCGGTTATTCTGCAAGTATCTTGGTTTAAGTANACTAAGAAGAAGTTTGGAGAAGGAAGAAGGATTTTTAAAATGTCACCCTTACATCATCATTACCAGAAATTGAATTATCATGAAAGTAAAATTGTAGTTCGTTTTTGGATTGTTGGAATATTACTAGCAGTATTTGCAATNGTTACTTTGAAGTTAAGATAAATGAAAAGATTGGTCATTCTTGGGGGAGGAGAAAGCGGTATCGGAACTGCGATTTTAGCAAAACAAAAAGGATTTGAAGTTTTTGTTTCAGATGCTGGGGAAATTTCTAAAAAATACAAAGAAGTTCTTTTACATCACGAGATAGCTTTTGAGGAGAAATGTCATACAGAAAAGAATGTTTTAAATGCAAGTTTGGTCATGAAAAGTCCTGGGATTCCAGACCACGTTGCACTGGTTCAAAAAATAAAAGAAAATTCAATTCCTATTCTATCAGAAATTGAATTTGCAGCTCCATATACTCCTGCGAATATTATAGGAGTTACGGGTTCAAATGGGAAAACCACCACTGCATTATTAGTACATCATATTTTAAAAAATGCAGGGTTAAGTGTAGGAATAGCAGGAAATATTGGAGATAGTTTTGCACAGCAGGTTGCAGTACAATCTTTTGAGCACTATGTGTTAGAGTTGAGTAGTTTTCAGTTAGATGGAATTGAGAAATTTAATAGTCATATAGCAATTTTAACGAACATTACTCCAGATCATTTAGATCGTTACGAGTATGATTTTGATAACTATGTTGCCTCAAAATTTAGAATAACAAAAAATCAAGATGAAACCGATTATTTAATTTATGATGCCGATGACAAGGCAATTAATACTTGGTTAAAAGATCATAAAACAAAAGCAAAATTGGTCCCATTTTCAATNGAAAAAGAGTTAGAATATGGAGCNTACTTAAAAGATCATACTATTATTATTAACATACATAAAGATATACTTACTATGCCGTTATCAACTTTATCAGTTAAAGGAAAACACAATACTAAAAATGCAATGGCAGCAATAATGGCTGCAAAATTATTAAAGATAAGAAAGCAAACAATAAAAGAGAGTCTGGAGAACTTTGAAGGCGCAGAGCATCGTTTAGAAAATGTTGCAAAAATTAAAGGAGTCACTTATATAAATGATTCTAAAGCAACCAATGTAAATGCAACATTCTATGCACTTGAATGTATGGATGCAAGCGCAATTTGGATTGTAGGAGGGGTTGATAAAGGAAATGACTACAGTGATTTATTACCCTTGGTAAGAGAAAAAGTTAAAGCCATTGTTTGTCTAGGAATAGACAATGAAAAAATTAAAAACATGTTTGGTAATGTGGTCGATATCATCGTCGAAACTGCAGGTGCTGAAGAGGCGGTGAAAGTTGCTGACAAACTAGCTGAACGAGGAGAGGTCGTTTTGTTGTCTCCGGCTTGTGCAAGTTTTGATTTATTTGAAAGTTATGAAGATAGAGGTCGTCAATTTAAAACAGCAGTAAGAAATTTATAATAAAAAATTTCATGAAAACTATTTTTCAACACATAAGAGGAGATAAATCTATTTGGGCCATTGTTGCCGTTCTAGCAATATTCTCATTTATGCCTGTTTACAGCGCAAGCACAAACTTGGTATATGTTGTTGGTTATGGTTCAACAATAGGGCATTTGATAAAGCATATTGTGTTGTTAATTATGGGATTTGCGATCATTTACGGAGTTCACAAAGTTCCTTACAGGTATTTTTCTGGCGGTTCCGTTATCATGCTTCCCGTAGTTATTGTTTTATTAATTTTCACCTTGGCGCAAGGAACTACAATTGGTGGAGCAAATGCAAGTAGATGGATTCGTATAGGAGGAATAGGTTTTCAGACATCAACACTAGCAGGACTTGTTTTAATGGTCTATGTCGCAAGGTATTTGGCCAAGAATAAAGAAAAAATAATCAATTTTAAAGAAAGTATCGTACAACTTTGGTTCCCAGTTTCACTGGTATTAATATTGATATTACCGGCAAATTTTTCTACGACCGCTATTATTTTTGTCATGATTTTAATGATGACTTTCATTGGTGGATACCCAATCAAATACTTGGGGTTTATTTTTGGTGCTGGAATTGTAGTGTTTTCAATCTTTATTTTGACTGTAAAAGCTTTCCCAGATGCAATGCCAAATAGAGTTCAAACATGGCAGAGTAGAATTGAAAACTTCTCACAAGAGAAAGGAAAGGAAGCGTATCAAGTAGAAAAAGCAAAAATTGCAATTGCAACCGGAGGAACTTTTGGTCTTGGACCTGGGAAAAGTGTACAAAAGAATTTTTTACCTCAATCTACATCTGATTTTATTTTTGCAATAATAGTTGAAGAATATGGCTTGGCTGGGGGTATTGTCATTGTGTTTATTTATTTTTTATTATTTTTTAGAATCTTTGTGATTATTAATAAAACGACTACAATTTTTGGTGCATTATTAGTTCTTGGTGTCGGTATTCCAATTATTTTTCAAGCAATTATAAACATGGCGGTAGCGACTCACTTATTTCCAGTAACTGGGCAGACTCTTCCGTTAATAAGTAGTGGAGGAACCTCCATCTGGATGACCTGTTTCGCATTAGGAATGATTCTCAGTGTAAGTGCCTCGAGCGCAGAAACAGAGGAAGATATTTTAGACGATAACCCTTTAGACATACTCCATGAAACAATCGATTAAAGTTTTAATTTCTGGCGGCGGAACGGGAGGTCACATTTATCCTGCGATCGCAATTGCAAATGAATTAAAGTTGCGATATCCCAACGGAAGTTTTTTATTCGTTGGCGCCAAAGATAAAATGGAAATGGATAAAGTTCCGAAAGCCGGTTTTGAAATTAAAGGATTATGGATTTCTGGCATTCAAAGAAAATTAACGATCAATAATTTATCCTTCCCTTTTAAAATCCTTCATAGTTTATGGAGTGCCTCTAGAATTATCAATAAATTTAAGCCAGATATTGCGATCGGTACAGGAGGTTTTGCAAGTGGTCCAACATTAATTATGGCCAATAGAAAGGGAATTCCTACTTTAATTCAAGAACAGAATTCATATCCGGGAATAACAAACAAACTATTGAGTAAAAAGGCACAAAAAATTTGTGTAGCTTATGATTATTTAGAACGCTTTTTTCCTTCAGAAAAAATTGTAAAAACAGGAAATCCTGTTCGACAAGACCTCTTGACGATTCACTCTAAAGAGGAACAAGCAAAGGCATTTTTTGATCTGAATAGAAAACAAAAAACAATTTTAATTATTGGTGGGAGTCTAGGAGCAAGAAGAATAAATCAATTGGTTGAAACAAATTTAGATGTTTTTAAAGATCAACAAGTTCAAGTTATTTGGCAATGTGGTTCGTTGTATCATGATGAATATAAAAAGTTCAATAGCATGGAAAATGTTCAAGTTCATCAATTTTTAAACAGGATGGATCTTGCATATGCTGCTTCAGATATTATTATTTCTAGAGCGGGTGCAAGTTCAGTTTCTGAGTTATGTATCGTAGGAAAACCTGTAATCTTTATTCCTTCTCCAAATGTAGCTGAAGATCATCAAACTAAAAATGCAAAGTCAATTACGGATCGACATGGAGCAATTTTATTGAGAGAAAATGAATTGCAAACATTTCCTATTGTTTTTGAAACCTTGTTAAAAGATAAGGGTAAACAAGAACATTTGTCAGAAAACATACATGAATTAGCTCTTCCGGGAGCAACAACAGCAATCGTTAATCAAATAGAATTATTATTAAAAAAGTGAATTTAAACACCATACATAATGTTTATTTTATAGGTATTGGAGGTATTGGAATGAGTGCAATCGCCCATTACTTTGCTTCTAATGGCAAACAGGTAGCAGGATATGATAAAACTCCCTCACAGATTACAAAAACACTAGAAGGGAAAGGAGTTGCGATTCATTTTGAAGATGCTTTGGACAACATCCCTATTCCTTTTTTAAAAAAAGAGGAGACTTTAATAGTGTATACTCCAGCAATTCCAGGGAATCACTTAGAATTAAATTATTTTTTTGAGCACAATTTCAGGGTTTTAAAAAGAGCAGAAATATTAGGGAAAATTACAGAAAACACCTTTTGTTTAGCCGTAGCTGGAACCCATGGAAAAACAACCACATCTTCAATTTTAGGTCATATTATGGCGCAGGTAAATGCGACTTCTTTTTTAGGTGGAATTTCTGAAAATTACAATTCAAACTTAATTTTAGGTGATGATAAAATTAGTGTAGTTGAAGCCGATGAGTATGATCGGTCATTCTTACAACTGAGTCCAGATATTGCTTGTGTAACATCGATGGATGCAGACCATTTAGATATTTATGGAGATTCAGATGCTCTAAACACCTCTTTTGTAGAATTCACAAAAGAAGTATCAGAGACCTTAATCGTAGCCAAAGGATTGCCTTTAAAAGGGTTAACCTACGCCATTAACGAGCCCTCAGATTACGAGGCCTTTAATCTAAAAATTGAGAGTGGAAAATATATTTTTGACGTAAAAACACCATCAACGGAGATCCAAAATATTGAATTTTCTTTGCCAGGAAGGCACAATGTAATGAATGCACTAGCTGCGCTAGCAATGGCAGACGTTTATGGCGTTTCATTAGAAAATATTAAACATAGTTTGTCTACTTTTAAGGGGGTGAAAAGAAGGTTTTCGTATAAAATTAAAACAGAAGATTTTGTATTGATTGATGATTATGCACATCATCCAGCAGAAATAAATGCCGTTGAAAGTTCGATTAGAGAAATGTATCCCAACGAAACGATACTGGTTATTTTTCAGCCACATCTATTTTCTAGAACAAGAGATTTTATTGATGATTTTGCCTCGGCGCTTTCGAAGTTTGATGAAGTTTTATTACTGGACATATATCCAGCTAGAGAAACTCCTATTTCTGGAGTTAATTCAGAATGGTTATTTGGTAAAATTACTTGCAAGTCTAAAAAACAAACTAAAAAAAATAATTTAGTAAAAGATATTAAGAATTCATCCGCTAAAGTTGTTGCAATGTTGGGAGCTGGTGATATCGGAGTAACGATTCAAGAGGTAACAAATCAACTTTTAAAAACAATAGAAAATGAAACTTAATAGGCTTTTAAAATACATAGGGTTTCTATTATTAGTAGGTCTTCTGGGGTTCTTATACTCTTTTTCTCTGAAGAGAAATATGAGTAGAATTGTGAAAAAAGTTGAAGTAGAATTTCTGGCTGGAGACAATAATTTTTTAACACATTCAATGGTTAATAAATTGTTAATACAAAGTGACACGAGTGTGAAAAACCAAGCGAAATCTGTGATAGATTTATACAAGTTAGAAAAAACTGTGTCTAAAAACTCATATGTAGAAAATGCAGCAGTGTTTCTGACTATAGACGGCACATTGAAATCGATTGTTAAACAACGGGTTCCTATCGCAAGAATTACAGGAGAAAATGGTTCGTATTATATTGATAAACAGGGAATAAAAATTCCTTTATCTAACAATTATTCTGCTAGAGTAATGCTTGTTTCAGGAGTTGAAACCGATAAAAATGTTGATGAGATATTGCCGTTGTTATCGTATATTTTAGAGGATGATTTCTTGCAGAAAGAAGTTGTGGGAATTAAGAAATTCGCAGATTCCGAGTATCAATTTTCCGTAAGAAGCGGGAATTATAAAATTGATTTTGGTAAATTAACTGAAATTGATCTTAAATTTAAGAAGTTAAAAGCATTTTATAATAAGACATTTAAAGATCAAACGATTCAAAATTATAAAATGATTAATGTAAAATACCACAACCAAGTTGTGTGTACAAAATAAATCAAAATGGAAAACAATAAAATAGCTGTTGGTTTAGATATTGGTACAACCAAAATAGTTGCTATGATTGGTCGTAAAAATGAATACGATAAGATTGAGGTTGTAGGTATTGGAAAAGCAAAAAGCTTGGGAGTAAAGCGGGGTGTCGTGAGTAATATTACACAGACGATACAATCTATTCAACAGGCTGTGGATGAGGCAGAAAGTGTTTCAGGAGTTAAGATTGAAGAAGTTGTTGTCGGTATTGCAGGGCAACATATTCGTAGTTTACATCACAGTGACTATATCACTAGAAGTAATGCCGATGAAGTAATAGATGAAAACGATATCGATAATTTAGTGAATCAAGTTCACAAACTAGTCATGTTACCTGGAGAAGAAATTATACATGTACTGCCACAAGAGTTTAAAGTCGATTCTCAAGCAGATATTAAAGAGCCAATAGGAATGTATGGCGGACGCTTAGAGGCAAATTTTCACGTAGTAGTTGGGCAAGTATCTTCGATCAGAAATATTGGTCGTTGTGTAAAAAGTGCTGCTTTAGATCTTAGTGAAATTACCCTAGAACCGCTAGCATCTGCATCTGCTGTTTTAAGCCAAGAAGAAAAAGAAGCAGGAGTTGCATTAATTGATATAGGTGGAGGAACTACAGATTTAGCTATTTTTAAAGATGGTATTATTAGACATACAGCTGTGATCCCTTTTGGAGGAAATGTAATTACAGATGACATTAAAGAAGGGTGTTCAATAATCGAAAAACAAGCAGAACTGTTAAAGATTAAATTTGGTTCTGCCTGGCCAGGTGAAAACAAAGAAACTGAAATTGTTTCTATCCCTGGTTTGAGAGGAAGAGAACCTAAAGAGATTACATTGAAGAATTTATCAAAAATCATTCATGCGAGGGTTCAAGAGATTATTGAACATGTGTATTTAGAAATAAAAAATTACGGACACGAAACTGCCAAAGGGAAGTTAATTGCAGGAATTGTTTTAACCGGAGGGGGGTCTCAATTAAAGCATTTACGTCAATTAGTTGAATACATTACCGGTATGGATGCTAGAATTGGTTTTCCCAACGAACATTTAGCTGGTGATTCTGATGAAGCATTATCAAGTCCTTCTTATGCAACTGCTGTTGGATTATTAATGGAAGGATTAGAGAAAGATATCAAGGAAGATGAATTTGATCAGACGAATGAAGGCGCTGCTGATGAAAACCAAGACGGGAGTCTACAAGGAGCAAAATCAGGAGGTGAAGAAAAAACAACATTACAAAAGAAGACGTTTTTTGAAAAGTTTACAGAGGGTCTAAAAGATTTTTTAGACAATGCAGAATAAAAGTTAGCAAGAAGTCAGAACGAAAGAACAATACATAAAGAACAACACAATATTAAACAATACATAGGTTATTATGAGCTCAGAATTTGATAATATTTCATTTGAAATGCCTAAAACACAATCTAACACAATTAAAGTAATTGGTGTAGGTGGCGGAGGAAGCAATGCAGTAAATCACATGTATACCCAAGAAATAAAGGGAGTAGATTTTGTAATCTGTAATACAGATGCACAAGCTTTAGAGAATAGTCCTGTACCTAATAAAATTCAATTAGGTGCCAACTTAACCTCTGGACTAGGTGCTGGTGCAAATCCAGAAGTTGGAGCGCAAGCAGCTAAAGAAAGNATGCAAGAGATTCAGCAGATGTTAAATACGCAAACAAAAATGGTCTTTATCACTGCAGGTATGGGNGGAGGAACCGGTACTGGAGCAGCACCNATTATTGCAAAAATTGCAAAAGATATGGACATCTTAACCGTGGGTATTGTAACAATGCCTTTTGCTTTTGAGGGTAGAAGACGTTCTAAACAAGCTCAGCTTGGAATTGATCAACTGAGACAAAATGTAGATTCTCTAATCGTAATAAATAACAATAAACTTCGAGAAGTTTATGGGAACTTAGGCTTTAAGGCAGGTTTCTCTAAAGCAGACGAGGTTTTATCTACTGCATCTCGAGGAATTGCAGAAGTAATTACACATCACTATAAGCAAAATATTGACTTACATGATGCTAAAACAGTCCTTTCTAATAGCGGAACAGCAATCATGGGGTCTGCAAAAGAAGAAGGTCAAACGAGAGCTAAAACTGCGATTGTAAAAGCGTTAGATTCTCCTTTGTTAAACGACAATAAAATTACAGGAGCAAAGAACGTATTACTGTTAATTGTATCAGGAACGAATGAGGTTACCCTAGATGAAATCGGAGAAATCAATGATTATATTCAAGATGAGGCCGGATATGATGCAAACATTATTATGGGTATTGGTGAGGATAAAGAATTAGGGGATGCTATTGCTGTAACAATTGTTGCTACCGGGTTTGCAGCAGATCAACAAAGTACAATTACCAATACAGAGGTTAAAAAAATTGTCCATACGTTAGAAGATGAACAAAAAGCTACCTATGACTTTGGTGAAAAGAAAGTAGCAAAGTCACCAACGATAAACGAGCCTTTAACGAATAAAAATGAGGCAAAAATTGTTCATATTTTAGAGGAGGACATCGTCGAGGCTGAAGTTCCAAAAATGAATTTGGTTTCAACTACCAATGAAATCTCAGAGATGACCGTTGTTTTTGATGAAGTTCAAATAGAGACTATTTCTGAAGATGATTTTGTAATCACAGACAAAACTCCAGTTCAAGAGACGAAAGTTCATGAAGAGCCTAAAACAATACAAGCAGATTTGTTATTTGATTTACCTTTAAATTCCTATGCTGAGGTAAAAGGAGAAGAAGAAATTCGTTATAACTTACAAGAAGAAGTTTTATCCACTAAACAAGTGAATGATCTAGAAGTTTATGGAGCTGAGGAAGTTGTTTTTGAAAGGAAAAGTTTAAAAAAACATTATGTATTGGAAGACTTTGATGCCCAACCAACCATTGGTAAGAGTTCAAGTGTGGTGGAAGAAAAAGTTGCTGAAGAAGCAATTCATTTTGAATTAAAAACAAGGGAGCCACAGGTAGAAATTAACAGTATTGAAACCCTTAGTGAAGAGGTATCTCCTTTAGATCTAACGATTACTGAACTGAAAAAAAGAGCAGAAGAGAGACGCAAAAAAATGAAAGGTTTCAATTATAAGTTTAATGACCAAATGAATAAGAACATCGATGAAATTGAGCGTCAACCAGCCTACAAAAGACTGGGGATTAATTTGGATACAACGACTTCGATAAGCAATGCAAAAACGTCAATTAGTACCGATTCAGAAGAACTTAATCTAAGTTCAAATAACTCGTTTCTACACGACAATGTAGATTAAAAAATATTTTTATTTGTGTAAAAAAACCACGTTTGTAAGAACGTGGTTTTTTAATTATTTATAAGTTGCAATACTTTGAGCAAAAACTTTTCCTTAACTCAAAGCTTGTTTGATTCTTTTAATTGCTTCTCGTATTTGTGCCTCAGAAGCTGCATAAGACAATCGGATACAGTTAGGTGTTCCAAAAGCTTCTCCAGTAACCGTAGCTACATTTGCTTTTTCTAGTAAGAATAAAGAAAAGTCACTTGCATTTTCTATCTTCACTCCGTTGATGGTTTTTCCGAAGAATGCAGAAATGTCTGGAAAAACATAAAAAGCACCTTCAGGAACATTTACTTTAAAACCTTCAATTTCTCTTAGTAATTCAATAATGATATTTCTACGAGTTTTAAACTCATTGACCATGTATTGTATTTTTGAAACAGGTGCTAAAACAGCAGTAATCGCTGCTCTTTGGGCAATACAATTGGTCCCTGAAGTTATTTGACCTTGCATTTTTGTACAAGCTTTGGCAATCCATTGTGGAGCGCCAATATATCCAATTCTCCAACCAGTCATTGCAAATGCTTTAGCAAGCCCATTTACAGTTATGGTTCTGTCGTACATACTCTCTATCGCAGCAAAACTGAACGGTTTTGTATTGTAGTTGATGTGTTCATAGATTTCATCGGATAAGATAAATATTTTTGGATGTTTCTCCAACACCGCTGCTAGTGCTCTATATTCAGCCTCGCTGTAAATAGTTCCACTAGGGTTGTTTGGTGAGTTAAAGAAAATCATTTTTGTTTTAGGAGTAATTACGGCCTCTAATTGTGCTGGAGTAATTTTAAAGTCATTTTCTATAGAGGAAGGAATTTCCACATATTTTGCTTCGCAGAGTGTAGCGATTGCAGAGTAACTAACCCAATACGGTGCAGGTAATAATACCTCATCTCCAGGGTTTAATAAAACTTGAGCAATATTTGCGATCGATTGTTTTGCACCCGTTGAAACCACAATTTGATTTGGTTCGTATTTTAAATTATTATCACGTTCAAATTTTGTGCAAATAGCTTCTTTTAATTCGACATATCCATCTACTGGAGAATACGAATTGTAATTTTGATTGACTGCTTCAATAGCAGCGTCTTTGATAAAATCAGGCGTGTTAAAGTCAGGTTCTCCTAGACTTAAGCCAATAATATCTTTTCCTTCTGCTCTTAATTCTCTTGCTTTAGCAGCCATTGCAAGGGTTTGAGAAACAGGTAAACTGTTAATTCTGTCCGATAGTGGATGTGTCATTTTACGATTCGTTGTTGTTATTGTTGTTATGCTAATGTTGGTTTTTTTCCTAAAAATCCAAGATGTTTAAAATGTTCTACAATTGCCTTTCGCATTGTCTTGTATTCATTATAAGGCAAGTTAAACTCCTTGGCAGTTTGTTTTACAATTTTAGCCAATTTATTATAATGAACATGAGAAATGTGTGGAAAAATATGATGTTCAACTTGATGATTTAAACCACCAGTATAAAAGTTTATCAAGTAATTACTAGGAGCGAAGTTAGAGGTTGTATACAATTGATGGACTGCCCAAGTATGTTCTAAATTTCCTTCTTTATCTGGAATTGGCATTTCTGTATTTGGAACAATATGTGCCAATTGAAAGACCAAACTTAAAATCATCCCTGCTGTGTAATGCATTACAAAAAAACCAAGGAATACTTTCCACCAAACAATCTCTAAAACTACCAGTGGTAAAACAATCCAAAGAGAATAATAGACAACTTTGGAGAGTACTAGTTTCGTCCATTCTGTTCTTGGATTTGGGAATTTACCATAAGATAATTTCTTTTTTAAGTAACGATGCATTTGTTTTACATCTGTTGTAATCGCCCAATTAATCGTTAATAAACCGTATAAAAAAATAGAATAATATTTTTGAAGTTTGTGAATTTTCAACCATTTAGAATGTTTGGAAAAACGAATAATTCTTCCTGCATCAATATCTTCATCATGGTCTTTTATATTGGTGAAAGTATGATGTAAAACGTTGTGTTGCACTTTCCAGTTATATACATTTCCAGCTAAAATATAAATACTACTCCCCATTAATTTATTGACCCATTTCTTGCTAGAAAAGGAATCATGATTACTGTCATGCATGACGTTCATTCCAACTCCAGCCATTCCAATTCCACTTATAATTGACAATATTAAAAGAGACCATTGCGGAAGAGAGACGGTGAGGATTACGATAAAAGGAAGTAAGAAAATTGAAAACATAATGGTCGCTTTGGTATACAATTTCCAGTTCCCTGTTCTTTTGATATTATTTTCCTTAAAGTAG
>JGI26246J51724_1000878_pt1 | contig 14116 bp, 14 predicted proteins | sample SaaInlLV_10m_DNA_FD_51724 | JGI IMG/M metagenome (IMG submission 51724) | reverse complement strand
TCGACTGATTGCCGGAGATTCCGCACTCGAGAGAGCACTGAAGCGCATCACAGACCCCGCCAATATGTGGTCCCCCAACGAGTTCATTCGCGGAAAGCTCGGGGAACAGCAGCGGCGCCATGACAAATACAGCAACACGGAATACGCACTCGAGCCCAACATCAAACGCTCCCCCGGTGGCTTGAGAGACCTCCAGGTCATCGAATGGATCACGCTCCGATGTTTTGATGTGGGACTGGAAGACGTTAACCAACCCGACTTCTTGAGCCGCGCTGAGCTAGATCAGCTGAGAGACGGCAAAGAGTTTTTGAGCCAAGTCAGATTTGCACTGCACAGCATGACAGGCCGCGCCGAGGATCGGCTTCTTTTCGATCACCAAAAGCAACTGGCTCAGCTGTGGAATGTTGTAGACGGAGACAAACTGGCTGTTGAGCAATTCATGCAGGTGTATTACCGATGGATGAAAACGCTCAGTCAACTCAATGAACTGCTCATAGAAGTCTTTGAGCACCGATTATCCGAGGAGCCCGACTCGGAAGTTCGTATCATTGACGGCGATTTTGAAGTCAGTGACTGTCGAATCCGAGCACGTCATGATGCGGTATTCACTCAAAACCCCGGTAATTTGCTGCGGTTATTCGTTTTAATTGGCAATGACCAATTGGTCGACCGCATCGAGCCGAATACACAGCGGCTGTTGCGCCGTGATGCGCACCTAATCAATGAAGATTTCCGTGCCTCAGCAGTCAATCGATCTCTGTTTCTGGAGATATTGGGCGTGCCTCACAATATGACGAAACAGCTACGGAGAATGTCTCGCCATGGCGTGTTGGGCCGGTATCTGCCTGCGTTTGGTCGCATCATTGGCCAAATGCAGTTTGATTTGTTCCATGCCTACACGGTGGATGCCCATACCACCGAGGTCATTGCGAATACGCGCCGCTTTATGCGTGCGGACTATACCGATCGCTTCCCCGTTTCGACCCGCATTGCGCGCCGGTTACGCGACCCTCGCCTGCTTTACATCGCCGCATTATTTCATGACATTGGCAAAGGCAGGGGGGGCGATCATTCCGAACTGGGCGCAGTCGATGCGACCTATTTTTGCCTGAGCCATGGGTTGTCAACCTCAGATGCCGACCTCGTCACTTGGCTCGTGCAAAATCACCTGCTGATGAGCCAAATCGCACAAAAACGAGATATATCCGATCCTGAAGAGATTCAGCGCTTTGCCGAAACGGTGGCCGATCAGGAACGATTAGACTACCTCTACACCCTGACTGTGGCTGACATTGCCGGCACTAACCCTGAATTGTGGAATGCGTGGCGCTCCTCCTTGATGCGCCAACTCTATACAGAGACGAGTCGAGCGTTGTCGCGCGGATTGCAGAATCCATTGGGGCGAGAGCAGGTCATCGAAGCCACGAAACAGGCGGCCACCGAAGCACTTGAATATCGAGGTTTTCTGCCCGAGGAACTCTTGAGTGCTTGGTCCTCACGCGGAGAAGATTACTTTTTGCGCGAACGCCCGGAAGACATTGCTTGGCATACCGAAGCCATCGCTGATCATGATATCCAAGGTGGCGCACTCATATTAGTCCGTCAGGCCAGCGATTCACCCATTGCAAATGCGACACAAATTTTTGTCCATACGGTTGACGCACCGGATACCTTTGCCAGGATCTGCGCCGCATTAGAGTCACTGGACTACAGCATTCATGATGCCCGCATCTACAGCGATACCGATGGCAGTACGCTGGATACCTTCTTCGTCCTGAAAAATGATGGCTCTACCCTCGATGCTCACCTCGACAGCGCTGTCGAAATTAAAGAGGCGATTCAGCATAGCCTACATCACGCCACTCTAAAGACGATCTCCCGACGCACTCCAAGAACAGCCAGGGCATTTACGATTCCCACAACGGTCGATTTTTCACAGGACGATTTGGGTGGATTGACTATTCTGGAAGTCACCACGGCAGACCGACCGGGACTCATGGTGAGGTTGGGGTCGGTACTATCCCGCTATGCGGTTTCAATACAGGGCGCAAAAATCCAGACACTGGGCGAGAGAGTCGAAGACACCTTTTTCTTAGCCGATGAAACGGGTGGGCAACTGACCGACGAAGCCTTAATAGACCAACTCAAAAATGATCTGATCGCCGAGCTAGATGGTTTGACGCAAGATCCAGACACTTCGTCTTCCGAGCATGACATTTGAACTCGGGGCTCACGCTACTCCAGCCGTATCCCTTTGAGCGACTGGCGAAGCTACTCCGCAATTCAAAACCCGCTCTCGATCCGGTCATCCCGCTGACGATGGGAGAGCCTCAGCATCCGCCACCCGTTGGCGCCCTCGCGCTATTGAAAGAGCACGCGGAGTTAGTCGCCAAATATCCGGCGACGCAAGGTCGAGTTCAGTTGAGAGCCGCCATCGCAAGATGGCTAGAGAAGCGTTTTGTCCTGCCATCGATTGATCCCGAGCACCACGTTCTGCCACTCAACGGCACCCGAGAGGGTTTATTTGCGCTAGCGCAAGCGGTGGTCAGCACTCGGCAAGCGGGGGGTGTCATCTGCCCTAACCCCTTTTATCAAATTTATGAGGGCGCCGCGCTGCTCGCGGGCTCGCAACCACTGCTGCTTAATTGCGATGAGCACAACGGCTTCCTGCCGGATATTGATCTGGTCACGCCCGCGCAATGGCAAAATTGCCAACTCGTATACCTGTGCACGCCTGGCAATCCGGGGGGAGCCGTGATGTCCAGTCGTCAATTACAACGGCTGATCGCGCTCGCCCACGAGCACAACTTTTTGATTGCCAGCGACGAATGCTACAGCGAAATCTACCCGGATGAAGCGGCTCCACCCACGGGGCTCCTCGAAGCCGCCGCGGCCATGGGCAATACTGAATTTCGACATTGCCTCTGTTTTCACAGTTTATCCAAGCGCTCTAATTTGCCCGGCCTGCGGTCGGGTTTTGTCGCGGGCGACCCAGAATGGATCGCGCATTTTCGTCGTTATCGAACCTATCATGGCTGTGCCATGCCACTGCATCATCAAATTGCCAGTGAATGGGCATGGGCCGACGAAGAGCATGTCGCGGCCAACCGGGCGCGGTATCGCCAAAAATTCGAGGCCGTCACACCCATTCTGTCTGCTGTCCTACCCACACCCAAACCCGATGCAGGCTTTTATCTATGGCCTCAAACGCCGGTTGATGACGAACACTTTACCCAGACAATATATGAAAGAGCCGGCGTTAGCCTACTGCCGGGCAGTTATCTCGCGCGCGAGACAACGACAGGAAATCCGGGCGCCAAGCGTGTCAGAATCGCGTTAGTTGCAGAACTGTCGCAGTGCGTCGAAGCAGCAGAGCGCATTGCTGACTGCCTGCGTCGAGGTTGGTAGGACACTTGTCATGGCAAACATGAGTAAAGCAGAGCGTATCTCGTTCATCGGTGAGCGACTGCAATCACTGTATCCTGAGACACCGGTTCCTCTCGATCATCAGGATCCCTACACACTACTGATTGCTGTTTTACTGAGCGCGCAATGCACGGATGAGCGAGTTAACCAAGTGACACCCGCGCTATTCGAGCAAGCCAACTCGCCCGATCGAATGGTCTTATTGTCGGTGGAGGCCATCCGCGCGGTCATCCGTCCCTGCGGGCTTTCCCCTCAAAAATCAAAAGCCATTCATCGTCTCAGCCAAATATTACTCGACCTCTACGACGGCGAGGTGCCGGCCGATATGGCAGCGCTTGAGCAGCTCCCCGGTGTGGGCCACAAAACTGCCAGCGTTGTGATGGCACAGGCGTTCGGTCTACCCACCTTTCCCGTCGACACTCACATTCACCGACTCGCTCAGCGCTGGGGACTCACGCGGGGTCGTAATGTCACGGAGACTGAACGAGATCTCAAACGTGCCTTCCCGATTGAATGCTGGAACGCTTTGCATCTACAAATTATTTTTTATGGCCGAGAATACTGTACCGCGCGGGGTTGTGATGGTCGTGTCTGCGAGATTTGTCGCACCTGCTACCCGGCAAGAAAGCACCCGAAGCGATGTAACAAAGCGTGAATCTAACAGCCATTTTGCGCCGGTTCTGCTAACCTTGATCGGACCCGGGTTGCTCAGTGTTATTGATATAGCCTCCTTTCAGCGCCCACCTACCAAGCCATAGACCTTCACCATGACGACAACGCCTACAATTTATGGCATCGCCAACTGCGACACCATCCGCAAGACACGAAAATGGCTTGATGCACATCAGATTGCCTACAAGTTTGTCGACGTCCGGGAGCAATTGCCATCGCCGTCTAAAGTATCACTGTGGCTCGAAAAAGTGGGTGCCGAACAACTCGTCAACCGACGCAGTACCACGTGGAGAAATCTTGCCGATTCAGCACGGGAAGCGCTGGAGGGTGGTGCTGCGGAGCAAATATTACTGGATCATCCGACCTTGATAAAACGCCCAGTGCTTGAGCTGGGGGGCGAGNTCATAGTGGGGTTTTCGGCTGATCGCTATCAGCAACACTTTAACGTTTGAGGAGTCANTATCGTGGGCGCATTGCATGGATTTGGTCTGGGGATCGCCTCTGAGAACGCAGCCGGAGGCACGCTGGACGTCTTCTACCCGCAACCGTTGAGCAATGTAACGGGGGCACTCTGTGACCAATTGACCGATGTGGCAGGTCGTCTAGACAGCGCGCAACTGCGCGAACTCTCCANAATGCTGCACAAGATGGGCGAGAACACATTGGGCGACTTGGCGACTCGACTGGCTGAGTCGGATCGGCCCATCGTGGCTGCGTTGCTAGCCGATAATCGCCCCGCGCGCTCGGTTGAAGAGGCGTATCTCAAGCTGCATCTCCTGTCGCACCGGCTGGTCAAACCACACCAGACTGATCTGACTGGGCTCTTTGGCTTGTTACCCAATGTCGCGTGGACTGACCAAGGGCCCGTCGATCTTACTGAGCTANCGCAACGACAGCTCGATGCTCGACTACGAGGCACCGTCCTTGAGGTCTCAAGCGTGGACAAGTTTCCCAAAATGACCAATTACGTTGTGCCAGCTGGCGTACGCATCGCCCACACAGCAAGAGTTCGGCTTGGCGCCTATCTAGGAGAAGGGACCACCGTGATGCATGAGGGGTTTATCAATTTTAATGCAGGCACTGAAGGTCCCGGTATGATTGAGGGGCGTATTTCAGCCGGGGTCTGGGTGGGGACAGGCTCCGATCTTGGAGGGGGATGCTCTACTATGGGCACGCTGTCCGGCGGCGGCGATATCATTATCTCGGTCGGTCGAGAATGTCTTATCGGAGCAAACGCTGGACTGGGTATTCCCTTAGGCGACCGTTGCACGATTGAAGCAGGACTTTTTGTCACTGCGGGTACCAAAGTCAGTCTATTAGATGGGTCAGGGAACGTGGTCGATACCGTGTCGGCGCGCACCTTGGCCGGCCGGCCCGATCTTTTGTTTCGGCGCCATTCAACCACGGGGGCGGTGCAATGTCTGACCAATCAGTCTGCCATTGCATTGAATGAGATGTTGCATGCCAATAATTGATCCTGAAGACCCAACGCTCGCGCTGACGAGAGCCTTAATCGCGCGTCCATCCATCACACCCGAGGATGCGGGTTGTCAGCAGTTAATGATGGATCGACTCAGCGCGGCGGGTTTTATCTGTGAACCCATGCGATTTGCTGAAGTCGATAATTTTTGGGCAACACGAGGAACCCAAGGTCCCCTGCTCGTCTTCGCCGGCCATACCGACGTAGTCCCACCCGGCGATCAGTCGGCGTGGCAATCGGACCCCTTCCATGCGACCGAGGCGGGAACAGACCTGGTCGGTCGTGGCGCTGCCGACATGAAGGCCAGCTTGGCCGCAATGGTCGTAGCCTGCGAGCAGTTTGCCGTAGAACACCCGCACCACAGCGGTCGAATTGGCTTTTTGATTACATCAGATGAAGAAGGGCCGGCCAAAAACGGAACCATCAAGGTGATCGACACACTGACCGAGCGGGGCGAGCAAATCGACTGGTGCATTGTGGGTGAGCCCTCCAGCACGCGACAGCTTGGTGACCTCGTGAAAAATGGGCGAAGAGGATCCATTAACGGGACGCTCGTCATTCACGGCACTCAGGGACACATTGCCTATCCGCACCTAGCCGATAACCCGATACACCGGGCATTGCCAGCATTGCATGCCCTAGCAACCGAGCAATGGGATAACGGCAATACGTTTTTCGATCCCACTGCTTTGCAAATCTCAACAGTTAGATCAGGTCATGGCGTCACTAACGTGATCCCCGCGAGCATCGAGGTCATCTTTAACCTGCGATTCAGCACAGAAATCACCGTTGCCGACATTAAGCGACGATGCGAATCGATTCTTCAACAACACGGACTGCGCTACGATCTGACGTGGTCACTGAGTGGAGAGCCTTTCTTGACCGAGCCGGGCGAACTGCTTGACGCGATTAAAGACAGTATTCATGCGGTGACCGGGCTTGATCCTGAGGTCTCGACTGGCGGGGGCACGTCTGACGGCCGGTTCATCGCACCCACCGGCGCGCAGGTAGTCGAGTTGGGCCACATTAATAGCACCATCCACCAGTGCAATGAGCGCGTCAACATGGCAGATATTCCAACCCTCACTGCCATCTATCTGGCAATACTCAAACGGCTTTTACCCGCTGAATGACGATCTAACGCGTTGGCGCCGCTCGCTCACTAAGCCACTGTGCGGGTTGCATTAGCGCAAGCTGCAGGTGCCGTTCCTGCCACCATGATCGCTCGACATCGGCCCACGTTTCCGTCAACGCCTGAAGTCCGGCACCCAAAGCGGTGAGAGCTGGCGTGGTCGGAGACAAGATCGTCATACCAATACTCTCAGATGGCGCCATCACCGCTCTCGCGGCGGCGGCACTCATGGCAATGCGCTCAACAAAACTTCTTGCGTGATCCAAAGTCACTTCTAATGGCACTTCTAATGGCACTTCTAATGGCACCTGAAACCCCGCTTCGAGTGACGCTGGATGATGTCTGGCGTCCCAAGGCGGCAGCATCAATACCACCTCTTCAACCGGCCTGCGCTGTCGCAACAGATCAGACAACAAACCCGCTCCAATAGTGGTACCTGCATCCGCATCATGCCACTCCGGCGCTAAATCGCCGGACTGGCCATTAAATGTTTGCTCATTGACCGCTGCCCTAAGGCCCTCTACTGCCGCGAGCCGCCCGCAAAACACCTGCCGACTGCGTCGATGAGGTGAAACGGCTCCCACTGCAAGGTCTTTAGCGAGGTGTTCAATCCCGATCCAAATGCAACTCGCTATCGTCAACGTTATCGCTCCTCTGCACTACTGCCGCTTTTCAGAACTATCTAGCACTGTGCGCTGCTGGTCCCCTCTACCGCGACACTCGCCCCGCTTTGGCTGCAGCGTCGGCTATTCTCTCACTCACCCGCTTGAGCATGGCGAACAAACACGTCAAACCTAACGGACTTACCGGATAAACTGAACGACGCTTTTCGCTCACCCAGCACTGGCGCCTTCACTGGACGTTTGACCACAATACGATCAACGGCCTGCTGAGAAGCCCAGTTCATTAACGACGCTCCCCCATCATTGGAGGCAGATAAGTACTGCAACATCATCGCCTCCTTTTTAACCGCCGCTGCCTTTTTGCGTTCCGGAAACATAGGGTCGATATAAATCACGGTCGCGGCGCCCAGCGACTGGGCTTCACTATTACCGGCATGAACCGTCATTCGCCCTGCCGCATCACGAACGGCCTCATGGCGACTCACTTGCGCGCATAAAATCGCATCCTGTAACAGCCAGGCCAGCGCGGGAGTCTGCTCACACAGTGTCACCCGACATCCTAAATCAGCGAGCACAAACGCATCTCGCCCTAAACCACCCGTGGCATCGAACACAATAGGATGTCGATCATTCTTCACACCAACCGCCCTACCCAGTAGCTCATTTTGGCCACCATGACGTCGATGCAACATGGCTGCCGAATCGTAGCGTAACGCTACTTTTAGCCCCGCTGTTTCCAGCCATGCGTTTGCTTCCCCCACGATCAGCTCAATGTCGTCTGACTTCAGTGCGGGGTTATAAGGCAAGGTCAGTTGCGCTGCAGCGGCTTGGGCACGCAGCGGTGATTCGCCAAGCACTGGCCTCACAACAACCCGCCTAGCGGTGCGGTCTGAAAGCTGAGGGGGCGTAATTTGCATTCAATGAGGGGCCATGCTTGACTGAGCGCCCGTGTATCTTAATCGTTATATGACCTCACTGAGTATCGTTTTTAGCCATCGGCCTCTCTGTCTGCTGGCGGCGATCCTTTTGTGGCTACCCAGCTGCGAGACATTGGATCGCTATGACATCACGATGAATAATGTCCCAGTTTACCAAGCGGCCTCCGTCGCGACAGTTTCTGGCGTGGAGGACACGGCATTAGCACAGTGTCTTCAACAAACCCTCAACGATGACAAAGCGGCCACTTTCGCTGCCTTAACGTCGCTTAATTGCAGTCATGGAGGCATTACGACGCTGGCGGGGCTAGCGCAATTTACGGGGCTTAAAACAGTGAAGCTCAGCGGCAATCGCATCCGCAATCTGTTGGTGCTCGAGAGGCTCGTAGAGCTCGAGGCACTTTGGCTCGATAACAACAAGGTAATCGATCCAATTCCCGTGTTGCGCATGGTGAAGATTCGTCAACTTGATCTCTCCGGTAACGCGACCCTGCAGTGCCCTGCCTCGACTGAGATGCGCCCGCAACTTGTCATCACCCTTCCGGAGCACTGTCGATCCTAATGACCTATTGGCTCTATAGAACACTCGCGCTGCTGCCACTGCCGATTAAATATGGGTTGTCGAGTTTGGCTGCATTATTACTGGGCACCGTTTTCCGTTACCGCGCACGCGTCGTGGCTGACAATTTACATAACGCCTTTCCAGAGCAAGATGCCGAATGGCGCAAAGCAGTAGCCCAGCGCTTTTATCGACAGTTTACCGATGTCACGATGGAGATCCTTCATTCATCACGTATGAGCCTTGATGATTTCGCAAAAAGAGTCACGGTAAGTGGGATAGATGAGTTAGACCGCCTCTCCGAGAATCGAACACGATCCGTCATCGTGTTAACCATTCATCAAGGTAATTGGGAATGGATGATGCACGCTGCCAATGCCCATACCGGAATGGCAATCGATCCCGTGTACCGACGGCTTCATAGCCCGGGAGCAGATCGATTCGCTTACGAAGCCAGAAGTCAGTTTGGTGGGCAACCCATTCTCATGGAGAAGGTGGCAAGAAATGTTTTAAAGCACCGCAGGCGCAGCCGCGCACTGGTACTGGTAGCCGACCAATCACCGGGACAAAGAGATAACGTCTACTGGACACGATGGCTTAATCAACCGACGGCTTTTTTTACTGGACCGGCGACCATCGCCCAACTGACTCAATTCCCAGTGATGTTTGCTCGCTGTCGACGGGAGTCGCGCGGGCATTATCACCTGCAACTCATGCCGATAACGGAGGCGCCTGGGCAGGCAACGCCCGAAGAGATCATCGAAGCTTATGCTCGCGTCGCGGAAGAATCGATCCGGGAGGAACCTGAGAGCTTTTTGTGGTCCAACCGCCGCTGGAAACACCGACCGCCCGATGACTTCACTTGACACCTACCCGCTGACAGCCGCCTTGGGCGCAGTAGTAACGCGATCGACATCAACCCACTCAAAGCCGCTTTCTTGCGTCGCATGAATAATCGTGCAGTGCTCTCGATCTGACCAGCCTGCTAACATTGCATCAGCCAGCTCCGGGCGATTATTTTGTTGNCTCAAATGCGCAATAAACAATAATTTTAGGTTGGTGGTATCAGCACAATCAAGAAACTGCCTCGCTTGGGCATTTGCTAAGTGGCCAAAGTCGCCCCCCACGCGAGTTTTGATCGAGCGCGGATACGGGCCTCTCATCAACATATCAGGATCNTGATTAAACTCTAAAACTAAAGCGTCACACTGCGCAAAAGCCTTGAGCACGTGAGGCGTGATACTGCCGAGATCAGTCAGAATCCCCAGTTTTAAATGATCTTGCTGCAAGCAGTACTGGACTGGTTCACGCGCATCATGTGGCACGGGTTCCGCTGCTATCTGCAAATCACCCAAGGCAAAACGGTCACCAGGCCGGATGAGCACACGACGGGTGAGACTCGCAAATTGGCGGCTAGATGCAGTACCTGCGGTGAGGAAAACGGGAAGATCGTAAGCTCGAGACAGTGCGCTAACACCGCGGCTATGATCCCCATGCTCATGGGTTACCAAAATCGCGTCAATATCGCTCCCGGTGACTTGCTGCGAGGCCAGACGCAGCTCCATTTCTTTGCGAGGCAAACCGCAGTCTATCAGCACGAGCGTTTCACCCGTGTCGACCAACGTTGCGTTCCCTTTGCTGCCGCTGCCGAGGGACGCGATCCGCATTAAGTGATATTTCCTCGTAGGATCGTTAAGAGAGCTTGCTGATCTCGGCGATCGACGGCCTCTCCCTCAGGTCCGTGCAGTGTGATCAGCACTGCGTCTGCATCGATACGATCAAGCTTTATTTGATATCGATGCCCTGCCAAGGGGTGCTCTTCCTCGCCGCCCCACAGCCAATCAAACCAGCCACTCTCGTCCTCGTCTTCAGGCCCAATAAACGTGACATAGAGAATTCCCTGACTCCGATCTCGGTCATCGATCGCAAAATCAGCGTCAGCTGTCCCTTTGATCACAGACGCCCAAGCTCTATCAAATGGGAGCTTGAGTCGAATCCGCGTCGCTTCCTCAGTATCTTCGAGCGCAATTCGTCCTGAATCGCTCATTGCTCGATCTGCCATCATCGAGATCGGTGCTGCGTCCGCGCTATTAGCAAGGTACTGCGCCACATCCTGTAACATCTGGCGCTCAAGCTCTTGATCGTCTGATTGCTCTGGCCAGCTCACGTCTTCAACGCCTCTGTCTTGCTGTAAAACGTGAAGCTCCGAAGTATTGCGTTGTACGCCAGTGTCAACACGGAACCGAAATCTGACTGCCAGATCTCGCTCTTCCAACTTAAACCATTGGCTGTCAATCAGCCCGGCCTCAGCGTCGACTGACGATACGCCGATCGCGCTGGTCGTTAGAAAAGCCCTGACCTGTGGCCACAATTTTCCCGGCGCAACGTTGACCAATGCCCAACGCTCATCAGACAGGCTCTGTATCCGTACAGCATCGGCTTGGTTATTTGCTGTCAGTGGCGTTGGTCGAGGGGTTTCAAATTGCGCGGCCAGTTGAGCGCTTTCCGTCACTACCGGCACGGGATAATCTGGCTGTATCGATTCGGTAGACAAATCGGGCGGCACGTCAATCGGCGTCAGCTCTGGCGCAGTCTGGTAACGACTGGCATTGTCTGGAAACAATCCATCCTCGCCTAACAGCCAGCTGCATCCTGCCAAGGTGGCCGCGAGAACAATACACAAGCCTAATCGAATCACGCGAAATATGCCTCCAGTGCGCGCTGCAGTGCAGCGTGGTGTCCTGACGAGAGCGGTGTCAGCGGCAATCTGATGCCTTCGCTGATCATACCTCGGAATGCCATCGCCCACTTGATCGGGATGGGATTAGATTCAGCAAATAACAAGTGATTCAAGTCGTTCAAGCGTGCGTCGATCGCAGTGGCAGCCTCCCAGCCCCCTGAGAGGGCTGCGTCACACATCGCCGCCATATCGGGTGCGGCAATATTTGCTGTCACCGAAATGTTGCCCTGACCGCCGTGACGCATCAACTCCAGCGCCGTTGCGTCGTCACCTGAAAATACGGCAAATCCATCCGGTACGGCGCTGATCAGCTCAGCACCCCTGGCGACGTCACCCGTAGCATCTTTCACGGCCACTATTGTGTCGTTCTGACTGAGCTTGATCACCGTGTCATTCAATAAATCGCAGCCGGTCCGACCCGGCACGTTATACAAGATAATGGGCAAGTTGACGGCCCGCGCTACCGCTTGAAAATGCTGGAACATCCCATCCTGAGTCGGTTTATTGTAATAGGGCGTTACTGACAGTGAGTANTCAGCACCTGCCTCGGCNGCGGCCACAGTCAATTCGATCGCCTCGTGGGTAGAGTTACCGCCGGTCCCTGCCACAACGGGAATTCTGCCACCCGACTGCTCCACCGCAAAGCGAATCAATTCACAGTGTTCGGGCACCGTTAACGTCGGACTTTCGCCTGTCGTCCCGACCACACAAATCGCCGCCGTACCTGACTCGATATGATATTCGATCAAAGTCGCCATCGCTGCCCAATCAATGGCACCATCAGGGTGCATGGGCGTTACCAACGCAACAATGCTTCCGGTTATCATCGATTCACTCCGGGGGATGCCTCGGCCAGCAAGGACAAAACTATGGTGCCGCAATTATCCACTACGGACCGAGATTCACAACCACCCATTGCTATTCGCTTCCACTATTTGGCAAATCAGGTGGGGAAACTCTGTTTGCTGGGTCTTTTGGCCGTATATTCGACACTGAGCGTGGGGCAAGACACTGATTTAGAGGTTCGTATCGAACCACTTACCGCAATCGATCAACAGTTCATGTCAGAACAACGAGTCCGGGTTGAGCAGCTCGCCAATCGACTAGGGCGCAATCTTTCAGGCCGAGCAGCACGAGACATCGATACGTTGCAAAGACTACTCGACGATGGCTTAGTGCCGTCGACAGACACCTTAGCACTCCAAGCGATGGGAGTGGTGTTTGGGGATCTGCTCGGCAGCCATCTCGATATGAGTTGGATAGTCTATCGCGATAACGCCGGTCGCTCACGAGCATTGAGCCACCGAGATGCCGATGTCACTTTATTCCCGATGACCATGATTTCTCGACGCCACCAGAACGGCAGCACTCGGCGCCTCCAGTCACTGTATGACGAGACAGTGGCAGATATTCGACCCCTACTTCCTGGTGGCAAGTGGTTACCATAGCGGGAGATGTTCAGCTGACTCACAAAGCACAGTCGGTAAGCCGGCAATCGATAAGCGATCGGCTGCGATGTGCGCCTCAGTTCATCAAGCTCGTACTGAAATTAGATCGAGAATCACCTGTCGCACCAGCATTTTAATGAGTGCGGTGCACTGGCCTTCTCATGGGATTAAACTGTGTGGGGCACGCGGGCATTATCGGGCGAAGCGATTTCCCGCTTAAGCTTTTTTCATCCGGTTACGGAAGGATTTTTGATCCATGCACTGCCATGATTTTTGAGACCGTCAACCTTCCCTGCAATGACTTCCAATTAGCGCTTCGGGCAATCGAAGACTGCCAAGAACCGCGCTATCAGAGTGACTTGGACGCCGTGATCAATGCGGTCACCTCTCGGCAGCGGGAATATATCGCTGGCCGAGTCCTCGCGAGAGAATTACTGGGTCGTCTCGGCGTCGATGCCCAGACCATTGCATCGGGACCCAAACGAGAACCCCTTTGGCCTAAAGGTATCGTTGGATCCATCTCTCATAATGAGCTGTTTTGTGCTGCGGTCGTCGCACAGAATTCAGTGGTCACTTCCGTGGGTATCGACATCGAAACGACAGGGCGCATCGATCGTCAGTTATGGGGACACTTATTTACCAAAGAGGAAACCGAACACCTGCTGCAGCTTGAGCCGGTAGCGCAATTGCGACAAGCCACCCTCTTTTTTTCAATCAAAGAAGCGTTTTACAAATATCAATTCCCAATAACGCAATCCTGGGTGGGATTCAGAGACGTCAGCGTTCATCAAGAAGACGCCTCGCTCTATCGATTGACGGCGCAGATCAGCGACGCAACATTGGCAAACACTGTCCTTGCGGTCGTTGAATCTGTTGGCACTGATCAGGTCATTGCCTTAGTCATTGATGAATCAGTGCTCAAGGCTGCTAACAGACGCGACTGAAAACCAGGCAATAGATTACTCATCAGGTCGCTAGAATAATGGTTACCACACCAAGCAATCTGAACCTCCAAGCAATGTCCCATGACATAAAGCTCCACTTGCAAGGCCACATCGGCAGAAGCATCCAATGCCACCAAGTCCTTATAAGCCGTTTCAG
>JGI26246J51724_1000877_pt1 | contig 14119 bp, 12 predicted proteins | sample SaaInlLV_10m_DNA_FD_51724 | JGI IMG/M metagenome (IMG submission 51724) | reverse complement strand
ATTTCTGCATCACTAAGCACCATATTGGCACTCATGTCTTGCCTACTCAAAGCTCTAATGACTAAATTACTCAAATTAAAACGTTCGTTCGCGAATAAAATAGTAGTACTTCCATCTGACTTATCCAGGATGAGGTCATACCCTTTTTCTTTTCCCAATCGCTGCACCTCATTAAAGACCAAATCCTGTATGGGTTGAACAATAGAAGTTCTCAAGGNGAATAAATCTCCTTGAACCCCAAATCGCTGTTGCTGGTAAGCGACCAAAGATGCCTTGGCAGATTGAATTTCTAATTCTTTTTCCTCAACCAGGCTTGGCGTGAGTAGTGCTTTTTGCGCAGACAAGTCATTCTCTAATGTCTCCANNGCTAATTTTCTAGCGGCTATTTCCATTTGCCAGCCTCCTACGCGGTCTTCTAAAGAACGTTGTGCCTCCAAATAAGAAGGCAATTTAGACAATATATAATCCATATCTATATAGGCTACCCTGGCCTGTCTTTGAGCNTGAACGCTACTCAAACCAAGCCAAAAAACAAATAGTAGGTATGTAATTGTCTTTGTGATACTTAAATATAATAAATATTAAAAACGCTGTCCAATGATAAAGTGTGTCTGCCATCCTGATGGTCCCACAGAACCAGGCTGATTGTCTGCGTCAAAACCATAACCAAAGTCTATTCCCAACAAACCAAAAGCAGGCATAAAAATACGCACCCCTACTCCAGCTGATCTTTTTATATCAAAGGGATTAAATTCCTGAATGGTATTAAAGGCGTTTCCACCCTCCACAAAAGCCAATCCATAAATAGATGCAGATGGTTTTAATGTAATGGGATAACGCATTTCCATAGAGAACTTATTGTACACTACCCCACCTTCTTGTTGGTTTGTGGTAGGATCTATTGGGGTAAGAGATTGATTTTCATAACCCCTCAATTGAACCACTTCCCTACCGTCTAATGTAAAGTTACCAAGCCCGTCTCCTCCAACAAAGAAACGCTCGAAAGGCACATTACCAATGTCTGGATTGTAGTTGCCCAAGAAACCAAATTCCGTATTGGTTCTTAAAATTAATTTACCAACTATTCTGCTATACCAGTCTCCTTTGAAGTTTAATTTGTAAAATTCCAACCACTTAAAACGAGATTCTTCTAGGGTTTCTAAGCGCCTTAATTGGCTTGCAGAAGCTTCTCCAACAGACCTTAAACCTATAATCTCATCACTCTCTTCTTTAATAGACTTAAAATCTTTAGATCCTAATAAAGANAAAGGTGGCGTAAACTTAGCCAAAAACTCAAAACTAGATCCTCCTGTTGGGAAGATTGGATTAGGCCCAGAAGATTTTCTTGAAAGGCCAAAAGTATAGGTCAAAGAGTTAGAAGTTCCATTACCAAAATTAAACAATCCTATATTGTAGTTTTGAAAATCGTATTGTTGGTAGCCCAATGCGTGAGACACAGAAAAGTAATCGTCTGGCCACTGAAGGCGCTTGGCCAACCCAAGAGAAATACCCGTAATGGAAAACTGCCTGTCCTTATCTACATCTCTAGCAACAAAATCAAAGAATACTGCTGTGTTCTGGAAAGAGAGACATTGAATCTAATCGGTTTTTTACCCCCCATCCAGGGCTCAGAAAAGTTTAAACTGTATACCTTAAAAGTCCTACTCGCCTGTAAACGAAGTGCAAAAGTTTGCCCGTCACCCATAGGAACCGGCTTGTACGCTTCCTTATCAAAAATATTTTGCAATGAAAAATTACTAAAAGAAAGTCCTAAGGTTCCAATAAAACCACCACCACCATAACCCCCTTGGAGTTCAATTTGGCTGGATCCCGCCTCTACCAAACTATAAGCCAAATCTACGGTACCTGTATTGGGGTCTGCATTTTGAACATCTGGCGATATTTGCTCGGCGTCAAAAAAGCCCAGCTGCCCCAATTCTCTAATACTTCTAATAATATTGTCTTTAGAGTATTTCTGACCAGGACGGGTCCTGAGTTCTCTGAAAATAACATGGTCATTGGTCTTATCATTCCCATTAATAGTGACGTGNTCTAAGAAAGTTTCTTTTCCTTCTATAATTCTAATTTCAAAATCAATGGTATCATTGGCNGCAGAAACTTCCACTGGATTAATACTAGAAAACAAATAACCATTGTTCTGATACAAATTGGTAATATCTTCTCCGTCTGGTTTGGTATTGTCTGCGATACGCTTTCTAAGCAGCACTCCATTGTAGGTGTCTCCTTTTTTAATACCCAATACTTGAGACAAGCCCCTATCCGTATAAACAGTGTTTCCTACGAAATTAATGTCTCCAAAGTAGTATTTATCGCCTTCTTCTACTTTAATTTTTAATGCAATGTTTTCATCGTTTACCTTAGTGAAGGTATCCATGAGAATTCTAGCATCCCTGTAACCATTTTCAGCATAAGCATCTTTAAGGCTTTGCAAGTCGGTCTGATAATCTTCTGGAATGTATTTAGATTTTTTCCAAAACCTGTAAAAAGCCTTTTCCTTAGTTTTCTTTAAGGCTTTTTTAAGTCTTGCCGCACCCAGGGCNTCATTTCCTTCGAACTCAATCTCTGAAATCTTAACCTTAGCGCCTTTGTTAATGTTAATGACCATTTTCTGCGCATTGGTCTCCGTAGTGTCTGCAGCCGTTGCAATAGTCACTTTAGTATTTAAATACCCCTCTTTCTTATATTTATTTTGAAGATAATTTTTTGAATTTGCAATTAAACTCTCCGTAATCTTCTTTCCTTTCTTTAAATCCGTATCGGTTAATATTGCGTCTACTTTTCTAGACTTCACGCCGTACACAGTTACNTGAGATAAAGTAGGTCTTTCAATAATCTCTAATTCCAAGAAAACTTTTTCGTCTTCAATATTAGTGATGAAAAAATTAATATCGCTAAAGAGTTCTAAGTCCCATAATTTACTGATCACTTCGCCTATTTCTTCTCCTGGTAAAGTAATGGGTTGCCCTACCCTTAATCCTGTAAAAGTTTTCACAGTCTGGGCATTGTAGCTTTGTAAGCCAACGACTTCAATACCCCCAAGGATATATTTTTTACCGTCGTCGTATCCGCCCTCTTGGGCTAAAAGGAGGGTGCTGCTAAAAAAAAGAACCAATACCATAAAGGCATTGGTNATTGATGCAATAAAATTTTTATTTGCTAAGTTGTTCGCTTGTTTTTCCAAATCTTCTTTCTCTATTCTGATAATTAGCTAGGGCAGACTCTAAATGCGCTTTACTAAAGTCTGGCCAACAAGCTGAAATAAAATACAATTCTGCATAGGCAATTTGCCACAGCAAAAAATTACTAATTCTGTGTTCCCCACTGGTTCGCACCAACAAATCTACCTCTGGCAAATCATGCGTGTAAAGATGGGTATTTATAATGGTTTCATCAATGTTATCTGGTGAAATTATATTATTTTTAACTTTGACGCTAATGGCTTTTACGGCTTGAATAAGCTCCTCTCGACTTCCATAACTAAGGGCCAAACTCAGCGTCATNCCACTGTTGTTTCGGGTCTTTTCTATCACTTCTTCTAACTCTTGAACCGCTTTCTTTGGCAGGGCAGAAAGGTCTCCAATAGCGTTCAAACGAATGTTGTTGGTCTCGAAGGTTTTTAACTCTTTTTTAAGGGATCGTATCAAGAGTTTCATCAATAAATCTATCTCAAATTTAGGACGGTTCCAGTTTTCTGTAGAAAAAGTATAGAGTGTTAAGTATTTAATACCCAATGACACACAATGCTCTACAGTGGCACGCACCGTTTTAACCCCTTGCTCATGACCAAAAGTTCTTGGCATTCCTTTAGCCTTAGCCCAACGTCCATTACCATCCATTATAATGGCTAAGTGTTTGGGCAAGCGGTCCTTATGAAGTACAATCTCTTTTTCCATTTTTAATCAAAACAATCCCTACAAGGTTTTCTAGTAAAAGTATAGGTGAAACTTATTCCAGAAAACACATACCAATCGTTGTTATTAATGTTTCCAAATTGGTAGACGGCAAAATTAGAATTTATTGGGTTACTTCCATCTAAATTATCAGTAAATGTGTATCTAACTCCAATTTCTGCTCCTAAAATGCTATTTGAACCCACCCTGGCTTTAAGTCCAAAATGAATTGGGAGGGCAAAAGAAATGTCTTTTTTCTGGGTATCCATCAGATTTCCAGAATCAAAATAATTATAATCATACCTAAAAACAGTGAGACCTGAGTATATATAAGGGGTAAATACCGGTCCAAACCTATGAAGGTTATAAGGCAAGAAATTGACTTCTAAACCGGTGGATAGTTCCAGTAAACCAGTATTCCCATTTAAATTTCTTAAAATTCTAGCGGGGTCTTGTGCTTCTTTATCATTAAAACTCAAATTGGTATAACTTAAACCAGCCCTCCAGGCGTATCGCTGGCTTTTATTCCATTTAAACAATAAACCAAAACCAAAATTAGAAGGACTTAAGTGTTTTTGAGACCCCACATCAGATAAGGCATTTGTCCCACCTAATATTACGCCAGCCTCATAGGTCTGGGCTTGAACCAAAGTAATAGACAGCAAAAATATACATAAATAGAAACGCATGTGCTAAGCTTAAAGGGTGTCATTAAAGACCGTTAAGGCCCGCCTAAGTATAAAACAACTAATCAGAATTTTTATTGTGACTTAATTCCTTTTGTCTTCTCCCCATAAAAGTTTTTTACGGAGTGTTTTTAGGAAACTCTCCGAAGTATAAGCCACCATCTTAAGGGTATAAGGTGCTTTTTTAATAACCAATTCTGTGCCGTTGTCTATACTCGCGATACGAGAATCTAGTGAAACCAAATGCTGCTGTTCCCTTCCGGACACTACAAGCCTAATCTCTGTATGGTCCGTTATAATCAGTGGCCTTGCATTCAGATTATGTGGTGCAATGGGTGTTAAGATAAGTGAATTAGTCCCTGGTGCCATTACAGGACCTCCACAAGACAAAGAGTAGCCTGTTGAACCTGTAGGCGTAGCAATAATTAAACCGTCTGCCCAATAAGAAGTAAGGTATTCTCCATCTAAANAAGTAGCTACCGTAATCATGGCTGTGGTATCTTTCCTGCTGACAGTAATTTCATTGAGCGCTACATTTACCTCTCTAAATGCGTCAATAGGATGGTTTGTGTACAAGCCTACCATGCTTCTTTCTTCAATGGTGTAAGCGCCTGCTACAAAATCAGTAATCACTTTCTGAACAGCACCCACATCTATGGTAGACAAAAAACCCAATCTCCCAGTATTGACTCCAACCAATGGAATGCCAGAATCTTTAATATAAGTGATGGCCTTTAGCATAGTCCCATCCCCACCAAAACTNACAAACAAAGAGGTCTCCTTTGGCACTTCTTCTTGACTAGAAAAAGTGCCTAAAGGGGACAATAATGCATGTAGCGATGTTTCATTGAACGAAGCTATGGCTTCCTTGAAATTATTTTCAATAGAGGCTTTTCCCCCTACAGCTTCAATAGCCTCTAATATACCCACCAAAGCTTTAACGGTAATTTCAGAGGGTAAATAGCCAAAAAGTGCTACGTTTAATTGCACCATAATTATATATTTAAATAAGTATCTAAGTAAGCGGCATTATCTTTGAGTATACTGGCAAAAAGATCTTCCCCTTCAATAAAGGTTATCTCAAAACCAAAACGCCTTAAACCTGCCAAAGTATCTTGAATAGGGTTTGGCGCTATTTTTATCAATACATTCATCTCCCTGTCCCATTCCCAAGTAACTAAGCCCAAAATTTGCTGTTGTGTTTGCTCAAAAATAGTGATCAAACGCGTTAAAGAAAAATCCAACTGTGCCATTTTTACTTCAATCACAATGCCATCCTGTTCGAAAAGCGACAGAGAAGCCGTGGCTGTTATAAAATCTTTTTCAAAAACATAACCCACAAAGCGTCCNTCTTTAGTGACCACAGCAGCCACGGATACTTGTAATTTTTTAAAGCCCAACCCATAATTAAACCAATGGGTTTCTGATGAGATACTGTCTGGCATAAAAGTATAAGACAATTCATCTAAGGCATTAAAATCAAGTTCACATAAAACTTTCAAAGAAACCATTCCTAAAAACCGTTCTTGATCAATAACAGCCAACCAATCGCATTGGGCCTGCTCAAAGCGGCCTAAAACAATCTCTTTAGAATCTTGAAGATTCAAAAAAGGCAGGTTATATACTATCAATGACTCCATATACTGAGCTAAAATGGGTGGATACTTCTTAAAATAAGACCTCAAACAACAACTGTGACAACTACTTAAATTGGTTCAAAATGGCCTTATTATTTAAATAAATAAATATGCGCTTGTTTTTTTTGCAAATTACTAATTAAAAAATGGAATAGCCCTCGCTTATTTGTATTTTTGTTCCCGAACAATTGCAATGAATTCATGACAAAATTAAGCGTAAACATAAACAAATTAGCCACACTCAGAAATGCACGTGGCGGAAATGTGCCAGACCTTCTCGTGTCTGCATCTGACATAGAACGATTTGGTGCTGAGGGNATTACCATTCACCCAAGACCAGACGAACGCCATATTCGTTACAAAGACGCCAGAGAACTTAAAAATGTGGTGACCACAGAATACAATATAGAAGGCAATCCAAACGAAAAATTTATTGCTCTGGTATTAGACGTAAAACCTACCCAGGTTACTTTAGTTCCAGATGCAGTAGACGCCATAACCTCTAATGCAGGTTGGGATGCTATTACCCATGCAGACTTTTTAAAAAATACCATAGCACGGTTTAAAGCAGCAGGTATAAGAACCTCTATTTTTATAGACCCTGTAATAACACAAATAGAAGCAGCGGCAGCTACAGGTACAGACCGAGTAGAGTTGTACACAGAAGCCTATGCAAAGGGGTTTGACCAAGGGAATAAAGAAGCCGCTATTGCGCCCTATAAGGCAGCTGCAACCAAGGCCAGGTCTTTAGGCTTAGGCGTAAATGCAGGCCATGACCTGTCTCTAGACAACATTGGCTTTTTTAAGGCAGAAATTAAAGAACTGGACGAGGTTTCTATAGGCCACGCGCTCATTTGCGAATCCCTTTATTTGGGCCTAGAAAATGTCATTCCCATGTACNTAAAAGCACTTTCCTAATGCCTTTACTACACGCCAATAGTTTTGGAAGTGGAGAAGACCTTGTTATTCTCCATGGTTTTTTAGGGACCAGTGACAACTGGAAGAGCTTAGGTAAGGCTTACGCCGATGCTGGTTTTCGCCTCCACCTTTTAGACCAAAGAAACCACGGTAGAAGTTTTCACAGCTCACAATTTTCTTACACCCTTATGGCAGAAGACGTCTTGGACTACCTCCTTGAGCATGGCATTGAAAAAGNAAAGGTTCTAGGGCATTCCATGGGAGGTAAAACCGCCATGTACCTTGCAGGCATAGCTCCAGAAAAAGTACAAAAACTACTCGTTGCAGACATAGGGCCAAAGGCTTACCCACCGCACCACAAAACCATATTAGACGCCTTGAGCATCTTATACAACAGCCCGCTAAACAGTCGGTCGCAGGCAGAAGAAATCTTGTCTGTCCACATTAAATCAGCTGGGATAAGGCAATTCCTTCTTAAAAATCTTTACAGAAAAACCCCTGAAACTTTTGGATTCAGGGCTAACATTCCTGTACTTTCTGGCGCTATGGATGCTATTGGTGAAGCACTCCCTTCTGAATTTATTTTCGAGAAGCCCAGCATGTTTTTATCTGGTGCGCAATCTGATTACATTCTCCCAGAAGACCATCTGAGTATCTTAAGACAATTTCCACAAGCCCAATTCAAGTCCATTTCAAATGCAGGACATTGGCTACATGCAGAAAACCCAAAGGATTTCTTTGCAGACACATTGGCCTTTCTTAGGGTCTAGTTCTCCCCAGCTTAAAAAAATATAACACCCATTTAAAAAGAGAACTCAAAAATTGTTGTACTTATTAAAAAGCACTACTTTTGCCCCCCATTAAAAGCCTTTAAAAAAGCAGTAAGCGCATGAAGATCACCAAGAAACAGTTAGATACGTTAAACGCAGAGATTAACATTACACTTGACCAAGCAGATTTCCAACCTAAGGTAGACACTATCTTATTGGACTACAAAAAGAAAGCCAACATCCCAGGTTTCAGAAAAGGTCAGGTGCCTATGGGAATGATCAAAAAACAGTATGGTAAATCAGTTTTAGTTGAAGAAGTAAACAAACTTTTACAAGAAAAATTAAATAGCTACCTCACTGAAGAGAAATTATCTATTCTTGGAAATCCATTGCCTAAAGTTTTATCTGAAACTTTTGACTGGAATGCAGACACACTTTCATTTGACTTTGAACTAGGACTCTCTCCTGAATTTGAAGTGTCTCTAAAGACTAAAAAATCAGTGACTAGCTACAAGGTAGAAGCAGACAAAAAAATGGTTGCAGATCAGGTATTATCTATCCGCAAACAATACGGAAAAATCAGTCCTGAAAAAGCCGTTACCGCTAGCAGTGAAATAACAGGTTTATTCTTCTCTGAAGAAGCAGGTATAGATAAAAAAACGACCATTACTTTAGACCAGTTAAAAGCAAAAAAAGCAATCACATCTCTTCAAGGAGCAGAAGTAGGTGCTTCAATTAGCTTAGACACAAAAGGACTTTTCAAAGAAGACGCTGCTGTTGCTGGCGCTTTTGGATTAGAAGCTGCTGAAGCCAAAGACCTTAAAACAACTGTTGTTTTTACCATTGAAGAAATTAACGAACGAACTCCTGCTGCATTAGACCAGGAATTATTTGACAAACTTTTTGGTAAAGATGTAGTGAAGTCTGAAAAGGAATTGGGGCAAAAAATAAAAGAAGACGCTGAAAAGCAATTCGTACAACAAGCAGACCAAAAGCTTTTGAATGATGTTACTGAAGCCTTAATTGCCCAAACTAAATTTGACTTACCTGGTGAATTCTTAACCAGATGGATCCAAACAAGCGGAGAAAAGCCCCTTACAGACCAAGAAGCCAAAGCAGAGTACGAAAGATCTGAACAAGGCCTTAGATACCAACTTATCGAAGCGAAAATCATAGAGGCCAATGCGCTTCAAGTGAGTTTTGAAGACCTTAAAAGTTTTGCCAAAGATTTGATCAAAGAACAGATGGCACAATACGGTCAGTTAGATCCTAAGGATGAGGAACTNGACGGCATTGCTGCTAGGGTATTGTCTAACCAGGAAGAAGTAAAACGACTTTCAGAACAGATGATGAGCCAAAAATTAATCACACTATACAAAGAGAAAGCCAACCTTAAAGAAAAAACGCTTTCTTATGAAGATTTTGTAAAAGAAGTTTACGGCGCATAATTAGCCCGGCGCTCTATCTGCAATCGTATAAATTACCTATCTTTACGGTGCTAAAAGCTCATGCTATTAGCACCGTATTTATTTATCAATTAAGCACCTCATATGAATTACGCACAAGAGTTTAAGCATTTTGCGATCAAAGACCAGGGTATTAATGGCAACTATTACGACGCTATTATGACCAGCATGTATCCGGTGGGAATGACCCCTAATATTATTGAAGAAAGACAGCTAAACGCCATTGCTATGGATGTTTTTTCTAGGTTAATGATGGATCGCATTATTTTTTTAGGCACAGGTATTAACGACCAAGTAGCTAATATTGTTCAGGCNCAATTGCTGTTTTTAGAAAGTGCAGACGCGGCTAAGGACATTCAAATATANATTAACTCCCCAGGGGGAAGTGTGTATGCTGGTTTGGGAATTTACGACACCATGCAGTTCATTAAACCAGATGTAGCCACCATATGTACTGGTATTGCAGCNTCTATGGCCGCAGTATTATTATGTGCNGGGGAAAAAGGAAAAAGATCTGGCCTTACCCATTCAAGGGTCATGATACACCAACCATTATCTGGTGCTCAGGGACAGGCAAGTGATATTGAAATTGCCGCCAAAGAGGTNTTGAAAATCAAAGACGAATTATATACGATTATTTCCAATCACTCTGGACAAACTTTTGATAAGGTATACCAGGATTCAGACCGTGATTACTGGATGAAAGCAGAACAAGCCAAATCTTANGGAATGATAGATGAAATATTATCGAGAGATAAAAAATAAACAACATGGCTAAAGACAATCTTGAATGTTCTTTTTGTGGTAGAAAAAAACCAGAAACCAACTTACTTATTGCAGGGATAGACGCCCACATATGTGACAGGTGTATTGCCCAGGCAAATGGTATTGTTGCTGAAGAGACAAAACAAGACCAAGTAAATGACTTATCAGAGGAACTTACCTTAAAAAAGCCCATAGAAATTAAAGACTTTTTAGACCAATTTATCATTGGTCAAGACCGCACCAAAAAGGTGCTGTCTGTAGCGGTCTACAACCACTACAAAAGACTCTTACAACAGAATACNAAAGACGACGTGGAAATTCAAAAATCCAATATCATCATGGTAGGACAAACAGGTACTGGAAAAACACTCATGGCAAAAACCATCGCCAAGATGTTAAATGTTCCACTCGCTATTGTAGACGCCACTGTACTAACAGAAGCAGGCTATGTTGGAGAAGACGTGGAGAGTATTCTAACCAGGCTCTTACAAGCGGCAGATTACGACCTAGAAAAAGCAGAAAGAGGTATTGTATTTATTGACGAGATAGATAAAATTGCTAGAAAAAGTGACAACCCTTCTATCACCAGAGATGTCTCNGGAGAAGGCGTACAACAGGGATTGCTTAAACTCTTAGAGGGTACCGTTGTTAACGTACCACCAAAAGGAGGTAGGAAGCATCCAGACCAAAAATTCATTGAAGTAAACACAGAAAATATTCTTTTTATTGCCGGAGGTGCTTTTGACGGTATTGAGAAAAAAATTAGTAAGAGACTGAACTTACAAGCNGTAGGTTACAGTGCCTCTAAAGCAGACGAAGGATTGGACAATGAAAACATCCTTCAATACATTACCCCAAAAGACCTTAAAGATTTTGGTTTAATTCCAGAGATTATTGGAAGACTTCCTGTGCTCACCCACATGAATCCTTTAGATAAGAAAACACTCAGGGCTATTTTAACCCAACCAAAGAACGCNATCATAAAGCAGTATGAAAAGCTTTTTGAAATGGATCATATTGCCCTAGAAATCAATGAGGAAGCTTTAGACTTCTTGGTAGAAAAAGCGCTAGAATACAAATTAGGCGCTAGAGGACTGAGGTCTTTGTGTGAATCTGTCTTTACAGACGCCATGTTTAGCCTGCCGAGTTCAGAGGAAAAAGAATTTAAGGTAGACAGGGCTTATGCAGAAAAAAAATTGCGCTTTGAAACAGCCAAATCTTTAAAAGCGGTTTCATAAGGCAATACACCCTTAAGAAATAAATTCCTGTATATAATTAGCCAAGAAAACGACCTACAAAGCCATTAACTCCTCCAGGTATTGCCTGGAGTTGGAAAGCCTAGGTATTTTATGCTGCCCACCTAATTTGTCTTTTCCCGCCAACCAATCATGAAACTGTCCTGCTCTAGCCTTGTGCACTAAGGGCTCATTTAAAGTCATATTATTATACCGTTTTGCTTCATAATCTGAGTTGAGGGATTTTAAAGCATTATCTAAAAGGGCCGTAAAATGACCCAAATCCTGAGGAGGGGTCCTAAATTCTATGAGCCATTCGTGGCCGCCCTTATTCTTTCCCTCCATAAAAATGGGGGCAGCCGTATACTCTATAATTTCTGTCTTGGTTTTTTTACAGACAATCTTCAAAGCTTCCTCTGCATTTTCTATGATAAGCTCTTCTCCAAATACATTGATGTGGTGTCTGGTTCTTCCTGTAACTTTTATCCTGTGCGGACTCAATGAAGTAAAGCGCACGGTATCTCCAACCTTATAGCGCCACAATCCAGCATTGGTGGTAATCACAATAGCATAATTTGTATGAAGGGTCACTTCTGACAAGGGAATGGCGTATTCCGCTTCTTTACCGTAGGCATTCATTGGGATAAATTCATAAAAAATACCATAGTCCAACATAAGCATTAAGTCAGAGGCTTTGTTGCGGTCTTGAATGGCAAAAAAACCTTCCGAAGCATTATATATCTCGTAATAATTAAACGATTTTCTGGGCAGTAGCTTTTTAAATTGATCCTTATATGGACTGAAACTTACGCCACCGTGAAAATACACCTCTAACTGGTCCCAAACTTGAAACAAATGCTCATTCCCAGTTGTATCTAAGAGTTCATTTAAAAGCACCAACATCCAAGAAGGTACACCGGCCATACTGGTCACGTTTTCCTTAGTAGTCTCCGCAATAACCGCAGCGAGTTTGGTGTTCCAATCAGGCATTAAGGACACCTTATTAGAAGGCGTAGAACTAAACTCTGCCCAAAAGGGCATATTGTCAATAAGAATGGCAGAAAGGTCTCCAAAAACACTGCCATGAGATTCATACAATTCCTTTGACCCCCCCAGCCGCAAACTTTTCCCCGTAAACAATTGAGAATTCTCGTTGTTATTGAGATAAATAGACAAAAGATCTTTGCTGGACTTATAGTGACAGTCTTCTAAAGATTCCTGACTCACAGGAATAAATTTACTTTTGGCATTGGTGGTTCCACTACTTTTGGCAAACCATTTTATAGGGGTAGGCCAGAATAAATTAGCCGTACCTCTCCTGGCTTGATCTATTAAATGCTCCATGCCTTCATAGTTGGTTATGGGCACACGAGAAGCAAAATCTGAATAGTTTTTAATAGATCGAAAATCAAAACTTTTACCTATTTCTGTGTCTTTAGCAAAGTCTACCAGTCCCATGAGCAACTCTTCCTGCACCTCAATAGGGTACTTTAAAAAAAATTCAATCTGGTGGAGCCTCTTTTTAAGCAGCCAAGAGGCTACAGTATTAATGATTGGTATGGGCATTTACGGTATATTTTGTAGCTTGCTTAAAAATAGGTTTTAATTTGGTTTTCACCAACCGCAAAGCAGTTTTAAACAAAGATGACATATCAGGGTGTTTTAAAAAAAATGCAAACAGAATTGGGCGCACCAATCCAGTATTATTTGGTTTTTAAAGAAGATTTTGTGCACCTCAACACCCTTCTAGGAAGGGTTATAAATATAGACTTTCATGGCTATGAATGTTTGAATTGTCATGAAGACAAACCCATCTTTAGGCAAGGATTTTGTAAAAATTGTTTTTTTGANACCCCCCAAGCTGGAGACTGGATCATGCGACCAGAATTGAGCAAGGCACATTTGGGCATAGAAGACCGAGATTTGGCCTATGAGCAGAAGGTTCAGTTACAACCCCATATTGTGTATTTAGCGAACTCCAGCCACTTAAAAGTTGGGGTAACTAGAGGGTCTCAAATACCCACAAGATGGATTGACCAAGGGGCACATGAAGCCATAGAAATTTTGGANGCACCCAACAGGTACCTNGCGGGAATTACAGAAGTAGCCCTCAAAGATCATGTAGCAGACAAAACCAACTGGAGAAAAATGCTTACTGGTCAGACCCAGGANGAAGATCTCGCCACTGTAAGAGACCAACTGAAACAATACATTCCTCAGGAAGCCCTGCCTTATTTTTTAGATCAAAGCAAAGAACAACACATGGACTTTCCTGTGAGCCAATACCCTGAAAAAGTGCAGTCTACAAACCTAGGTAAAACCCCTTCTTTTAGTGGCATGCTCAGCGGTATAAAGGGCCAGTATTTAATTTTTGAAGACCAGCGGGTTTTTAATGTGAGAAGCCATGAAGGCTATATTGTGAAGCTTTCATTTTAAAAAGACCCCTTTAATTAATTTAAAGAAGGCTTAAAAATTTACCTAAAAACTTTTTACCAAGTGATCTCAGCTCCCTGCGGTAAATTAAATTTCTTTCTGAATATACCCACAAAGAGATATAAAAAAGGGGTGTCCAAAGCCGCTACAATCACTTTAAAAATAAAGCCACTAGCGACCAATCCCATAAATAAATTCCAAGGTAAAATACCAAATACACACAACAATAACACCACTAAAAATGTGTCTGCGAATTGAGATAAAAATGTAGAGAAATTATTGCGCAACCACAAATGTT
>JGI26246J51724_1000876_pt1 | contig 14126 bp, 9 predicted proteins | sample SaaInlLV_10m_DNA_FD_51724 | JGI IMG/M metagenome (IMG submission 51724) | reverse complement strand
ACGGGCACTGCACGTATAAGCCGTTATAGCCTTCAGAGCAAGGTGCAGAGACTTCCTATAGAGGCTATTTCACAGGCTAGCGCGAATCAGCGCAAAGGGCGTTGCGGGCGCGTGGCAGACGGTATTTGTATTCGTCTGTATTCGGAGCAAGACTTTGAATCTCGGCCGCTTTACACAGATCCCGAAATTCAGCGCACTAATCTTGCTGCCGTTATTCTTCGAATGCTGCATCTTAAACTGGGCGATGTGGAAGATTTCCCCTTTATCGAGATGCCGGAATCAAAAGCGATCAACGAGGGTCATAAGCTTCTGCTTGAGCTCAATGCGATTACAGCGAGCAAAAATCTGACTTCGATCGGCCGGCAAATGGCGGTTCTCCCGATCGACCCTCGCTATTCAAGAATGCTGTTAGAGGCGCATAAACTTGGCTGCTTAAGGGAAGTTTTAATCATTGTAAGCGGTCTAAGTATTCAAGATCCGCGTGAAAGCAATAGTGAGAACCGGCAAGTGGCTAACGAGAGGCAGGCTGAATACAAACACCCAGATTCGGATTTTATGTCGTTGGTTACCCTCTGGGACACCTATGAAAAGTTAAGGCAGGACTCGCCGCAAGCAGCGCTTCGCAAATACTGTAAAAAACAATTCCTGTCATTTATGAGAATGCGAGAGTGGCGAGAGGTTCACCGGCAACTGTTATTGGCAAGCCAAGGACTAGGCTTTCGTGTGAGCAACGATGATTCAGATTATGCGAGTGTGCATAAAAGTCTCATCGCGGGATCACTTAACCAAGTCGCGCGCAAGTCCGACGATCGAAGTTTCGTTGGCACGCGCAATAAGAAGTTTTCACTGTTCGGCGCGTCAGTACTCGCAAGGTCTAATACGAAATGGATTATGACAGGGGAGCAGATAGAAACCTCGCAAGTCTTTGCGACGCAAGCAGCTAAGATTCAGCCTGAGTGGGTTGAAGAGGTTGCGATGCATCTCGTCAAGCGTGAGTCGTTCGATCCTCACTGGAGCGGCAAACGACAAGAGGTCATGGCATATGAGAAGGTTCATTTATTCGGCCTCACCCTGGTTGAACGAGCGCTGGTACGTTATGCCCCAGTCGATTCGGTCGCCGCACGGGCAATTTTTATAAGGCACGGGCTTGTTGGGCAGCAGGTATCGAGCGAACTCGGTTTTGTTAGACATAATTTGTCGCTCCTAGAGCGATTGGAGAAACTCGAAGATAAACTCCGGCGCCCTGACATACTCGCGAGCGAATCACAGCAAATCGACTTTTTCGAACGAATAATACCTAGCGAGGTGAATTCACTTAGGACATTGAAGAGCTGGCTAGCCTCGATAGACGATCGCAAGGGTGTGTGCCTCCAGCTCAGTGAGAAAGACCTTCTAGCAGACAATGGAGATGGATTCAGCTTCGCTGACTTCCCAGATGCGGCGGCGATACAGAGTAACACTCTTAAAATAGACTATGTTTTTGAACCTGGTAAGGAGCTAGACGGAGCGACAATCGATGTCCCCAAAGCCCTGTTGGCCCAGCTGACTGCCGCGGATATCGATTGGGCGGTACCCGGCATTATTCGTGAAAAATGTGTTGCTCTGATCAAAGGTCTCCCCAAAGCGCAAAGGAAAAACTTTATTCCCGTTAACGCGTTCGTTGACCAGCTAGTCCCTTACCTTATGGGAGGTTCCGTCGATTTGCTCGACTCCTTAAGCGACGCGATTTATGAGCTTCGGAGGATCAGAATCGAGCGGATTCAGTTTGAAGCGATTGAACTGCGAGCTCACTTAAAGATAAAAGTCAGAGTGGTCGATAATAACGGCGCGCAGCTTGGGATCGATAGCTCGCTGCGTGTGCTGCAAGAGAGGTTTTGTAAAGATGAGGTGAGCGGGGCAAAGACACCGGCGACTAAACAGGATATTGGTCATCCGATAGAAACCTCGGGCCTGGTTGTAATGCCCGAAAAAGCACTGCCTCAAAGCCTTGAAGTTGGAGAGGGCAATATCCGACTAATTAGATTTCCGAGTCTGGTGGATGCAGGATCTAGTGTATCGGTATGCCTTTTTGCTGATGAACACCAGGCTGTTTTAGCGCACTCGCGAGGAGTGGTGAAGCTGGTCATGCTTAACAGCCAGCAACAACGCAATATGCTGCGCAAACAGTTCGACCGCTTCGTCAAACAGAATGCGCTTAAGCTGCCCGTAGGGTCTGCAGATTTCGCCGAGCAGTGTATCGAAGCATGTTACGTGGAAGCACTTGGAAGTGTGAAAACGGTACGCAGCCTTGAGACCTTTGAGCCGGCGTTAAATGTGGCCAAATCACAGGTGGTCGGTATTGGCGATCGCTTGGTTACGCTCCTCGAGCGTATAATAGTGATTCGGCTCACACTCAAAAAGCGCCTGTCGGCGTTAACCTCCGCACCTGGGTATCTTACGTCCGACGTGGCGAGCCAACTTGAGCGATTGTTTGGGCCCAACTTTGTGGCTGAAAGCGGTGTCGAGAGACTTAAGGATTACCCGAGGTACTTGGATGCGATTGAGCTTCGCTTGGGTAAAGCCCCATTTATGGGTCCCAAAGACAAAATCGATTCAGAACTACTGGCTGGCTACTGGCAAAAATTAGAGACGTTCAAGAGCGCACCTCAAACCAGTGGGGCAGAGGGCAATGCGACTAAGTTTGAAGAGCTTAGATGGATGTTAGAGGAATATCGCGTNTCGGCGTTTGCGCAAAGCCTCAAAACTAAGATGCCGGTTTCGCCGGCGCGGATAGAAAAGGCCTTAGAGAGATTGAAAGCAAACTCGAGGGGGCAATAGTTACTGACAACTGAGCTGCAGAGCGAAGGGATGTGCATGTTGGTTCGAAAGGTGTTCGTAAAAAAGCGTAGACAGCGTCAGCTTAGATCTACCGTAACGACGCTGTTAATCTGCGCCGCGGCGCTATTGGTTTCCTGTTCGTCGATCGCGGCTACCTACACAAACGATCCTTGGCGAGAGGCAAATGGCTATGTATTTAAGTGGAATGATTATTTCGACCAGCTCGTCGTAAGACCGACTGCTTTCGCGTATACGACTTTCTTGCCGCGGGTTGCGAGGCAGGGGATCGGCAATTTTTTCAGTAATGTCGATGATATTAATGTTCTTGCAAACGATATATTGCAGCTAAAATTGTCTGCAGCTGCAGGCGATGGCAGCCGGTTGCTCCTCAATAGCACTGTTGGTCTAGGTGGTTTTCTCGATGTTGCCAGCAGCCTTGGTCTGCGTAAAAATGAGGAGGATTTTGGCCAAACCCTAGCTACTTGGGGCGTTAGTTCTGGCCCCTATGTAATGCTGCCGGTATTCGGCGCGAGCACGGTGCGCGACTCGTTCGGATTAATTATCGACACTGTGTTTAATCCGCTTCAGCGGGTCGAAGATCCTTCGCTGCGTCTCGGCCTATTTCTACTAGACGAAACTGATTCTAGGTCAGGTGTTCTAGCGCTTGATGAATTAATTACCGGAGATCGTTATCTTTTTATTAGAGAAGCCTATTTGCAGCGCAGAGAATATCTCAATAACGACGGCGTGCTTGATGACCCGTTTGGCGAATTTTAACGCTTAGACACCGTCTCTTGCGGCGATTTTCATACGTATAAAATCACTGTGAGAGACATAAATTAATTCGCTCACTCGTCGAATTACACCATCTTCATACCGATCTACTTCACCATCGGCAAATGCGATCCGCCACATATTTTTTATGAGCGATAGTTTCGCATCGACAGAAAACTGAGTATTTACCTGCGCCGTAAACTCATAGAGCGACGTCGACTCCTCGGCTTTTTCGTGCGCTAAANCGCGTAATTCATCGGCCGCTTCCTCGTCGAGTCCAAGTGTTTTAACAAGAATCGCAATAAACTCCTGCTCTTCTCGGGCGTCGAGCCTATGATCGCTGTTCATCACCTCCACCATTAAGGTCGCTGTGATTAAGTTTTCGGATAGCGCATCTAGTTGTCCTGAGTCGGCAGATTCGCCAAGCGAACCCTGAAACATGGCCTTTAACTTTGCTAACATAATTCGTTGATTCCCAAGTCTTCAATTTCTTTGTTTTGCTCATGTTTGGCGACAATGTCCATCGCTTGCTGTAACACGTCTANGCCCGATGTCGGCTTATAGGCATTCTGNCTCAGATGCCTGCGAAAGGCTTTACCGCCATAAACGCCTTTAAAGAGCCCGAGTAAATGTCGCGTAATGTGCTGTAGCGGAGTCCCCATTGCCAATTGCTGCTCCACATAAGGCAGGTAGTTTATGAGTGCCTGACTGCGAGTAAGCGTATTTGGGTTAGCATCAAAAAACAGTTCATCTACCTGAGCCAAAATGAACGGATTTTGATACGCCTCCCGGCCCAGCATAACCCCATCAACATGATTTAGCTGCTCTATCGCCGTCGATAAGTCTGTAATTCCGCCATTGATAATAATAGTCAGCCTATCGAAACTCTTTTTTAGGCGATAGACCCGGTCGTAATCTAGCGGGGGTATTTCTCGATTTTGTTTTGGGCTGAGCCCAGACAGTATTGCCTTACGTGCATGCACAACAAACAACTCACAGCCTGCGTCTGCAACAACGCCGACAAAGTTTTGCAATGCAGCCTCGCTNTCTTGATCGTCGATNCCTATTCGGCATTTAACGGTTACCGGCACATCAACACACTGTCGCATCGCGTCTATACACTGGGCGACGAGTTCAGGTTCTGCCATTAAACAGGCGCCGAATGAACCGGACTGTACGCGCTCGCTTGGGCATCCAACATTGAGGTTGATCTCGCAGAAACCAGCGTCTTCGCCTAATTTTGNGGCGAGTTGTAACTGTTTCGGATCAGAGCCGCCTAGCTGAAGCGCGACCGGGTATTCTTCTGGGCTGTGCGCCAACAAGTTACGGCGATCGCCATATTCTAAGGCCGCACTCGTAACCATCTCTGTATAGAGCAGGGCGTTCTGGCTCAGTTCTCGAAGGAATCGGCGGTCATGGCGATCGGTCCAATCCATCATTGGCGCCACACAGAACCGATGGGCGTCTACAGGGGATAGCTCGTTTCGCTGTGTGTCGATCGCTAAAGTGCTCAATAGATTCTCGCAAGTTACGTTGTAGCGGATGTCGGCGGTGTATTAAATCAGAGACGATTTTCATGTCAAGGTGGGTAAACCCTTTGCGTGAGTCTCTGCACGGCTTCGAGTATAATCGTGTTTTTTACGCCTTCTTCATTTTCGCTGATAGAGACAACGAATGACTCAAGTACGCACTCGCATAGCGCCTTCACCTACTGGCGATCCCCACGTAGGCACCGCCTATATAGCCTTATTTAATAGGTGTTTTGCGCGTCAACACGGCGGCAAGTTTATTTTGAGGATCGAAGACACTGATCAGGTAAGGTCTACGGCTCAGTCCGAGCATGATATTTTGGCTTCGCTCCAATGGCTCGGGTTAGAGTGGGATGAAGGCCCTGGGATAGGTGGCGATTTCGGCCCCTATCGTCAAAGCGAGCGCAGCGACATATACGTCGAGCACATAACAACCCTGTTAGANACGGGTCACGCATTTCACTGTTTTTGTACTGCNGAACGNTTGGATGAAGTGAGAAAAGAGCAAATGGCTGCGAAGCAGCAGCCCGGGTACGATGGTCACTGCGCGCATCTTTCNAAAGCCGATGTAGAAGCCAAGCTTGCCGCTAAACAAGACTACGTCATTCGGATGCGTGTACCAGAGTCAGGCAACTGTGAGTTCAACGACATGTTGCGTGGCGAAGTGTCGATCGCTTGGTCGCAGATTGATATGCAAGTGCTCATGAAATCCGATGGCCTGCCTACTTATCATTTCGCCAATGTTGTGGATGATCACTTGATGGAAATCAGCCATGTAGTGCGCGGCGAAGAGTGGATCAACTCAGTGCCTAAGCACGTGTTGCTGTATCAATATTTCAACTGGACACCGCCTGTCTTTTGTCACATGCCGCTGCTGCGCAACCCCGATAAGAGTAAGTTGAGCAAACGGAAAAATCCTACATCAATTAATTACTATCGCGACATGGGTTACCTGCCGGAGGCGTTGCTCAATTACTTGGGCATGATGGGTTGGACTATGCCCAACGGTGANGAGGTGTTTACCCTTGCCGCAATGGAGGCGGCATTCGACATCAGCAGAGTGAGTTTAGGCGGTCCGGTATTCGATACAGAAAAACTCGATTGGCTTAACGGGAAATATTTACGAGAGTCGGGCAGCGATGCAGACTTTCAAGCGCGGCTGTTGGCGTGGGCTCAAAATTCAGGCCGCCTTGAGCCTATTATACCGCTGTTGCGACAACGAGTTGAGAAGCTCAGCGATGTTGCACCGCTTATAAGTTACTTTTTTAGTGGCCCTGTGAGTATTGCTCCCGAGTCATTTTCGCATTGCAAGTTAGCGCCAGTGGATGCTTGCAGAGCATTGCAGTTTGCGCTGTGGAAACTCGAAGCACTGGGGACATGGAATCGTGACGAGGTTGAGTCCGCACTCATGAAACTAGCCGAGGTATTGGATATCAAAGTGCGTGATTTCTTAGCGCCACTTTTCGTTGCTATTAGCGGCCAGCCAGTGTCACTTTCGGTTATCGATTCGATCGCAGTGATTGGGCTCGATCTTTCGCGCGCCAGATTGCGTATTGCCATCGAAACCTTGGGTGGAATATCTAAGAAGCAAGCCAAAAATTTAGAGAAAGAGTTTGCTCAGCTCGGTCAGTAGAGCGTTTGCAAGTGCAGATAGGCAAAACACAAGGCAAGAGGCTGATGCAGATTGACACGCCGAGTTGATCTGCATAGAATGCCCGCTCCTCAGATCCGACGTCGGATCGACTGATTTATCGGGGCCTTAGCTCAGCTGGGAGAGCGCAACACTGGCAGTGTTGAGGTCAGCGGTTCGATCCCGCTAGGCTCCACCAAATCACCTTTTCAGAAAAATGCCCCAAGCGCTTTTGACGCTTAGGGCGTGGGGAGTATTACACGTCCCGCGATGTGTAGCCTTTGTAAAGCTGGCGTGGCCGTCCGATCTTATAAGGATGGCTGAGCATTTCGTCCCAATGCGCAATCCACCCTGGCGTGCGGCCTGTGGCAAATATCACAGTGAACAAGCTTGTAGGGATACCTATTGCTTTCAAGATAATGCCCGAGTAGAAATCGACGTTTGGATAAAGCTTCTTGCTAATGAAGTAGTCGTCTTCCAAGGCAATCTTCTCTAATTTCCGCGCGATGCGGAAAAGTGGATCGTCTTCGACACCAAGCTCCTCAAGAACTTCGTCGCATATTTTGCGCATTACAGTTGCGCGGGGGTCGAAGTTCTTATAGACCCGATGGCCGAACCCCATAAGCCTGAAGGGATCCTCCTTGTCCTTTGCCTTGGCAATATACTCTTCGATGTTTGACTCATCGCCAATCTCGTAGAGCATTTCGAGGACAGCTTCGTTCGCACCGCCATGTGAAGGCCCCCAGAGCGCTGCTATGCCCGAAGCGATGCAAGCATAGGGGTTCGCGCCGCTCGAACCTGCAAGGCGCACAGTCGACGTCGACGCGTTCTGCTCGTGATCAGCATGCAAGAGGAAGATAGTGTCCATCGCTTTCGCCAGCGTCGGGCTCACATTGGGAGCCTCACACGGGGTGCCAAACATCATGTGAAGGAAGTTTTCAGCAAAGCCCATATTGTTTTGCGGGTACATAAACGGCTGCCCGACACTATGCTTGTAGCACATCGCAGCGAGTGTTGGCATTTTCGCTATAAGACGATGAGCGGCCAGTTTGCGATGAGCAGGGTCGTCAATGTCTAAATCGTCGTGATAAAACGCCGACAGGGCGCCGACGACGCCTACAAGCATTGCCATTGGGTGGGCATTTTTTGGGAAGCCCTTAAAGAACTGATGAATATGCTCATCGACCATCGTGTGATAGCGAATAGTCTTCTCAAATGCAGTCTTTTCCTCGGCGCTCGGTAATTCACCGTTAAGCAATAGAAAGCAGGTCTCGAGAAAAGTCGCTTTGTCAGCGAGTTGTTCTATTGGATAGCCGCGATGGAGGAGTACTCCCTTGCCGCCGTCGATGAAGGTTATCTCCGATTCACACGATGCTGTGGAAACAAAACCAGGGTCGTAGGTAAAGACGCCTTCGCTAACTAATCCGCGCACATCTAGTACATCCGGCCCAGTAGTTCCTTCGTATATCGGCAGCTCGATTACCTTATCGATTCCGTCGATCTGCAGCTTCGCGGTTTTTGCGCTCATGGCGTACTCCTGATGAGATTGTATTCTTTTGGAAAAACAGTGGCTTAGATAGGGTTCATCGCCACTGATTTGGTATTCTAGAGTGTCGCTGCGCTTAGGCGCAGGGAGCGCAATACTAGGGAATTAGTCCTTGTTTTGTCAAATATTTAGCGATTACAGAACAGCGGACAGTGGCCGATCTAAGGTTTGGTAACAATTAGACGCAACGGCCGCGCAAGTAAACGATTGCGCGGCTTGCGGCGTATTGGTACGTGCAACCAAGCAGGTGCTGGGGTATTACGACAATACCTTGTCGGTATTGAGTTCGGAGAGCCAAGTTCTATTGTATTGACGGACGCTCGCTAATATACTTTCCGCCGTTTGCGAAGTTGAAATTGTTAATTAATTCAATCAGTTTGATCGGAGTGACATTCGCAAAGCCGTCAATTGGTAGCAACTGGCGCTAACTAAGCACGAAAATGCGCTAACTCACTCCATCAAGATCAATTCGAAAGGTTAAACGTGAAAGATACCAGACCAGTAAATATCGATCTCACCACAATCCGGTTCCCACTCACCGCGATACTCTCTATCACGCACCGCATCACTGGCGTGATCATTTTCGTTGGCGTGGCGATCTTGCTCTATCTCCTCGGCTTGTCACTTGAGTCCGCGGCGGGCTTCGCTGAAGCTCAACGCTTGNTGACACTTCCCGTCGCTAAATTTGTAGTTTGGGGCATCGTCTCTGGCCTCCTCTACCATATCGTCGCCGGTACTAAACATCTCATTATGGATTGGGGATTTGGTGAAACTTTGGCTGGCGCTGCGATCGGAAGTCGCATAACGCTTGTCCTATCAATCGTCTTAATCGCTACCGCTGGAGTCTGGATATGGTAACTAGTGCAACGAATTTTAGCAGAACAGGCCTGTCTGATTGGCTTGTGCAACGTGTGAGCGCGGTAGTGTTGCTCGCTTATTCTCTCTTTGTATTTGGGGTTTTTATACTCAACCCTGAGCTTAGTTTTGAGCAGTGGTCGGGGATATTTTCAAATAATGCAGTGCGCATTTTTAGCTTAATGTCGGTCCTCGCTCTCTGCGGGCATGCCTGGATCGGGATGTGGACTGTTGCCACAGATTACTTAACAACGCTGCAACTCGGCTCAGCGGCAACCTTCGTACGTCTTGCCTTTCAGCTCGGGTGCGCAATATTGATTACAGTTTACCTCCTTTGGGGTATTCAGATTTTTTGGGGAAGCTAAATGAGCGCTTTACGAACAATTTCTTTTGATGCAGTTATCGTAGGCGGCGGCGGTGCAGGTATGCGCGCTGCGCTGCAGTTAGCTCAGTCGGGTTACAAGACAGCCGTTATCTCCAAAGTCTTTCCAACCCGTTCGCACACTGTTTCGGCCCAAGGNGGTATTACCTGCGCAATCGCAAGTGACGACCCTAATGACGATTGGCGCTGGCATATGTATGACACAGTCAAGGGCTCTGACTACATCGGTGATCAAGACGCGATCGAGTATATGTGCAGCGAAGGCCCGCAGACAGTTTTCGAACTCGAACATATGGGCCTGCCTTTCTCTCGCACCGAGAACGGTCGGATTTATCAGCGCCCGTTTGGTGGCCAGTCCAAAGACTATGGCAATGGTGGCCAAGCTGCACGCACCTGTGCGGCGGCGGATAGAACCGGCCATGCACTATTACACACGCTCTATCAAGGAAACATTAAGAACAACACGGTGTTTCTGAACGAATGGTATGCAACTGACATCGTTAAGAACCAAGATGGCGCGGTCGTCGGCGTGATTGCTATTTGTATCGAGACCGGCGAGACGGTGTTAATTCAGTCGAAAGCAACTGTATTTGCAACGGGTGGCGCAGGGCGAATTTACGCATCCACCACTAATGCCCTTATCAATACCGGCGACGGTGTTGGCATGGCACTCCGCGCCGGCTTCCCCGTTCAAGACATGGAAATGTGGCAGTTTCATCCAACCGGTATTTACGGCGCGGGAACTCTTGTAACTGAAGGATGCCGTGGAGAAGGCGGCTACCTAATCAACAAGGATGGCGAGCGCTTTATGGAGCGTTATGCGCCAAATGCTAAAGATTTGGCAGGACGCGATGTCGTCGCTCGGTCGATGGTGCTTGAAATATTAGAAGGACGTGGGTGTGGCCCGAAAGGCGACCACGTCATGCTCAAACTCGACCATCTTGGCGAGGACGTGCTTAACGAAAAGCTACCTGGAATTCTTGAGCTGTCGCGGACCTTCGCACATGCGGACCCGGTGAAAGAGCCAATCCCGGTTGTGCCGACTTGTCACTATATGATGGGTGGTATCCCAACCAACGTAAATGGCCAAGCAATAATGCAAGACGGAAATGGCGTCGATGCAATCATTCCAGGGTTATTTGCTGTTGGCGAGGCAGCGTGCGTTTCTGTGCACGGCGCGAATCGTCTAGGCGGCAACAGCTTGCTAGACCTCGTTGTTTTCGGTCGCGCGGCGGGGAAGCATATCGAGCAGGAACTCGCTTCAGGAATTGAGCAACGCGTCGCCAGTGAATCAGATATTGAAGCGGCGATGTCCCGTTTAAACCGCCTCAACGAAACGACTTCAGGTGAGAGCGTGGCTGAACTTCGCGCCGAGTTGCAAGGAATTATGCAGAACTATTTCGGCGTATTCCGTAAAGGCGAGTTCATGCAAGATGGCATCAGGAAGCTCGAGGTACTCCGTGAGCGTATCAAAAATGTTCACTTAGTCGACAAGAGCAACGCGTTTAATACAGCTCGCATCGAAGCGCTTGAATTAGAAAATCTATTCGAGGTTGCCGAGGCGACAGCGATCTCAGCCGAAGCACGCGATGAAAGCCGTGGCGCACACGCACGAGACGATTTCCGCGAGCGCGATGACGAAAACTGGCTATGTCACTCAATGTATTTCCCAGAAGACAAGCGAGTAGGCAAGCGTGCTGTGAACTTCAAGCCGAAGACTGTTGATACCTTCGAGCCAAAGATCAGAACTTACTAACCGTAGAGTTCGGAGCTTGCCTAAACATCGGTTTAGGCAAGGATGTTTAACGCAATTATCAAACTATGTTTGAAGCAAGGTGAATCGTGTTAGTTAGCATTTATCGTTACAACCCAGAAACAGACCTAAAGCCAGTTATGGTTGATATAGAAGTCGACGTGCCTACAGACCGCGACCTCATGGTTCTTGACGTGCTCAACCTAGCCAAAGAGAAAGACACAACGATCGCCTATCGCCGATCATGCCGTGAGGGCGTTTGTGGATCCGATGGCATGAACATAAACGGCACCAACGGGCTTGCATGTATTACCCCATTGTCGACTGTCGTCAAACCAGGCAAGAAGTTAATTCTCAGGCCGCTGCCAGGCTTGCCGGTTATCCGTGACTTAGTAGTAGATATGTCTATCTTCTACAAGCAGTTCGAGAAAGTGAAGCCCTATCTAATGAATGACGAGCCGGCGCCGAACATCGAGCGCCTGCAAAGCCAAGAAGATCGTGCCAAACTAGACGGTCTCTATGAGTGCATTCTTTGCGCTTGTTGTACAACCAGCTGTCCTTCTTTTTGGTGGAATCCTGACAAGTTTATCGGACCCGCTGGCCTACTCCAGGCCTACCGCTTTCTAGCAGACAGCAGAGACACGGCAGCATCGGAGCGACTAGCTGGGCTCGAAGACCCCTTCAGTGTGTTTAGATGTCGCGGCATCATGAACTGTGTTGCAGTGTGTCCTAAAGGCCTAAACCCCACTCGCGCTATTGGTCATATACGCTCGATGCTAATCGAACAGAGCGCTTAAGCTAGTCCCTGCTGGCGAGAGGTTTACCGCTCGCTGATTGTCGAAAAGGATGACAACCAATGGAAGGATTTGAGGATAAGTCGGCGAGCCCAATGCACCAGTTATGGGATAGCGGTCATTTATCTGGCGCTAATGCCGAATACGTCGAAGCGCTCTATGAGTCTTATTTGGAAGACCCCGCTAGCGTGCCAGATCAATGGTCTGTTTTCTTTGCAGAATTGCCTGCAGGATCTGCGAATGGTAAGGGGGATGTCTCGCATGCGCGCATTCAGCAAGACTTCAAAACGCTAGGCAAGCGCAGCCGCTATACGCCACTTCTCAGTAACGATGCGATTGTCAACTCGGAGCACGAGAGCAAACAAGTTCAGGTCATGCAACTTATTAGCTCATACCGAGTGCGGGGACATCAAAAAGCGGCGCTCGATCCGCTTGGCCTCATGCATCGCGAACGCGTAGCTGATCTAGAACTCGAATTCCACGGTCTTGGGCCGCTCGACTCTTCGACGGTTTTCCAGACAGGCTCACTTTTTATAAGCAAAGACAAAGCGCCACTCGGCGAGATAATTGAAAACCTCGAACGCATCTACTGTAGCGCGGTTGGCTACGAGTTTATGCACATCGTGAATCTCGAAGAGAAGCAGTGGATAGAGCAGCGCATAGAAAGCAACGATGGGATACCCAACTTCGGCGCTGACATCAAAACCCACCTTCTCGAGCGACTGACCGCCGCAGAGGGTTTGGAAAAACATCTCGACTCGAAATACCCCGGCACGAAGCGTTTTGGCCTCGAGGGCGGTGAAAGCTTAATACCTTCTCTCGACGAACTCGTGCAACGCGCGGGTAGCGCAGGGACTAAGGAAATCGTGCTCGGTATGGCTCACCGCGGCCGGCTCAATGTGTTAGTAAACCTTCTTGGCAAAAATCCTGCTGACCTTTTTGATGAGTTCGAAGGTAGGGCGGTTTACAAGAGCTCAGGAGATGTGAAATACCATCAAGGTTTTTCCTCTAACATAATGACCGCTGGCGGCGAAGTCCATATGGCAATGGCCTTCAATCCTTCACATCTCGAGATTGTAGCGCCTGTAGTCGAAGGCTCTGTACGCGCACGTCAGGTTAGGCGTGGCGATACTGACGGCTCTAAAGTGCTGCCTATTATTATCCATGGAGACGCAGCATTTGCAGGACAGGGTGTCGTCATGGAAACATTCCAGATGTCGCAGACCCGCGCTTACAGAACGGGCGGCACCGTACATATTATTGTTAATAATCAGGTCGGCTTCACGACAAGCCGTCAGGATGACGCTCGCTCCACCGAATATTGCACAGACGTTGCTCGCATGGTGCAGGCGCCTATATTTCACGTCAATGCAGACGACCCCGAAGCAGTGCTTTTCGTGACACAACTTGCTTTAGATTTCCGCAACAAATTTAAAAAAGACGTTGTCATAGATCTTATTTGCTACCGCAGGCGCGGCCACAACGAAACGGATGAACCTTCGTCTACGCAGCCGACTATGTACTCAGTGATAAAAAGTCATAAATCGACGCGAGTCCTATACGCCGAGCGGTTAGCGAACGAAGGATTGATTTCTAAGGAAGACTCCGACGCACTAAATACGACTTACCGTGACGCGCTCGACAATGGCGAACACGTGGTTAAGAGTTTGGTCAAAGAGCCGTCGGTCGAACTCTTTGTCGACTGGAGCCCGTACATAGGTCACAAGTGGAGCTCGTTCTACAACACGTCGATTCCGCTCAAGAACCTTAAGGGGCTCGCTAAAAAGCTATCCGCAGTACCTGAGGCATTCAACCTTCAGCGTCAGGTTGGCAAAGTGATGGCCGATCGCAAGAAGATGGCGGAGGGTACGCTGCCCGTTGATTGGGGTATGGCTGAAAGCCTCGCTTACGCAAGTATTTTGACCAGCGGCAATATGGTTCGTATCACGGGACAGGATGTCGGCCGTGGAACGTTCTCACATCGACATGCAGTACTTCACGACCAAAAAACTGGTGATGCGCATGTCCCGCTGCAAAACATTTCCG
>JGI26246J51724_1000869_pt1 | contig 14203 bp, 26 predicted proteins | sample SaaInlLV_10m_DNA_FD_51724 | JGI IMG/M metagenome (IMG submission 51724) | reverse complement strand
ACGCATTTGGAGGGCTACACATGCAATACGCTATTATAAATTTTACCAGCAAGCAAACACAGTTTTACGCAACATTTGATGAAGCAGCAGAAGCTTGTGCTGTGTACAACACACAAGGAGAAAGTGTGTATATAGTGGATGTTGAAGAAAACGCAATAGAAAAATTGTAATACGCAAATAAAAACAGTTGACACTATAGCGCACTTGTGCTATAGTGTATGTATAAGCAAAACAACATAGAGGGCACTACTATGCAAATTACACAACAACAACTAGCAGCGCTGCAATTGAAAACAAACAATGCTGCACTAACAATTGGGCAAGTGCATATAATTGAGGATAACGTTGTGTGCGTTGCCGACAATTATTATACACTGCTGCCTAACAACTATATGCTGCAACTGGAAAATAATTTCGAAAGTTGCAGCAATTAGTACTTGACAACTGCTTATACATATGCTATAGTGTATGTATAGTTAGAAACGTACAAACGGAGGGCTCCATGTACAATATGTTTACACAAGACGGCAACCGCAAAGTTGCAGCAATTGTAAGCGCAGCACAAGCACTTGCAAAGTTTCAGGACCGTAATGAAGTGTGGGACTGGACAGAGCGCCAGTTGCACGACCTCAGCCAGCGNANNGNATACGAAGAAGCAATGGACACCGCCGTGCGTGAAGCTGTGTATGCAGCTTGCACCAGCTAGAAAAAGGTTGACACAGCTCTAGGGCTGTGTTATAGTATTTGTATACACAAACACAAAGAGGGCACAAATGATTAACGTACATGAAACTGGCGTAACAGTCAACACCACAGGCACCAGCTTGGTAGGCACAGTACGCACAACCTACGCAGACTTGGTGATAGCGTTTGGTGCGCCCACTTACACACTTCCAGATCCAAACGAAAAAGTAAACACAGAGTGGGTTGTTGAGTTTTACGACTCGTATTGGGAAGAATATATCACCGCAACCATCTACAATTGGAAGACTGGCTACACACCCGTAGAAGGCTACGAGTGGCATGTGGGCGGCTTTGACGAACGTGCGTTGGCTAGTGTTATTGCCAAACTAGACGAATAAAAAGGTTGACACGGCCAAAATTGGTGTTATAATAATTGTATAGGGCAACACAGCAAAGAGGGTTTTGCAAATGAGTACAGAATTACGCAGCAGCACACAAGATGTTACGCTAACACGCTTTTGGGCAGGTTTAGAGCAGAAGGTACAAGTAACTGCTCCCCGTCCAAGCAACTTAGGTCCAATGACGTCAGCAGACAAGTTTTTCAGCAGTTTGTCGCTTACACGTGACGAAGCTAGAACACTTGCACTGGACTTGTTCCGCTTTGCAGAAGCACAAGAAGCGGAGGAGGTGTAAGATGCCCGGAGCAGATAACACTAGACGCATCTATGTCACTGTGGCGCTAGAGATACTGCGTGACGCAAACGAACAGGAAGTCATCGCAGACTGCGACTACACATTCGAACACCCAGACATTGTTGATACGGAAATCTTAGGGGAGGACGAACACTATGCCTAACTGGTGCACAAACACACTATCAATCACTGGCAACGTGTCAACACTTTGCGAACTGAAGACTGTGATCGAAGCAGATCGCGAAGGCTTGCTTGAAGCGATTGCTCCACTCCAAGGCGAATGGTCACACGGTGAGGCTTGCGAGACTTGGGGCACCAAGTGGGACATCAGTACAGAAGGTCTTGAGTATACGGACAACGGTGACGGCACTGCTACCATCGAAGGATACTTTGATTCAGCTTGGAGCCCACCCATTGCAGCATTCCAGCAGTTGGCTGACGACTGGGACTCATGCTATATTCAATTAAAATACTTCGAGCCAGGTATGGGGTTTGTAGGTGTATGGGACTCAGAAGGTGAAGACACTGTGTTCGAAAACTGCGACGAGCTGCTAGAGGATGATGAGCAAGATCCACAGTTCAAGTTCTTAGCAGAAGAGTTTGGCATTGCAGACTGGTACGACTCAGGTGAAGAGATATACGAAGAAGATCTAGAACTACGTGAGTAGGCCCCGCTGCTATAGACATATAATCAAAGGACACACTAATATGAAACTGAATCAAGCACAACTCCAACAGGCAATGCAGTATCTCCGCAACGTAGCAGAGGTAGATCCAGAAGATGTGATAAGCAATGCAGCATCACAGCTGGCATACGAACTAGAGACAGTAAAGGTACCGTTCGATGTGAGCGCTATGAACGAAAAGCGGCAAGAGCTGCTTCGCTATGCTATCGCCAAGCGCAACACCTACAAACTGCTGCCGGGCGAACGACACGCAAAAATAATTGCCTAAAAAGGTTGACNCANANNAATTAGATGTTATAATATTTGTATAGGGCAAACAAACATAGAGGGAATACACTATGACAATGATTAATACAGTACTAGATCAAATCCAGCGCATGGACAATGATGAACTTAATAGAGTGATTGCAGCTGTCAAGNNNCAGCGAACANACATTGCTCGCACAGTAACACGCAAGCTGATGCCAGGAGATGTAGTAAGCTTTGAAGAGCGCCGCGGTGCTACAGTAACAGGTAAGGTCAAGAAGGTCAACCCTAAGACTGTGCTAGTAGAGGACAGCACTACAGGCATACGCTGGAAGGTAACAGCCAGCTTGCTTACACGGCTAGGAATTGGAGAGGAGGTATGACTGCATACCTAAAGCGGGCGATTATTTCGCTCGCTTCTGACATATTTAACTTGACAGCTATTGCAGGCTGTGTTATTATATACTTAATGTAGAGAAGGGCAACGACATGAATGACTTAATTGAAATTGTACAAGACCTAGATACCATTGCACTTTATGGTTCCGATTCGGATACTATGGACGGTATTATGGAGAAGTGGCAACAGCGCCAAGCGGATGCTGAAGCAGAACTGGCTCGTCAGTACAGGTTCGAATTTGAAATGGATGACGGAGCGTAACCAACAAACAAAGGTTCCTTAGCTCAGCTGGATAGAGCAACTGCCTTCTAAGCAGTAGGTCATAGGTTCGAATCCTATAGGGACCGCCAATTATTAGCCCGCGTGATGGAATGGTAGACATAACAGACTTAAAATCTGTGGCCGCAAGGCGTGCCGGTTCGAGTCCGGCCGCGGGTACCAAAGGAGATTGAAATGGCGATTTGCATCAACTGTCACACACTAACAAAAGGATTCTTTGCGCCGCGGTGCTCAGAGTGCAACGAAGAGTGTGGATTTATTGTTCAAGTGTTCAGCTCGTTGCTGTATGTAGCAGTTCAGCTGGCTGTGTGGTATATTATGATTAGATTAATATTTTACTTCTTTTACTATTAATTCGGTTGACACACTTGCGTTAGGTGTTATACTGTATACAACAGTTAGGCAAAAGAGGGCAATATGCAAAACATTAAGATCCAAAACGGTACGTATAAGATCCGAGGCAAAGACACAGACATGCAAGGCTTGGTCTTTCCTTTGGTAGAAGCATTCAAAGTGGGCACTGGCGGAGGCTTTGTCACAGTAGACGGATCAGCAGTTGCAGGCTTTCCTGCTAGAAACATCAAAATCAAATGTGGTGGCCCGGAGGACTACACAATTGTAGACACGAAAGAAGCCCAAGTAGAACGAGTGGAGTCGGACGAACAGGTTGTAGAACGTCTTAGAGAGCGCTTTGATATGTTGCAGGACATGACCAAAGCTGTTAAGAAAGGCGATGTACGTGCAATGATTGTGTCAGGACCTCCGGGCGTAGGCAAGTCGCATGGTATTGAGCAAGTACTAGATCGTTACAAGACACTAGAAGCACTAGGCGGCTCACGCAAGTATCAAGTGATCAAAGGTGCGATGTCGCCCATTGGATTGTACTGCAAGCTCTACAGCATGGCAGATGCGGGCAACGTTGTGGTGTTTGACGACTGTGATTCGATCTTCAACGACGAACTAAGCCTTAACATCCTAAAGGCAGCACTTGATCGCAAGAAGAAGCGCATGATCCATTGGAACACTGATTCGTTCAAGTTGCGCAACGAAGGTGTGCCAGATTCGTTCGAGTTTAAGGCATCAGCTATCTTTGTAACCAATCTAAAGTTTGATAAGGTCAAAGGTAAGTTGCGTGAGCACCTAGCAGCACTAGAGTCACGTTGCCACTACATGGATCTTACAATCGACACTGATCGAGATAAGATGCTCAGAATTAAACAGATCACCAATGACGGAATGCTAAATTCATATAAGTTCTCCGATGAGGTCGTGCAAGATATTATCGACTTCATTGATATTAATAAGAATAAGTTGAGAGAACTGAGTTTGCGGACTGTCCTTAAGATCGCAGACTTGGCCAAAGCCTTTCCTACACGTTGGGAAGCAATGGCCGAAAATACTGTTATGCGACGTGGCTAGCCCTCAGCCTTCCGTATAACAGTTGACCGCTGCTGGATACCCTCGTTCAGCAGCACATAGGAGCAAGAAGCGCCGCCCTCACGCTCTGCTCCGATTAGCCCTCGCAGGACCGCCCTCATCCTGCGGGGGCATTTCTTTTAATAAAATGGTTGACACATCCTAATTAGATGTTATAGTATTTGTATAGGGCAACACAAAGAGGCGCACATGGCTTATTACACTTATACAAAAGATCCAATTGGTTGCTTCGTAGAGAAGGACACGGGCAATTACTTTGAGTACTCACTCAACGATGAACCCATTGCAGGCTTTTCCGAAGACTTCCCACACAAGGTTTGGGTAGGTGGCGGCGGTGTATGCGGCATGACAGGCTACCGCTTTGCGCATGTTAAGAAGACTGTTGCTGTGATCGTTGTAGACGAAGATGAGTTTGGTCTTCCTGTAGTAGAGAAATGGCACTTGAAAAAGAACAACGAATACGCAGTTTTTGGTTGACACATCTAAATTAGATGTTATAGTATTTGTATAGGGCAAAACAAACGAGGGCTAACATGAAATTTGTAATCCGCACACAGCACTTAGAAAACTACGGCGCACACGACACAGACGGTAAGTTTGCGTCCAACAATGCGTATTGGAAGATGAAAGGTGGCTCCGACTATATAGTCGAAGGTGTTGACCGCATTCAGGATGCTATTGCGTTCGTTGCTGCTAAAACCATGCAGAATAACATTGCGTGGAAAGAGTTCCCCACTGAATGGCTAACACACGACGAGTGGGAAGCGCATGTACTAGAAACCTGCGATGACGAGTATGCTCAGTTCATATTCGACTCAACTGTGACACTAGACCCCAGGGAGGCACGGTAATGGGAGAGTACATCACATACGCTGTGGTCACAGTGTTTGCGCTAGGCTGGATCGACTTCGGCCAAGGCGCACAATACACTTGGTGGAACTTGTTAACACTAGGAGGATAAGATGTTTGAGAGATACNNNGTATATTACGACCACAAGTTGATCGGCGAAGTAATGGCACTGCACAAACAATCAGCACANGAAAAAGGCTGTCGCATTGCAGGTGTATCAGCAAGCGCCTACTCAGGTCGTGCTCATCACAGAGTAACTGTAGAAAAAGGTTGACACACTGTAATTAGATGTTAATATGTTTATATAGGGCAACACATTGTAGAGGGAACACACAATGGCATATGTATCACAAGCAGACAAGAAACGTTTAGCACCAGCTATCAAAGCTGTGCTTAAGAAGTACGACATGAAAGGTTCTATTGCAGTGCGCAACCATCGCACTCTAGTTGTGAAGCTGCGCTCAGGACGCATTGACTTTGCTCCTTACATGCACGCCAGAGACACATACATTGATGTAAACGTGTACTGGATTGACACACACTACAACGGAGTTGCACGTGACTTCCTTAACGAGCTGTTGGATGCTATGAAAGGTTCTGAATACTTTAACGACGATGATGCTATGACTGATTACTTTAGCCGCAGCCACTACACAGACATAGAGGTAGGTGCATGGAACAAGCCCTATGTGTTTATGGGCAGCAACATACCCACAGAGCTACGTGTGGACAGTACACAAGCAGCTAACATTGTAGAGTGTACAGTAGAGCGTAGTGTAGAGCGTAGTGTAGAAGACATTGTATTCTAATAGCCACTAGGGGCTAGCCGAGACTCGTAGGGAGTCAGGTGTGCCTAGACCACAACCACAGAGCGATGAGCGATCTAAACGGTCGCTCATTTTTTTTCATCGGGGAGAATTATTTTTATTTTTCTCGAGGGGGGTCGGGGCATATAAAATATAATTAAAACAATAACTTACACAGCGCAAAGCTAAAAATGGAGTGATGCTAAATCACCACCTCACTTCTATAAGTACTTCACCTAAAAAATCCGCGCAGCAAAATTTTTCCCACTGTAGAACCCATTTCGGGTAAATAGTTATATGCACGGTAACAAACATCCTCAAGGCCCACGCACAGTCAAACTAATGATCTTTATGTGTGTACTGTTCCATTTCATAGTTATTCCAATATGGATGTGGAGCTTGGGACTACACTAATGTTTATAGACTATCTTATACGTCATCTTACTACAGTGCTTACAGTACACCCAGATGACGTAGACGGTCTAGTACAGCGTATAAGAGAAGAGTTAGATGGCAACTCTAGTCTAACGCACACACAACGCAAACAACTACGCACAATAATAGAAAAGCTGCTTGCAGCTAATTGAGCGTACGCTCAATTTAAACTGGACCTCTTAACCGTGCGCTAAATATNTTGCGCACAGTGCTTACTCACAGTCTGGACAATTTACAACTCAGTAGACGCATAGCGAATAACTACACTTCAGCAGACTAGCTGATACTCTGTGCGCAATAAATACACATATGTTTAAACTCCAAATACTCTATCCTAGCTCCTATGCTTACNNCACAGCTGACACACGCACAGCCGCACTCAGCTTAGAACTGTACACACAGCATGGAATAGAGTCATATCAAAGTTCGTCGAGTGTACTAGAGTTTGACTGTGTTGCGCATCGTACACTAGCTACTATGAAACTGCACTCTGTGGACTTTGAATTACTCTAAAAAGAACCATCTTTTTAAAAACCTTTAAAAACCATATAAAACGCCTAGGCGGAATATGTCTGTCGTTAAGGTTGAACTCTTTTTTTTATTATGCGTGATAGTTGTAGCAGTGTACTGGAATGCTAGTTAAGTGTGTATTTAAGTATGAAAAAATTTTTGCAGCAAACACTTCGTGCTTGTTGGCATATGCGCAGGCCGTTACACGGCTTGTTCGGCTTATACGTGGTACTCGAAGTTCTGCGCTGTGTCGTAACGTCCGATCAATGTCGCGCCGTTGCGTAGATGGAATCGTTCTGCCATATCAGTAAGAGGGCTTAGTGTTACGTATCGTTTGACTGTAGGACGAGTTTGTTTGATATGATCCGCAGTACTAAAGATAATCTCTCTACCTGAGCCTTTAGCATAGCTCCATACTGTGTAGAATACGGCAACACTGTCACCTGTTGCGTGTAGCATCTCTAGTTCGCTTGTGGGAACTGTGTCCATGTAGTGTACACACACCACTGCACATATGCGTGTACAGTCTTCATCCCATAAGCCGTATACTTCTGATCCAATGCCGTTTCTCCACTCAGCTGGGATATGAGGACGCACAGGATCATCTTTTATAACTGCGTCAATAGTGTTGGTGTCTAGTTTTTGTAACATTTAATCTCCGCCAAGGTTGTTGATGAAGCTGCGCAGTTTAGTTGAATCTGTTTCAGCTTTTACTTTGCCTATGCTTGCGCCTTCATCTGGTGCATCTGATGTTGTAGGATTGCGTTTGAGGCTGTTGAGTATGTTGCTGCTTGTGGTTGTAGTGTTTGGTGAATAGTCATCATCACCATCTTGCTCACAGTCACGTATACGCAAACTGTCTAGATCAAACTCTAGATCAATCTTTTGTCCTACACCACTTGATGAACGTGTCTTCATAACTGTATCTGATAACGTCCACGCTCACGCATAGCTCTACTTGTAAAGATACCAATCAAGTTATCTGCTGTATTGATCTTTGAAATACCACCCGAGATATGCGAGTGATCAAACTCAATCTCTTCTACTGAGCTTCTGTTTAGCTGTGACGCTGTAACAAAGATACACTGTAGTTCCATTGCTAGGTTACGTAGCTCTTCTGATACGTACTTGTCTTTNACAAACAAATTCTCTGCAGATATCTTTGCAGCAATAGGGTGCATAAGATCCAAGTAGTCCACAAGCAATACGTCTACCTTTTTGCCTGTTTTTATTTCATACTCTTTTAAATATGAGCGGATGTCATTGGCATTTTTACCAGTGGGCATGTACTTAACTTGAAAGGCCCCCGACTTCTTACCAATCATCTTAACCTTCATCTCAACATCATCAATGCTCTTGAATACATCTCTGCTGGGGATGTCTGTGGTCATTGAGTCGACCCTCATACTAACCAAGTTCTCTGAAAGCTCAAACGTTAAATAAACTACGTTAAGACCTGCCAGTGCCCAGTTCACGCCCATGTTAGCCAGGAACAAACTCTTACCAGACCCAGAGCCACCTGCGAAGATATTAAGCTCACCTCTGTTGAACCCACCGAATAGTTTCTTATCTAAGCTGGGCCAGCCTGTGCTTATCTGTCCGTTCTTGTCTTTGATTGCTTCTAGTCTGCCTCTAGGGTCAGCCCAGTAGTCTGTACCTAGGTCTTTTTGTAAGCCTATCTGTACAGCCTTCTTTACTAGATCCTCACATGCACCATACTCACCTGACTCTAGCAAGTCAGCACTCTTAAGGATTGCTGCTTCTAATGCTTTGTGCTTACTAAACGTTTCAAACTCTTTTAGTAGCCAGTCATAGTGATTCTCTTGTAAGTCGCCCGGGTGTTTCAACTGTCCGTCAGTTGCTGCATTAATCATNTCNAACGTAGGCAATGCGTTATGCTCAATAACATAATCATTTAGAAACGTTGCAGTATCTTGCAAGCGCCTATCAAAGCTACCAGGGTCAAATACCGCCTGGGCTCTAACAAACGACTCAGCGTCTGTCATCATCATTTCAAGATACACCTTCTGTATCTCATACCCATAGTCTGTATTTTGTCTTGTCATGAAAACACCTCTACTCCATACATTATAGCAAACTCTTNTGCATCTGTCAAGTCATTAACCATCGGTTTGCCTTTGATATTTAGTGACGTATTAAGTAGCATTGGACAGCCTGTATGCTTGTACCAAGCCTCTAGCAGTTGTCGTATACCACTGCCATCTGGTTCAACTGTTTGGACTCTGCTTGTTCCGTCTGCGTGACAGATGGCAGGGTACAGGTCTGGATGCTTACAGGTTGAGGTAAACTGCATATAGTTATTGTAGTATCCGTCAAAGTTTGCATCTGCATGTTCACTAAGCACCACTGGAGCGAAGGGTCTGAACTGNTGTCTTTTCTTAATGTCATTGACTCTGTCTTTGATGTCGTTCCCACGAGGATCAGCAAGAAGACTACGATTACCAAAAGCCCTCGGGCCAAATTCTGCCCTACCCGACGCGACTCCGCAGATGCCAGTTTGGGTAAGTTCTTTGATGATTTTGTCAACTGGATATTCTCCTTGTATATTATATCCTAAAAATGCATTGTCCATTTTTATATGTTTGTTTGTATGTGCAAGCACACACCCTACAGCACTGCCAGCATCGCCCGGGTTTGGCATTATCCATACGTTGTTCCAATCTGATTTTATGCTGCTGTTTGCACTACAGTTTAATGCACAGCCTCCCATAAGAACAAGATTACCCGATGGCGATTTCCATCTAGCCCAGTTGCTAACGTACTTTAGTAAGTAACTATATATCGCTTGTACAGCAGCAGCAATGTCAAATAGATCTTGTATAGCGTTAAGCTCGGGTCTCCACCACATACATCCTCTATGTAAATTATGACGCATCTTAACTCTAGGCTTATTATAAAATATATCTAACCAGCTGTGGCCATCTACAGGATGAAAGAATTCATGNAGTATCTCGTTAAAGAAACGTTGCGGGTTGCCATATGCTGCCATACCCATCAGTATGTACTCGTCTTCTTGTGGCTTAAGACCTATGCGCTGTGTCATAGCACTATACCATAAGCCTATCGAATGTGGGTACGTTTGTTTGTAGATGCGCTTGAGGTCACTGCCGTTAGCATCCCATATAGTGAGCGTGTCAAACTCTCCAATACTGTCAATGCAAACAACAGTGGCTTGGTCAAAAGGACTAGTATAATAGCCGGCAGCAGCATGGGCAAGATGATGATCAGTATACTTAACAGGAGCATGTATCCCGTAAGATTGAAGATATTTACGAATATTGTTTTTATCATAGTTCCATCCTTGTCCTGCTCGCAGTTGTCTAAGAGTTTTTACAAATGGTCTTTCATACCATATCACTTGTCCGGGGTCACTGTACTCTGTAAGTACATAGTCAATCATTGCTTGATTAAGATGAGCATCGTTCTTTATGCCACTGAATCTTTCACTATGGCTTGCAAAGAGTAGTTGGTCATTATCAAACACGGCTAGAGCAGCGTCGTGGCTATTAGCACTTACACCCCAAGTGATCATACTTCGATATCTACGTTTGTTCCTGTATCAAGCTCAGGTGGTTTAATTGAACCATCCTTACGGTATTCTACTAAGATAGCTTGTCGCATCTCGTAGTCCATCTGTTCTTTTTTCTTATGATATAATTCTGTAGGGCTCATTCTTACTGCTGCCCTTGTAGACGGTTCTACTACACGCACTGCTGCTTTGCCTACTGGTGGCGTAACATTTTCTGAATTGGGATAAGTGTGTGGATTGAACGGGGCATTCTTTGCGTTGCCCTGCACAGACTTATCGCCTTGATTCATAGGCTGAGCACTATTACCTTGTAGCATCTGTGTGGTTTTAAGAATATTAGTTTCCATTGTCGTCCTTCATAGCATATTCAAACATGCGCTCGGGCAGACTACATAACCAAATGTATGGCACCCAGAATAGTATGTTATAAATTATTATTTCTATCATTGCTTTCTTTCTCCCAATACTCTTCTAGTGATAGTTTAGGCATTGCTGCTAAACGCTGTTCACTTTCTATTCTACGTTTGCGAGCTTCTTTAATACCCCACCAAAGCCATANNCGCCAAAACAGTTTAGTAGTCATTGCGTAATCTAAAATACGTTGTATCATCTGTATATAAACGGATCTTTTTTACGTAGTTCCTTCAGCCGTTTTCTAAAACGTATTTCGTCACGTACATATGTATACGGCCATATTAGTATTTGAATTAAACGAACCATTTCTTTGCTTTCAATCTTATCTTTAGAGGCGAGCTCTCTGCTGCTATTGCTATACTGTAGAGTGCGTATAGTCTACCGTACTTATCTACACAATCACTAATATCATTTATCTCTGATGACCAGTCTGGCAAGCTTACACTCCATCCTAATTCAATTGCACGTTCAACTAGTTTACTGCCTGCTTTATCTCTATCTGGTACAACTACAATATCTTTTTGCAAACGGTTTAACAGTAAACTTTGTTGATCACTTATTTCACTTCCGCCTAATGCACACCCGTCGACGTGTATAGCATCAATCTGNCCTTCACATACAATAGCAAACTCTTTGTTGTAAGTTTGTTTNTCTAGTCCATANACAAACCCGGGCTGTACTTCCGTTAAGTATTTAGGTTTCTTATCCGGAAGTACGCTTCGAGCAGTCCATCCTACAATTCTACCTTCATAGAAGAATGGCACAATCAGTCTGTCTCGATACCCTAAGCTAGGTGACCAATAATAATCTACATCGTTAAGATGCAGTCCACGCTGTACCATATATTCTAGTACATTCATGCAGTGCGGGCTGGGTTTGATTATGTCAGCAATTCTTTCCGCATCACTTGGAAGTGGAACAGTATCAAAGGTTGGCAGTTCAGCTATTCTTGACTGTACTGCTACTCCTTCATTCTCTCTCATCACATCGAGTGCCACCTTGTTGATTATATCATCAGGGGCTCCTAACCATTGTAGGAATTTACGCATTTTGTTTGAGAATGGTCTACCAGGTTGCCAACTGCACTTATAGCCGCAGTTGAAGCAGTGATAGCTGACTGTATCACCTTCTGTTATGAGACCGCCGCGAGCCTTTTTATCGATTGACTCTCCATTGTGTATACAACAGGGAGCATTAAACGCTGTCCACCCACTAGGAGTAGTTTTACGTTTACCAGGCAAGAATGTATTAACTGTATCAGATACGGTGCTCATGTTATAATTATAACATCGTTTGTTATGTTGTCAATTAGTTTCTGACTAGAATCTTTGTAATAGTATCTGTTGGATTTGCAGATGTTTTGAAACGTGTATAATTAAATACGCCAAAGTAGTTTAATGGCACTGGGTCTGTTTCAGTTCCGTCGCAATCTATCTCTGCAACGTTGCTCCACGACTCGTTACCATCAAGAGAATTATTTAACGAACATTCAACAATTATCTTACCAACATATCCGTCTAGGTATAATGCTGCTGTATGTAATGCTGTGTTACCATTTTTAGCAGGCTCTGCATCAAATGCATTACTTACCCAATCCTCGTTGCCAGCAAAGAAGCTTGAAATAGATCTAGCAGGCATTACACCTGGCATTGCATCTGATCTTACTTTTGCTATGCCAGCAGCGCCAAAGTTTGTGTCACTGTATGTTAATCGAGTACCGTTCGTTTCATCTTGCACAAGAAGCGTATAGGTTACATATTGATCTTTAATACTCAACAAGTCACTTGCTGATATAGTTACTACAATCATTCCTCGTGTAACTGTGCTGCCATCGTCTAGTATGGTACCCGGTACATCTACTATTAATGTTTTATTCTCATCAAACATTTTAAGATGCACAGTGTAGTTACTAATGTCTACTGGCTTTTGATCTGCGTTAAGAATTCTAAAATCTAGTTTATTCTCAATACCTCTATACAGCTGAATTTGTCTATTATACACTGGTCTATACTCCGTGATGAATCCTGCGTCATTAGCAATGACGGTTATATTATTTTTTACTAAATACCTTGATACAAGTTGCATGTATGTATTTATTGGATTTAGGTTGTTATTAAAAGATATTAAAGAAAATTTTCCATTTTTAAGCGTAGTACAGTACGGTGGCAACGAATATATTGGTATAATCATTAATCAAGATCAATGGGTTACCAGTATGTACGTTTATCCGGACATAAAAGGCGATGAACAAAAGCGGTTATTTTTACAGTTAGGTGAAATATGGTGGTGGGAATCAAACAGATTGATTCCTATTAATATCTTTTTGAAAAAAGATCTTGAACAATTTAGATATATTATTATGACAATGAATTCAAAAGATGTTAATGTTACAATAGGTCCGACAGTAAATTTAAGTAATTTATCTATGAAGCGTATCAAACGTAAAGCAATACAGCTAGTGCGAAAGCCTAAGACGTAAAAAAACTTCCATACATTTGATAATCAACTGAATATATATCTTTTATTCTTAATATTTGATTGTTTGTTAACTCTAATTTAGGTGCCTTATTGCTGTGTTTATTTCTAAACAGTGGAATATTATTAGTATCACTATAATTTTCAATAAGTGTTTTAAATTCTGTATCTAATTGCGTTATTGTAAATACATTTGTATACATTTCTATAGGTCCAATCGATGAATTTTGCGATTGACTATGATTTTTTATATCTGAAGACTTACTACGGATTTCGTTTATATTTGTAATAAAATACTCAATATCTGTGACATAATCTCTAGTACCTTGTTTATTTTTATTTACAATCCTGTCATTATAACAACTTAAAAATCTTTTTACCGGATCTCTTAGAATAGCAATCCGCATAGTATATGATTCCCACTCGTTACTTGTTATCTGTGTAATCGGGCGTTCTTTCCAATCACACTTACGCATATAGGGTCTACGTTCTTTTCTATATTTAAATTCCCCTATGATAGGAAAGCCTATCATAGATATTGCTGTGCTAGATCCATTTTTGTTTGGTATAGCAATTAATANTTTTTTTCCGTTTGAAAATTTTAATGTATGTATATCATTCATTATTTTAATCTTGGACCTAGGACCCAACCAACTAATGATCTACGGACACCACGGGTAACCGGTGTAACTTCATGCAACATTGTGGAAGGAAACATAATCATAGTTCCTTNTTCTTT
>JGI26246J51724_1000868_pt1 | contig 14214 bp, 15 predicted proteins | sample SaaInlLV_10m_DNA_FD_51724 | JGI IMG/M metagenome (IMG submission 51724) | reverse complement strand
ATACACAGCACCGCTGGGTTAAGCAAGGCTTGCAGGCAAAAACAAGTCTCCCAAAGAGACGCAGAGGCAGAAATGCCGATGGATGTGTTTATTCAATCTAAGACCACAATTTTACCACCTCCGCCCTCCAAGACAAATGAAACAAAAGATAATCTGTGAAGTATCAAACACCTCAAACCTTCTGCTTATTTATCTCTAAACTGAGATTGCAACTTGGTTAATCACAGCTCAATTCAAATACTGAAAACCCATGGCTGTTCAACCAGAGATAGGGGGGGCTACAGTAAATCAATAAACATGAATTCTTCTTCAACAAAATCAAAGAGCCAATTTATAGTATTCTTTCGATACAACCAAACATGTCCAAGCCCGTGTAAATCACCCTCTTTGGCAAAAGCAATGATATATTAAAGTTGAAAACTGGCGTAATATGGCGCCATTTGACGCGCCACCTTATGGACTCCATGCTCTCATCCCTTGCGTGAGGGGCGTTAACTATTTTTTTGCGGCAACGCCCATATGTTTCTTTCCCTCCGGGAAAGAGACGGCTTCATTCAAACTTTCTGAGCAGTCAAACCACTCTTAATATTATCATTTTGAAACTTAATGCGTTGAGCCGCATAACGCAAAGGTTACACTTGATCAAATGCCCTAGATTGCTGCTCTGCCTTTAGTGACATCACTTAACCTTGAGTCAGCTTTAACCCATTTGACGCCGCGACAAAATGCGGGTTGTCCATAACCTCTTTGCCATATTCGAGTTCTTCAAATGTATCGATCCTATACACATTGCCGCCTGCCCCTTTAAGAACTGCATGCGCAGCGCCCGTATCCCATTCCATCGTACGACCAAGACGAGGGTACAAATCCGCTGCGCCGCGCGCGATAAGACAAAACTTCAAAGATGACCCCGCGCTTTTGGATTGAACAGGATTATATTTTCTCAAAAAAGCCTCTGTTTCCTCATTAGAGTGCGAGGCCGATTTTACCGCGGTAATCTTCTGCCCATCCACAGCGCGACAGTTGATCTGCGCAATCTGTCCACGCCTCTCAACGCGGCTTGCATCGCTTTCTACATAAGACAAACCGTCAAGATCACGATAAAATAAATCACCACTCACTGGCACATATACCACGCCCAACGCAGCTTTACCCTGCACGATCAGCGCAATATTAACGGTAAATTCTCCAGTTTTTTTTATGAATTCTTTCGTGCCGTCCAACGGATCTACCAAGAAGAATATCGCATCTCTCTGCCGATCACCCTCCGCATAAGTTTCCTCAGAGACAATGGGAATATCTGGCACAAGCTCAGCGAGCGTGGTCGCGATTGCCTTATCTGCCCGCAAATCAGCCAGCGTCAAAGGGCTTTCATCGCTTTTAATCTGAATACCGAAATCGCTTTGAGCGTAGACATCTAAGATTTCAAGCCCCGCCAAAACCGCGGCTTTGCGCATCGAAACTACTAAATCTGGGTATTTTTCTTTTAGGCTACTGATCGACATCGCGGCGCTTTCTGCTTTTGCTCATCTTGAACAAGCGTTAATGTCGTTTTCTTTTAGTTTTGCAAGAGGTTGCGCATGCATTTCCAAGATCAAATCAACCATGGCCGATAAAATTTATCGAGCAGGGCGCGTTTCATGCGCATCAAGCCAACCAAATATCTTATTTTTGGGATCGCCCGCTCTGATCGGTGCAAACCCATCACGACAACGCCTATGATTGGGCAGTTGCAGGCTGTCTAAGCCTATGCCCTGCAAAATCCGAAGTCTCCTTATAGGCGAAAGCCCTAAAACCCATAAGTTTCATCAGGTAAAAAGTTTCATCAGGTAAATCGTTTTTTTGTTTGCAACCACCGCCATCCTAACGCCCCTCAGGCATAGGCTGAAGCTGACCATAAACTAAAAAGTTACTGCCTGCCCAAGCCGGGCCGATTCTTGCGCAGCCTGCCCCATACGCACAGCCCAAATGCCATCGTTCAAACTTACTTCCACCGCGCGTCCTTGTCGCACAACTGCTAAAAACCGCTGATGCTGATAAAAGGTGGATCCATTGTGATCCCCTGCCTCTAGCAAAGCCGGATCAACCGGAATTTCAAGCTCTTCGCGCAGGCCAGAATGGCGCGGTGAAATTACCAGCTTTGGATCGGGGGCGCGCTGCGATTGGTTCATCCAAAACCGCGTTGGTCCGGGCACGAATGCCTCGATCTTGCCGCGCGGACCCACCACGGATATTTCTTCCTGAAAATGCGCCCCTTCAGCAAACATACACAATTCTAGCAGTGCCTTCGTACCATTTTCGAAATCCACGATCACATAACCATGATCCCAAATATCAGGAACGGCGCCTGCATAAGTTTCGTCTAAATGGTTCACAGCCTGACCACCGCTAGCCATGATCCGCGTTGGATTAGATCCGGTCAACAGGCGCATCAGGTCAAAAAAATGGCAACATTTTTCGACAAAGGTGCCGCCACTATTGGCATTAAAACGGTTCCAATCACCGATTTTTTCCAAGAAAGGAAATCGGTGCTCGCGGATGCTTAACATCTTCAAACCGCCTNTCACGCTTTCAAAGCGATCTTTCAAGGCCGCAATGGGCGGCATGTAGCGATATTCCATAGCCACCCAGACAGGCGCGCCATAGTGGGTTTTAAAAGCCTCGACGCGGGCCAAATCCTGAGCATTGGTGAATAAGGGCTTTTCAACCAAAACGGGGCGCGCCGGATAGTCAGCGATGCGCTCTAATTGCTCCAAATGAACATGATTGGGCGATACGATCACCAAACAATCCAGATCCTCACGCGCCAAAAGCTGATCCAAACTCTCAACAAACACCGCATCGGGGGCGAGGCGTTGCGCAGCCACGCGCATCGCTGCATCAGGTTCAAAAATTGCCACCACAGCCGTTGCGGGCAAAAGAGCTATATTGCGCAGATGTTCTTGCCCCATCATACCACAGCCTATAATCCCATAGCGGGTTATATCTTGCATTCTGTCACCTTATTTTATGCGCGCCACATAGCGCGCTACGTTCGTGTCAATCCAATTTTGAGAATATTCAACCGTCTCACCTGTTTGCGACCGGCTCAACCGAGCCGCAAAAAGGCACGGCGTACCGGGCGTTGGTTCAAACCCATCTGGTGCCCATTGCGGCACCGGCTCTAGCCCCAATTGATCTTCGGCTTCGGTAATCCAAAGCTTGAGAACATTCCGGTAATAAAGATAAAGCGAATGAGACAATTCGCTTGTGCTAAGCTGCGCCGCTTGATCCCCATCCAACCAAATTTCTTCAAGCACCGCCGGCTGCGCGTTAAGCGATCTTAACCTGCGAATGCGATAGGCCTTCGGCGCTGGCCCAAAGGCTGGAAATGCAGCGGGCTTTGGCAATAAATCAACACTCAAAACCCGCGCAGTTGGCAAACCCCCGCCATCGATCAGCTCAACACGGAAGAAAGAATAAACCGAATTGGGCGTGGCGCCCGTTTTCACATAATTTCCTGAGCCTTGACGCTTCTCCAAAAGCCCTTTCGCATTCATATCATCCAATGCTTTGCGCAACGTGCCCACTGAAATCTCCAATTCAGCAGCCATTTGCCTTTCCGGTGGCAAACGNGCGCCATCCAAATACCGCCCCGCCGCAATATCGCGGATAAGCATTTCGCTTATCTGAACATAGGTCGGCAGTACGGTTTTCATCGGTNTTTTGCATCCGCCTTACAAAAATTGATATACTATTGATTTACATAAACTCAGGTGTTACGCAAGGCGCAAAAGACAAAAAGGATCCCTGAAATATGACCATCGTCCCCATCACGTCAAAAGAATTAGACGCGGTCGAAGTCTCCTGGTTTTCCGCGCTTTGTTCAGATGATTTTCAATATCTTGGCGTTCCTGATGGCACGCTGCGATCCTCATGGGGGCATTGCAGTGACATTGTTAAAAAAGCCGAAGCGCAGGGTTTTCGGAACATTCTATGCCCCTCCTCGTATCAAGTTGGCCAAGATACGCTGAGCTTTGTCGCCGGCTGCGCTCCGATAACCGAAAAGATCAACCTGCTGGCCGCTGTNCGATGCGGAGAAATGCAACCCATCATGCTGGCGCGCACGATTGCCACGTTAGACCATATGCTGGAAGGGCGCCTGACGGTGAATATCATCAGCAGCGATTTCCCNGGTGAAAAAGCAGACAGTGCGTTTCGGTATCAACGCTCGCGTGAAGTTGTTGAAATTCTCAAACAAGCCTGGACGCAAGATGAAATCAACTATCAGGGCCAAGTGTATACGTTTTCCGGTCTCACCACAGATCCGGCAAAACCCTATCAGACCGGTGGGCCTTTATTGTATTTTGGCGGTTATTCTCCCGCCGCGCTGGAATTATGTGGGCAACATTGCGATGTATATTTGATGTGGCCCGAGCCAAAAGAGCAAATCGCGGAGCGTATGCGCGCCGTCAACGCGGTTGCCGAACGCTATGAGCGCAGTTTGGATTACGGATTGCGCGTGCATGTGATCGTGCGCGATACTGAACAAGAAGCGCGCGAATATGCGCAACACCTGGTATCAAAGCTTGAGGATGATGCTGGCCGTGCCATTCGCGAACGGGCGCTAGACAGCACATCGCTAGGCGTGGCGCATCAAGCTAAAAATCGCGATCTTGCGGATATGGAAGGCTTTGTTGAACCGCATCTTTGGACAGGTGTGGGCCGCGCCCGCTCGGGCTGTGGTGCCGCNATTGTTGGTTCAACCGACCAAGTCTTATCTGAACTTGAAGCCTATCAAAAAATGGGAATCCGCGCCTTTATTCTTTCTGGATATCCGCATATGGAAGAATGCGAACATTTTGGAACCCGCGTTATGCCNCAATTGAACACCTGTTCCTTGCCACAAGCCTACGGTCGGCAACCAAGCACAAACCCATTAACACCCCTCGGGGCAGGAGAGCGNCGCTAATGCAACGCATTGATCTTACATCTTCTTTAAGCCTGTCGCGGGTTATCTATGGCATGTGGCGCTTGGGCGATGATTCTGACACCAGCATAAATCACATCCGNAACAAGATCGCAGCCTGCTTAGAGCAGGGCATCACCACCATGGATCAGGCCGATATTTATGGCGGCTATATGGCTGAAGAATTGCTTGGGCAGGCTTTGCAAGGAACCGATCTGCGCAATAAAATCGAAATCGTTACCAAATGCGATATTGTGGCGCCCGTGGGTCGGTATGAAACNGCATCGGTGAAATATTACGATACCAGCCGCGCACATATTCTGGCCTCGGTCGATCATTCGCTCCGCCTGATGGGGGTTGATCACATCGATTTGCTTTTATTGCATCGCCCAGACCCTTTGATGGACCACCTGGAAACCGGCGCCGCGCTGGATGAGCTGGTGGCCAGCGGCAAAATCCGCAGCGTGGGTGTGTCCAATTTCAAACCCTATGATTGGGATTTACTTCAATCCGCGATGAAGCAAAAGCTGACCACCAATCAAATTGAACTCAGCGTTCTTGAACATAACGCGCTGACAAATGGCGATGTAGCGTTTCATCAACGTCTTGGCACGCCGCTGATGGCGTGGTCGCCTTTGGCCGGCGGACGNCTGTTCCAAGATGCCCATGCTGACGTGTTGTCGGTGCTTACTGCGATTGGCGCAAAGCAAGGCAAAGCCGCCGACGCTGTGGCAATCGCGTGGCTTTTGGCGCATCCTGCCAATATCCTTCCTGTTATGGGCACCAACAATATGCAGCGCATTCAATCGTTGTCAGATTGCACCGATATCTCTTTATCGCGCGAGGAGTGGTTTGAAATCTACACCGCNGCTTTAGGGCATGAGGTGGCTTAATGAGCAACGCGGTCCGGCCCTCAGACGCATCCAACANGCCGCTTGACAGCGGTGCGTTTCGCTCGGCTTTGGGGCGCTTTGCAACGGGTATCACNATTATTACATGCTCGCATGACGGGCAGCCCATGGGNATCACGGCCAACAGCTTTGCCAGCGTATCGCTGGATCCGCCGCTGGTCCTTTGGTCGCCGGCAAAAGCCTCGCGCCGTCACCTCGCCTTCAGCAAAGCAACCCATTTTGCAATTCATATCTTAGAAGCGGGTCAAGAAGCGCTTTGCCATAGCTTTGCGCGACCAGGAGACGGCTTTAAAAACCTTGAATGGCAGGCAGGCGCACAAAATGTGCCTTTGTTTCCTGGCTGCTTGGCCCGTTTTGAATGCAGTTTATACGCACAACATGACGCGGGCGACCATACAATNATTATCGGACATGTGGACCGTTTTGAAAAAAATGAGGGCACACCACTCGTGTTCAGCCAAGGGGCTTATCTGAAAACCCGCGCGTGAAGACGGTTTACGCCTTGCGCGAACGGCCCAATCNCANTCTGCTTTTGGGCCTTTAACATCAGTTTCATCCTTGAGAGAAAATGCGCCTGTGGCACTGCTGTTTCACTGCCAGCGCCAATACCCGCTGTCAAACCTGTAAAATAAGGCAAGGGCGCGCCCGATATTTGCCATTGAGACAGGCTTTGCCATTCACATAAAACACAGGATCGGCTTCGAGTGCCAGGGGCGTTTACCGCCAGGGCGGTGGCGTTTTGCTCAAGAATGCGTCTATTCCCTGCGCCGCTTCTACGCCTTCCCAAACATCCGCCAGCGCCGAGATCGTATGTTCAATAATCGCATCATCAATCGGTTGGCCCAGTTTCCGCGCCAAGCGTTTGGATGCAGCCACCGCGCCGGGCGCCACCTGTAAATACGGGCTGATTTCAGCTTCAAGGCGCGCTTCGATCGCCTCTGCGGGAAGATAATCGGCGATTAAATCCAGATCTTTTGCTTCAGCCGCGTCAAAAATCTTGGCGGACATGAACACGCGGCGCGCCTTACCCTCGCCCATCCGCGCAATCACATAAGGGCTTATGGTAGCCGGAATAAGCCCCAAACGCGTTTCCGTCAGGCCGAATTTTGTGCTNTCTTCCGCGATCGCAACATCGCAAATAGCCGCCAACCCAACCCCGCCGCCATAGGCGCCGCCCTGCAAAACACCAATGAGCGGTTTCGGCAAAGTGTTGAGCNGTTTCAGCATCTGNGCCAATTTATGCGCCTCAGCCATCCGCCCTGCGCGATCCGCGGCGATCTGCGCCTTCATCCATTCCAAATCACCGCCGGCGCAAAACACGCGCCCACGACCGCGCAACACTACCACGCGCACAGCGTCCATAGCGCTCACTGTTTGGGCAAATTCAAACAGATCGGCAATCATCTGGCCAGAAAATGCGTTGCGCTTTTCAGGCCGGTTCAACGCGACGGTCAAGACGCCACGCGCATCGCAGGAAAGATCGAGCGTTTCAAATTTAGGCAGTTTCATGCACCAACCCCTTTGCCATCTGAGCCGCTTTTTCCAATTTTATCAGATCAAGGCCGGTTTCAAACCCCTGCGATTGCATCAAAGCTGCAACCGCCTCAGTGGCAACATTGCCTTTCGCGCCCGGCGCATAGGGGCACCCGCCTAGGCCGCCAACCGCGGCGTCAAACACCCGGATCCCATGCCCCAGCGACAGCGAGATATTTTCAAGCGCCCGTTGATTAGTATCATGGTAATGCCCGGCTAAGGCACTTGCCGGTACGCTGTCAAGAACCGCCTGAAGGGTTTTATCCAAGCGCTCAGGCGTGGCCTGACCAATCGTATCGCCCAAGCTAATTTCATAGCATCCCATGTCAAACAACGCCTGTGCAACCCACGCTGTGCGCTGCGGTGACACCGCCCCCTCATAGGGACAATCGGTGATACAAGACACGTATCCCCGCACCGGAATGCGCGCGGCTTTCGCCGCCGCCATCATCGGACTGAACCGGGCAAGGCTGTCCTCGATCGAGCAATTAATATTGGCTTTGCTAAAAGCCTCGGAGGCAGCGCCAAAAATAGCAATCTCATCTGCCAAGGCATTTTTTGCCGCCTCAAACCCCTTCATATTCGGGGTCAATGCCGTATAGCTTATGCCCGGCACACGGGTCAGTCCAGCCATCACCTGCGCGGCATCAGAAAGCTGCGGCACCCATTTTGCCGAGACAAAGCTAGTAACTTCGATTTTGGACAGCCCGCTTTCTGATAGCGCATTCACCAATGCAATTTTATCCGCTGTCGCAATTGGTGCAGCCTCATTTTGCAGCCCATCCCGTGGACCCATTTCAAACAGAGTGACCCGCTCGCCCATTTATCCCTACACCGCTTATCACCCGTCTCTGATGCGGGCATGCCAATCTTGCCCGCTAACGCCCAAGAGCGCAAACCTATTTCAGCAATTATCCATGACAAACCAAAAATTGAGATTGTGCTCGAAGCAGCAACCGGTCACAAAGCGGGAAGAGAAATAAATAGAGTGATAGAATGATTGAGGAACAGCCCGGACTGTTGGCGCAGATTCGCGATAAATTTGCCCATGTCGATAGCTGCCCGTTTACCGGCCCACGCGTGTTTTTCGAAAATGCAGGCGGCGCCTTAACGCTAAAATCAACCGTTGAAACATCTGCAANATTTGCCGCTATCCCCGACAATCAAGGGCGGGATAATCCGGCNAGCCATGCGCTCATGGCGATTATAAAGAAAGCCAAAGATCAATCTCATGTGCTGTTCAACGCNCCAGATGGTCAATTTTTTGTTGGGGAAAGCGGCACTGAATTATTGTTTCGTATGGTGCGCACGGCCGTGATGGCCGCGCCTGAGGGCGGCGTTGTTCTGGGATCCAGCGTAGAGCACCCTGCCTCGCGCAGCGCCGCNCAGCATTGGGCAAAGGCGACAAACCGTCCCTATATAAGCGTGCCCCATAATCGTGAAACCGGCGCGGTTGAGGCGGCGGATTACGCAGCCCATGTGACACCCGATACGCGGGTTGCCACCATTTTGCATACCTCCCCCGTGACCGGAATGGGAATGAATGTTGCGGCTATTTCAGCAGCAATACGCGCCGTGGCGCCCGAGTGTTTTATCATCGTTGACGGGATTCAACATGCGGCCCATGGCGCGCTAAACCTTGCCAGCTATCAGGTCGATGGATATGCGATTTCGCCCTATAAAATGTTTTCGCGCCATGGGTTTGGGTATGGGTGGATTTCTGATCGTTTGAGCAAGCTTGACCATGAAACCTTGTTAAACGGCCCTGAAGAAAATTGGGAACTTGGTACGCGCGATACCGGCGCCTATGCCACAATTTCAGATATTGTTGACTATTTGGATTGGTTGGGCTGTCAGTTTAGCGACAGCGGCGATTTGCGCGTACGGCTCGAAGCCGCTTCACGGGCCATTCAGCACCACGAAAAAGCGCTGACAGATGCCATTTTATATGGGTCTGATAATTTGCCTGGTATACGAGACATAGATGGGATTGAAGTTATTGGTGGCTATGAAAACCCGCGCCGCGAGGGCTTGGTTGCGCTGCGGGTTACCGCGCAGGCCTCAAGCGATGTTGTTGCTGCGCTGAACAGCGCCGGTATTCGCACCCATACCCGCAAAGCCGATCATTATTCGGGCAATATCTTATCCCCGATGGGGTGGTCCGATTGCATCCGCATATCGCTGTGCCACTATAATTCCAAAAGCGAAATCCGCCAATTGCTATCGGCGCTGAAAGAGATCACAGAGACCGCGAACTGATTTCTACCCCCCGGGCGCAGACCACGCGAGGGAGGGCAGAAATCAACTCTGCGTTATTCGCGCCAACGCTTATTCAGATGATCGACGATCTGATCGCGCGCCTGGCGATAGGAGGCCATTTTCACCTCGCGACTTTCGCCCAATTCCGTCGGATCCATTATCGGCCAATATTCAACCTCTAGATGAAAAAAGCGGGTTAATTCCAAAGCACGTTGCTGGCTTGCAGGCGATAGAGCCACCACCAAATCAAACGCGGAAAGGTGATCGCCCCCCTGCGCCATTTCATCAAAACTGCGGGTGCGGTGACGCGACAGCTCAACGCCAATTTCTTCGCAGACGCTGATCGCAAATCCGTCAATTTCAAGATCATTCATCACGCCTGCCGATTGCACATAAATTTCAGTGCCGTAGAGCTTCTTCATAATACCTTCCGCCATAGGAGAGCGCACGGCGTTATGGTCACAACAAAATAAAATAGATTGAGGCAGAGTATCCGACATATTATTCACCCCCAAAATGCAAAACGCANATAAGTGTAAACAAGCGGCGCGCCGTATCATTATCAATTTCGGCCTTATCAACCAACCGCTCGCTCAGAATCCGCGCACCTTCATTATGAATACCGCGACGGGCCATATCCACGGTTTCAATCTGGCTGGGAGGCATATTCTTCACAGCATCATAATAGCTTTCACAAATCGCCCAGTAATCCTTGACCACCTGACGAAACGGAGAAAGCGACAGGTGAAATTCGGCCACTTTCACCTGCGTTTCAGTGCCCACATCAAAAACCAAGCGTTTTTCTTTAATTGAAAGACGCACGCGGTACGGCCCGGGAGCAATATCGCGCTGGCCGCGCGCCGGCAAAACAAAGTTATTTTGTTCTAACAGATCAAACATAGCCACGCGGCGCTCTTGTTCAATCTCCGGTGTGGGAACCGGCAGATTTTGATCGTCGATCTCTATATGCACAATATGGGTCATGAGACATCCATCACACGTTGGTAGTTGCGATTGCAAAAACGGGCAGAGCGCGTGCAGTCAATGACAAGCCTACCCCTTACTCGTTATTGAATTTTAATCGGATCAGATCCGAAAGGCCAGAGGAGAGACAGCCACTTAATCAGCCCCATCATTCAATTTACGCAGCCGTGCCGTGACCGACAGCGCATGCGCCTGCAAGCTTTCCGCGGTCGCCAAAATTTCAGCCGCTGGCCCAATGGCGCGTAACGCCTCTGGGTGCATCATCGCAAGCGTGGTGCGTTTGAGAAAATCCATCACAGATAGCCCACTGCTGAAACGGGCAGAGCGGGCGGTGGGCAAAACGTGATTTGGACCGCCAATATAATCGCCAATGGCTTCGGGCGTCCAACCGCCCAAAAAGATCGCCCCTGCATGAGTAATCTGTGCGCTCAAGGCTTTGGGATCTGCCACACATAGTTCCAAATGTTCCGGGGCGATGCGATCGCTTAATACAACCGCCTCACGCAGGCTGGACACGGTGATGATCGCGCCAAAATCGCGCCAGCTGGCCGCGGCGATCTCGCGCCGCTCAAGCGTTTTAAGCTGGTTTTCCACCGCACCGGCAACCGCAACGGCAAATTCTGGATCATCCGTGATCAATATAGATTGCGCGTTTGCATCATGTTCGGCTTGGCTTAACAAATCCAAGGCGATCCAATTGGGATCATTTTCAGCATCCGCGATCACCAATATTTCGGAGGGGCCTGCGATCATATCAATGCCCACCTTTCCAAAAACGCGGCGCTTTGCGGCGGCAACATAGGCATTGCCTGGGCCAGTAATCTTATCAACAGGCGCGATCGTTTTGGTCCCATACGCAAGGGCAGCGATCGCTTGCGCACCACCAATGCGATACACCTCATCGACACCGGCGATTTTACAGGCCAGCAAAACCAGCGGATTTAAGATCCCCCCCGGGCAAGGCACCACAACGCTTAGGCGGCCCACCCCGGCTACTTTTGCCGGGATCGCATTCATCAAAACCGAAGAGGGATAGCTTGCAAGCCCGCCTGGAACATACAGACCGGCCGCTGATATAGGCGTCCAGCGCCAGCCTAATTCAGCGCCCGTACTATCGGTCCAATAGGCATCTTCAGGTTTTTGCTTTTCGTGATAGGCGGTGATGCGCGCCGCGGCCAATTCCAAGGCCGACCGCTCTTTTGCACCAACCTGCGCGCAAGCAGCTTCAATTTCTGCCGCAGAAATTTCCAACTCCTCTGCGCGCAGCGCAACCCCATCATATTTTTCGGTTAAGTCCAGAACCGCAGCATCACCGCGCTGTTGCACATCCGCGATGATCCGCGCGACGGTGCTATCAACATCCGGGCTGTCTTCGCGTTTTGCGGATAAAAGCGCCGTAAAATTCTTTTCAAAATCTGCGTCTTGAGTGTCTAGAAAAACTGGCATTTTGCGCTCCTACTTTCGCATAGCAATTAGCGACTCTTAGGCCAAGCCTCAAGCCCAAGACGGGTTTAAACGCTATGAGTAGGTATGTGACCCGAGGGCGCGATATAAGGTTTGGTGACATCGCGAAGCGATATCTCGAGCGCCGAAATTTGTATTTTGATCGCTGCAGAGCCAGAAAATGTAAGTTGAACATCTTCCGAGGCGCCTTCACCCTCTTGATAGGACAGGGACAAAAGCGCCAAAGCGGCCTTGGGGGTGCTGCGATCAATCCCGATCGAGGCAATATGGCGCACGTGATCAATCACCAGCAATGATTGCACGCGTTCGACGGGGCGGTTTTGCTGTTGTGCATGGTCTTTATCTTCCCAGCGAAATCGGTTGAGCAAAACTGCCAATTGCCGATGTTGCTTGCGCCATTTCATTTCAGAAACCGGCACCACGGCATCCTGCAAAAAGGCTGACACCACCTCAATATCTGCCGGATCAATTGCCCCGATATATAAAGGCTTTTCAACGCCGTCTTGAAAGCGGGCATCCTGCGTCATCAGGATGAAATCCTTTCCACTTTGGCCCCAACAGCTTGCAGTTTTGCCTCTAATTTCTCATAGCCGCGATCCAAATGATAGACCCGGCTCACCACAGTTTCGCCTTCCGCCGCCAGACCTGCCAGAATCAAAGACACTGAAGCGCGCAAATCAGTGGCCATGACCGGCGCACCCTTTAAATGATCCACGCCGGAAACCTTTGCCACCCCGCCTTGCACATCAATCTGCGCGCCCATGCGCATCAGTTCAGGTGCATGCATAAACCGGTTTTCGAAAATGGTTTCCTCTAATACGCTGGTGCCTTTTGCCGTGCATAAAAGCGCCATCATCTGCGCCTGAAGATCCGTTGGAAACCCTGGAAACACTTCCGTTTTTACATTCACACTCTTCAAAACATCGCTGCGCCGAGACACCTGCANACCGCCTGCAGTTTCAACAACATCCACCCCGATCGCATCTAATTTTTCGCAAAATGCAGAGAGCAAATTGATCCGCCCCCCCAATAATTCAACTTGCCCCCCCGCAATCACTGGCGCCAGCATATAGGTGCCCAGCTCGATACGATCGGTCACAACGGGATGCGTGGCGCCATGCAACCGTTCAACGCCTTGGATGGTGATGGTTTCACTACCGCCGCCGTCGATTTGCGCCCCCATTTTGCCAAGACAGTCAATCAAATCAACGATCTCGGGCTCGCGCGCGGCATTTTCTAAAACCGAAANGCCCTTGGCAAGGCTGGCCGCCATGATAAAATTCTCAGTCGCGCCAACCGAGGCAAATCGCAAGCGATGCCGCGCCCCGCGCAACCCACCTNTTGGCGCTTTGGCATGCAAATAGCCCTCTTTCAAATCGATCTCGGCGCCCAGCGCTTCCAGCGCGCTGATATGTAAATCCATCGGACGCGCGCCAATCGCGCAGCCCCCCGGCAGCGATACAACAGCCTGCCCAAACCGCGCCAAAAGCGGCCCCAGCACCAGATTTGAGGCGCGCATTTTACGCACAAGATCGTAATCTGCCGTCAAATTGCCAATATTATGCGAAGATAANGCCACCACCAGCCCCTCATTCATGCTGGAGACTTCTGCCCCGAACGAGCGCAGCAAAGCTGACATCGTTGCGATATCAGATAAGCGCGGTGCATTGGTCAGGGTCAGGGGTTCTTCGCTTAGCAAGGTTGCCGGCATCAAGGTTAAGCAGGCATTTTTTGCCCCTGCAATTGGAATTGCGCCATGCAAAGCGCCATTTCCAGTGACCAGAATTGAATCCATATTTTATTCCTTTTTGGCGGGCTGAGCCGCGGTTTCAACCGGCTTCCCCGCTTTGGCTTTCGCCTGCGCTTTGCGTTTCGCCAGATTTGATTTCAGCGCCTGTTTTAAGCGCTGATCGCGCTGCTCAGCGCCAGATCCGGTTCCAAAAGCTTTGGGTTTCTGCGTCATGGCGCTTGCTTACATCATCAAAGAAAACGCGTCTAGTTTTGACTTGCGTGNCAGATGATTCCCGTCTAATCACGCGCAGGCAGTTGCTGTAGTAGCTCAGTGGTAGAGCACTCCCTTGGTAAGGGAGAGGTCGGGAGTTCAATCCTCCCCTA
>JGI26246J51724_1000835_pt1 | contig 14586 bp, 14 predicted proteins | sample SaaInlLV_10m_DNA_FD_51724 | JGI IMG/M metagenome (IMG submission 51724) | reverse complement strand
TTAATCACATGTCTCACCCAATATATCAAGCACTAAATCATCAAAATTTTTTCCAATGACTTTTGCAGACATCGGCATCAAACTATGATCAGTAAATCCGGGTATGGTATTAATTTCAATAAAAAATAATTCATTCTTATTGTCAATCATAAAATCCACTCTGCCATAACCATTGCACCCTAATGAAAAAAAAGCATCAAGTGATTTTTCGTTAATTTTTTCAACAAATTCCTTAGATAAGTTAGCGGGGCAAATAAACTCTGTATCTTGACGGTTATATTTTGCATCAAAGTTATAAAAATTTGTTTTAGGTTTAATTTCTATAATGGGAAGTGCCGTATTATTTAAAATTGGAATGGCATATTCATTTCCACTTATATAAGTTTCAGCAATTATGGTTGAATCTATTTTAGAAGCGTTATCAAAAGCTTCCATGTAATCATTATTATTTTTTACTATACTGACGCCTAAACTCGATCCTGATGATGCAGGTTTGAGAATAAATTCATCGCCAAAATATTTTCTCAAAATTGTGTAATCATCTAGCGAATTTGCCAACATAAATAGTGGGGTTGGAATATTATCTTTTGCCCATTGTTTTTTTGCTAAATATTTGTTCATACAAAGTGCAGATGCCGCTGCACCATTTCCCGTATATGGAATTTTTAAGCTATCTAAATACTTTTGTATTTTTCCATCCTCACCATCTTTTCCATGAAGACAAATAAAAATTCGATCGAACAAGTTTAATTGTTCCAAATTATCAGTTTTTGGATCAATTCCAGTCGCATCAATGTCATTTCGCTTAAGAGCTTTTAGAACTGATTGCCCACTATTAATTGAAATTTCTCTTTCATTCGAGGTGCCTCCTAAAAGGACAGCAACCTTACCGAAAGTTTCTTTATTCATTAAACATCTCCAATGATTTCTACTTCCGGAATCAATTTAATTTTTGTCTCTTTAAAAACAATCTTTTTTATATGTTTAATTAGATCTTCTATGTCTTTTGCTTTTGCTGCGCCAAGGTTAATAATAAAATTTGCATGTTTTTCCGAAATTTTAGCATCACCAATTTTAAATCCTTTTAAACCACAGTCCTCAATAAGTTTGGCCGCATGATTATTATCAGGGTTTTTGAAAGTCGATCCAGCTGAGGGCCAGCTTAATGGTTGTGTACTTTTTCTATGAGACAATAATTTCCTTATACTCTCTTCAGCTTCTAATTTTTTTCCTTTTGGAAAAGTAAACCAAGCGCCAACAAAATTCTCTGCCTCGTTCTTCTTTTTAATCTTCCGATATCCTACTTTAAACTCATTTGGATTTCGCTCAATTAAATCTCCGTCAGCATTTATCATCTTTACTTTTTTAACAAAACTCCATATTTCAGATCCATAACAGCCCGCATTCATTGCTAATGCTCCACCAATTGTTCCTGGAATGCCTGATAGAAAAGCTGAGCCGCTGTGCCCTTCTTTAGCTATCAATTTTGAAAATTTAGAGCAACTTAACCCAGCCTCAGAATAAAATAGCCCCTCCTCTTTAAAGAAGTTATTCAAGCCTTTATGCATTACGATAGTTGTCCCTTTGACTCCATTATCTCTAACAAGAATATTTGATCCTAACCCAATAAATTTTATCGGCCTTTGTACCTTTTTATTCTTAATTAATTGGCACAAGAAGCTAATATCAGAGCAGATTACAAAATTTTCTGCTTTTCCGCCCACCTTCCAGCTATTAAATTTTGTTAGGCTCACATTCTTATGTACCTTATTCGTTTCCATCTTAATCTTTTACAAAGGACTTAACGAATTCAGAAATATTTCCCGCCCCCATGATAAGGACGATTGAATTTGTATTAATTTTTTTTAAAATTACCTTTTCTGCATCAGCAAAATTATTCAGGTATGTTCCTTTTTTTTGTTTTATTTTTTTTATTATATTTTGAGATGAAATTTGGTTTATTTCTGACTCTCCTGCAGAATAAATATCAAATAAAAAGGTTTTATTCGGCAGCTGAAGGACTCTAGCTAATTCATCAAAACAATCTCTTGTTCGGGTATATCTGTGTGGTTGGAAAACTAAATTTATTTCACGCCTAGGAAATGCTTTTTTTGTTGCCTTAATTACCGCTTCAATTTCAGTGGGGTGGTGTCCATAGTCATCTATTACAGTAAGATTTTTTTTGTTCTTACAAATATTTTTATATATATCATATCTTCTTCCCACACCATCAAATTTGCTTAATGCATTTTTTATATCTTTTATAGATACTTGATACTCAAGCGCTACAGCGATTGCAGCAAGCGTATTTCTAACAAAGTGTTCTCCAGGAAAATTTATTGAGACCGTAAATCTTTTTTTTGTATATTTATTATCAATTACTTTAAATTTAACTTTTCTACCCTCATGAGAGATATCTATTGCTCTTATTTGTGCCTCTTTGGATATCCCGTAGGTCACTATTGGTCTCAAAATTTTAGGTATTAGTGATTTTAAAATTTTATCGTCAATACATAAAAAAATATTTTCATAAAATGGTGCTTGGTGAATAAAATCTATATATGTTTGTTTTAGCGTTTCAAAATCACCATGATAGTTTTCAAGGTGATCTTTATCTATATTTGTGACGACGCTGTTAATTGGGTTAAGGTGAAGAAACGATGCATCTGATTCATCAGCTTCAACAATGATTACATCACTCTTACCAAGCTTTGCATTCTTTAGCATGGAATTTAATCTTCCACCAATAACATAAGTAGGATCAATTTTAGCTTCGGTTAATATCGAGGCTATTAAACTTGTGGTTGTTGTTTTTCCATGCGTTCCTGCAACTGCAATTCCCCTTTTAAACCGCATCAGTTCAGATAACATTTCAGCCCTTGAGATCATCGGTATTTTATTTTTTTTCGCTTCTATTAATTCAGGATTATTTCTTGAAATTGCATTTGAAAATACGATCGTATCGACTTTTTTTATATTTGCTTTGCTATGTTCNGAGTAAACTTTGATACCTAATTTCTTAAGTGATTTTATTGTATCTGAAATTGCTAGGTCAGATCCACTTACAGTGAAGCCTAGTGTTTTCATTACTTCCGCGATACCACTCATGCCTGATCCACCAATTCCTATAAAGTGTATTCTTTTTATTTTATTTTTCATTTAAGTAGTGTATTGCATACCTTTCGAACCTCGGCACATGCATCATATCTGTGCAATCCTTTTGCTTTTAGTGCCATATTTTCACATTTTTTTCTGTTTAACTTTATCAAACTAAATACTAATTTTTCTTCTAGGTCTTTTTCTCTTATAATTTCTGCGGCACCTGCGTCCTTAAGAATTTTTGCATTAAAAAATTGGTGGTCATCAACAGCAAATGGATAGGGAATTAATATACTGGCGGATCCAGAAGTAATCAACTCTGAAACTGTTAATGCGCCTGACCTTGCAATCACAATGTCTGCCCAATTATACTTTTTTTCCATATCAAAAATATACTTTCTGGTTTCAACTTTGAAGTCTGCGCCCTCATAGCTATCTTTTAATAATTCAAACATTTTTTCGCCAGATTGATGAATAATCGATAGTTTATTCTTACCATTTATTTTTTTAAAAATTGATGGTAAGACCAGATTGAATGCTTTTGAACCCAGGCTTCCTCCAAAAATCAGGATCCTCAAAGGGCCTTTTCTATTTAAAAATCTTTTTTTTGGTTTTCTTACCTGTTCAATCTCTTTCCTTATAGGGTTACCTATAATTTTTGATTTTCTTAAGCTGTTCGGAAAGGCTGAAAAGTTTTGATTAGAGATGAAAGATAAAATTTTGTTTGTTAACCCAGGTATTGAGTTTTGTTCGTGCACAATAAGTTTTATGTTTAAAATTTTAGCCGCCAATGCTGCTGGCAAGGAAACATAACCTCCCATTACAATCAATAATTTTGTCTTTGTAACTTTAAGTGCCTTTACCGCCTGAATTGTTGAGATTGTCACTATAAAGGGTAGCTGTATTAGTTTTAATAATCCTTTATTCCGTATACCTGAAATTGATAATGCAAAAAATTGAAATTTATTTTTGTCAATTAACTTATTTTCCATTCCCTTTGGGGTTCCAAGCCATGAAATATTATATCCATCCATTTGAAGGTTATCTGCAATAGCGATGCCAGGGTTTATGTGTCCCCCAGTTCCTGCTGCAGCAATTGTAATATTNANTTTTTTAATAAAATTGCCCTCGCATATTTCTTCTATTCTCATAATCAATTTTAAGTACAATTGCAATTGAAATCATATTTATCAAAATACCGGTTCCTCCATATGACAAGAGCGGAAGAGTCAACCCCTTTGTAGGGAAAAGTCCTAAATTTACTCCCATATTGATTATGCCTTGTATCCCAAACCATAGCCCAATACCTTGTGCCATTAATGCAGAAAATGGCTTCTTATTTTGGATAGATTCTTTAGCAATTCCAAACATCCTAACAACTAGAAATGCGAATAAAATTATTATTATAGAAACCCCCAACAAACCAAATTCTTCGCCTATGACTGCCAGTATAAAGTCAGTGTGTGCCTCTGGTAAATATTGTAATTTTTCGACACTTGCTCCTAGTCCTGAACCAAAAAATTCACCTCTACCAAATGCCATTAATGAATGCGTCAATTGGTAACTTTTACCTAGTGGGTCGTCCCATGGATCCAAAAATCCAATAATTCTATCGAGCCTATATGGCTGCAACGTAATAAGGTAGTAGATACTTATTGGTGCAAAAAACAATAAACTAAAAAATATTTTATATGTAAGACCCCCTAAGAAAAGAAGCCCCATCGCTATTACTGTAATTACAGTAAATGCTCCAAAATCAGGCTCTAAAAGAAGTAGGAATCCTGTAAGAACAATTATTCCTAACATCGGTAAAAAACCTTTCACTATGGTTCTCATTTGTTTCGATTTTCTTAAGACATAATCTGAGGCGTACATTACAGTAAAAAGCTTCACAAGCTCTGAAGGTTGAAAATTAATGATAATCAATGATATCCACCTTCTACTACCATTCACCTCTTTACCAACCCCAGGGACCAAAACTAATACCAATAAGATCAATCCAAATATAAATAAAATGGGAGCAATTTTCTGCCAAAAATATAGGGGTATCAAGAATGCAATATATCCAAAGATAAAACCTAATAATATATATATGGACTGCCTTATTAAGTAATGGTAACTATTAAAGTTTAGTGCTTTACTACTTGCAGCTATGTCAACTGAAGAGGAATACACCATAACAAGTCCAGCACCTAAAAGAAGGAGTGAGGCCCACACCAGGTGATAATCATAAATTGGTAAATTATAGTTAGTTTGTGCTGAAAATATTTTCAATTTTTTAATGAGCGTACTATTTTGTTAAAGTGCTCACCCCGTTCGACATAATTTTGGTACATATCGTGACTTGAGCAAGATGGAGATAGCAGAATAATATCTCCTACAGTAGCGTGATCAAATGCTTCAGTTACAGCAACGGTCAGATCTTTGCATATAGAAATTTTTAGATTATTTAGTTTTAAAAATATTTTCTTAATTACTAAAGCATCTTTACCAATTAAAAATAGATGGGATACATTTTTATTTAAATATTTTTTTAATGGTTCCATGGATAATCGTTTGCTATCACCTCCAGCAATTAAAAAAATATTTTTGTCCTTAAAAAATTGCAACGCTGCAATAGTTGATGCAACGTTCGTAGCTTTAGAATCATTATAGAATTTAATGCCATTTACATCCCTTATCCATTCGATTCGGTGAGGAGCGCCATTAAAGCTCTTTATAACGTTTTGATAATTTGAAAAAGATATATCTAGGCACCTAAATGCTGCAAATGCTGCAGCAATGTTTAATTCGTTATGATTACCTAATAATTTAGATTCTTTAATACACACCTCAAAATCATTATTATTAATAATAAATTTACTATCTTCAATAGAGCAAATTATATATTTTTCTTGTGATATTTTTTCTGAAAACTTAGTCTTTATATCACCTCCATCACTATGCGTGAATGTTATATCTATGAACCCCTTAGGTACTTTTTTCAGTAAAGCCTCGTTAATAACCTGCCTTTTGCTTGATTTTAATAAAGCTAATTTTGATTGAAGGTAATCATCTATACTGACATGCATATCTAAATGATCTTCAGTAAAATTAAGAAAAACTCCTACATCAATTTTCTTGCCTGGAAATCCATTTTTTTTAAAAGGGTTTAATTGAAAACTTGAAATTTCAAGAACTACAACTTCAAGACTTTCTAACTTGCCAATTAAATCTAAAGGCGAATTACCAATATTTCCTGATGCCCTAGCCTTATAACCAGCCTTTATTAATAAATGCTCCAGGAATAAACAGGTGGTTGTCTTCCCATTTGTTCCTGTGATACCAATGACTTTCAAATTATTTGAATTATTGGACAAATGTTCCAGAAATAAAGAGATATCGTTGATGATGCTAAATTTTTGATTAAATTTATTTACTTCGGCCGGGCTGACTCCAGGACTTAAAAATACATGAGACTTTTTATCTATAAATTCAAATTTTATATCACCCGAATAAACTTCTTTAATGTCTAGGCCTCTTAAAAGACTCCGTTGTTCTTTTACTGTTTTATTTTTGTCATAGACACTAATTTTAAATAATTTTTTTTTGAATTTTATTTGCTTGGTTAAATAATCAATACAGGATAAGCCTGACTTTCCTAAACCTACAACTAAAATATGCTTAATTTCTTCGAGTGCTGAGACTTCTGATTTTTTTTTTATTTCCATTAACGAATTTTAAGGCTTGCAAGACCAATAAGAACAAGCATCATTGTTATGATCCAAAATCTAACCACAACTTGCGTTTCCTTCCACCCTTTTTTTTCAAAGTGGTGATGTAATGGCGCCATCAAAAAAATTCTTCTTCCTTTACCATATTTTTTCTTTGAATATCTAAAGTAAGAAACTTGTAGCATGACCGAAATTGTTTCTACTACAAAAATACCTGCCATAATTAGCAAGACAATTTCTTGTCGAACAATAACTGCAATTGTCCCCATTGCAGCACCAATAGATAGAGAACCTAGATCTCCCATAAATACCTCTGCAGGGTATGCATTAAACCAAAGAAAACCGAGACCCGCACCCGCAAGGGCTGCACAATAGATAACTAGCTCACCGGCACCTTTAATATAGGGTATATCTAAATAATCCGAGAAAATAACATTGCCCCCTAAATAAGCAAATATACCTAGGGCACTAACGATCATTACAGCTGGCATGATTGCTAACCCATCTAACCCATCTGTTAGGTTAACGGCATTACTACTNCCCACTACGACCAAATAAGTCAAAGCTGTAAATCCAATAAAGCCTAACGGTATACTCAAATCTTTAATAAATGGAACCAGCAGAGAAGTCTCTTGCGAGGTATTTGCATTTAAGAAAAGGTACAAGGCGACAACGATAGCAACAATTGACTGTAAAAAGTATTTGGTTAGTGCCGACATTCCGTCAGAATTTTTATGTTTTATTTTACTGTAGTCATCGACCAGGCCAATCGCACCAAACGATGTTGTTACGAAAATCATAAGCCATATATATGTATTCGAAAGATCTGCCCATAATAATGTTGATACTACAATTGATATTAAAATTAATCCTCCTCCCATCGTGGGTGTGCCCATTTTTTCAATATGTGTGGTGGGGCCATTTGCTCGAACATATTGCCCAAAACTATAGTCACCTAATTTTTTTATATACCAACCCCCAAATATAAATGAGATTGTTAGCGCCGTAATTACTGATAAAACTGCACGTAAGGATAGATAGTTGAATACATTCAACATCGTGTAATCATTTGATAGCCATTTTAGGAATTCGTATAACATAATTTACTTTCTCAACTACTTTATTAATTTTTCAACAATCTCTTCCATCTTCATTGACCTTGATCCCTTGACAAGAATAGTTGCATCTTTCATACAAGAATATAAATACTTAACTAACTCGTCCTTACTTTTGAACCAAGCATTTTTTCCATCAAGCAATGTTATAACTTCTTTGACGTATTTCCCTACACCTAATGTAATATCTATTTTAGTCTCTTTAATCAATCTGGAAAGCTCTTGATGATATATTCTTGAATTTTCCCCTAGTTCAGCCATATCTCCTATGACTAAAATTTTTTTTCCTTGAAATCCATCAAGAACTTCTATGGCTGATTGAAAGGCTGATGGGTTTGCATTGTATGTATCATCTATTATTGTTGTCCCTTGTCTTCCATCCTTAGACTCTAATCGACCAGGGCTAGGGTTTACATTTTCTATGCCTTGCTTAATTTTTATCGGATTTATTTTTAACTGATAAGCACATGCTACGGCGGCTAAAATATTTGAAATATTATTATGCCCTAATAATTTAGGTTTAATCTCAAGGTCATATTTAGGAGTTTTGATAAGAATTTTTTTGTTATTTAAAAATTCACAAGAGATATCAGCATCCTTTTCAATACCGAAAGATAATACTTTTATATTTTTCAAATCCTTTGCTAAAAAATTAAAAAATTCACTGTCTTTGGGGAGTATTGCTAATCCATCAGCTTGAAGGTTAAGTAAAATATCTTTTTTTTCGCTTGCTATCGCTTCTCTATTTTTAAAATTTTCAATATGAGCTTCTCCAATATTAGTTATTACGGCTAAATTTGGGGGGGCAATATTTGCTAAATAACTAATTTCATTNGCGTGATTCATACCCATCTCAAGAACTATATGACTATGAGGTGAATTTAAATTAAAGATAGTAAGCGGAAGTCCGATATCATTATTATAATTTCCATGAGTGGCTAGGATTTTTTTTTGGCCATAATTTGAATCTAAAATAGACTTAATTATTTCCTTTGTAGTTGTCTTGCCATTGCTTCCAGTTATACCAATTATAAATGGATTAAATTTCTTTAAAATAAAGGAGGCAATATCTCCTAATGATTTCTTAGTATCGTTTACTAAAATTGTATTACTTGAAATTTTTTCCTCATTAGAGATTATTGCCGCTATTGCTCCATTTTTAAAAGCTTCATTGATATAGTCATGCCCGTCAAAATTCAAGCCTTTTATCGCAACAAATATGTCATCTTTTTTTATTTTTTTTGAATTGATACTGATCGTACGAAATTTCTTTTTGAGAAATTCTATAGACTTAGGATTTTTACCTAAAACTGCTTCATAAATATCTTTAATAGATAAGTTAATTTTTTGATTTCCTTTCTTGTAAAAATTTTTCGATCACTTCTCTATCAGAAAAATATTTTTTTTGGCTCCCTATTTCTTGAAATTCCTCGTTCCCCTTTCCCGCAATGAGCACAAGATCTTCCTTACTAGCTATTTCAATTGCCTTATATATTGCTTCTTTTCTATCAATAATTTCTATCGGCTTTTTATTAAAGTGGTTACTAATATCTTTTATGATATCTATTGGGTTTTCATTTCTTGGGTTATCGGTTGTAATGATNCATTGATCAGCAAACTTCTCTGCAATTTTAGCCATTGCTTTTCTCTTCCCNTTATCNCNNNCTCCACCAGCGCCAAAAACTAATANTATTTTTCTAAATGCATTATTTTTCACACNCTTTAAAATATTTTCTAATGCATCACCTGTATGAGCATAATCAATCATTACTGATGGAAAACTATCATTACTTATTATGTATTCAGATCTCCCTGGAACTGGTGTTATATGCTTTAGGCTATCAAGTATTTGTTTAATTTCATACCCCCTTGCACTTAAACAACCAACCACGCCCAATACGTTATAGACGTTAAAATAACCACCAAATTTAAATGTAATGGGGAAAGTTTCTCCGTAATAGCTAAGATTAAATTTTAAATTATTATTATTTTGGCTTATATCAGTTGCTTGAATCTTTGACTTCTTATGAATTGAGAAACTTATTTTTTTTTCACTTGGTAAGGTAGATTTTTTAAAAATTGACTCTCCAACTTTATCGTCAATATTAACTATGATGCTNCCATTCTTGCCNTCCAACATAAATTTTCTTTTTACATCTGAGTAGGCTTTCATTGTCTTATGGTAATCCAGATGATCTCTAGTGAGGTTTGTAAATAATCTNTCATTGAACTCAATATTATTTANTCTATTCTCNTTTATTCCATGAGATGAGACTTCCATTGCTATATTTTTATATTTTTTTTTATATAAATCTTTTATTACATACTGAACATCTATTGCACTTGGAGTAGTATTCTCTGTTTTTTTGAAATCCTCTGCATCTCCGTATCCAAGGGTCCCTATAAATGCTGTTTTGTTCCCCAGATGGTTTAAACATTGCGTTAACCAATAAGCAGATGTTGTTTTACCATTTGTCCCCGTAATTCCAATAATTGATAATTTTTTTGATGGATNGTCATAAAATTTATCTGCAATTGAAGAAAGTTTATTTTTAAGATCTTTGATCGCGATTGAAGGGACACTTAGATTTAATTTTTTTTTATAATTTTCGGATTCAAATACAATTCCATTTACGCCATTATTAACTGCCTGCTCAATAAAGTCTCTTCCATCAAATTTCTTACCAGGGTAAGCAATAAAAACTGTATTTTTAGAAATTTGTCTTGAATCTAGAGTCAATTTGTCAAATTGCTCTAAAAAAATCTCTAATTCATTTTTCATATCTCTTTTTTTTCATTATCGGTCTCATCTTTTATTTCTATTTCATCTTGGGGAATTGAGTATATTTTTAGTGCCTCTGCAACTACTCTCCTGAAAATAGGACCTGCTACAACTCCACCGTAATTAGAACCTTTTGATGGATCTTCAATTGTAATAGCCATTATAAACTTCGGATTAGAGGCGGGTGCGAGCCCAACAAAAGAAGCATTATATTTTCTTTCTCCTGGCTTTCCATAACCCACTCCTTTAACAAACTGTCGAGCAGTTCCTGTTTTTCCTGCAACTCGATAGCCTGGGATTGATGCTTGAATTGCAGTACCTCCCTCTTCCGTAACAGATTCCATAATTTTTAAGACAGCCTCTGAGGTCTTTATAGACAAAACCCGCTGTCCAATTTTTATTGGATCATTTTTAAATAACCTTAGGTTCTTTATCTCGCCTTTATTAGCAAAAGGTGTATAAGCTCTGGCAAGTTGAGCAACTGTTGTACTCACTGAATAACCATAACTTGCACTAAAGTGATCTCGTGCTTTCCATGAACTATAGTCACGCATTACGCCTTTCGATTCCCCTGGGAGGCTAGATCCTGTTAAATTACCGATACCAAAATTAGAGTATGTTTGCCATAAATATTTTTTGCTTAACTTTTCCGCAATTTTAGTAACGCCAATATTTGATGATGTTTGAAGTATTTCTTTAACAGATATGACGCCATGTGGCTTTGTATCAGTTATCTGCGTTCGTCCAACTTTATAAAACCCGTTGCCCGTATCTATTTTTGTATTAACATTTACTACCCTTTTTTCTAGAGCAGCTGCAATACTAATTGGCTTCATTGTTGAGCCCGGTTCAAAAGCATCAGTGATGACCCTATTTTTTACAAAAGGACTCCTCTTCCTCATTCTTTCATTTGGGTTAAATGATGGATAATTTACCATTGTTAAAATTTCGCCTGTTTTAGAATCAATAAGAATGGCAGAACCTGAAATTGCTTCAGAATCATTGATTGTTTTTTTAAGGGATTGAAAGGCTATGTGTTGAAGGCGTTTATCAATGGTTAAATGGACATCTTTCCCATCAACTGGAACACTTACTTCACTTAGATTATCAACCACTCTTCTCCTTGCATCAATTAAAATCTTTTTATAACCATGTGTACCCGATAAAAAATCATTTTTCTTATATTCAACCCCCTCCAGACCATTTCCATCATTTCCAGAGAATCCAACTACATGTGCAGATATTTCTTGGTCTGGGTAAGTTCTTCTATAATCTTTTTCGGTGCTAATTCCAGGAATTTTTAAGGCTAAAATTTTAGAAGCAATTTTTGGGTCGACCTTTCTTTTTAGATAGATATGATTTCGCTTACTCTTTAATTTTTTATTTAAGAATTTTATTTTTACTCCCAAGAGGTTAGCTAATTTATTTTTATCTCCCTTTTTAAATTCAACCCTATTTGGCTCCATAGTAATACTTCTTACTGTTTCACTCGCAGCTAATATCTGNTTATTTCTGTCATAAATTTTTCCTCTNTAGGCATATAACTCNATATTACGATTACTTCTTTCAAACCCNTCTTGTTGTAAAAAGTCCCTTTGCATNCCCTGAAGAAAAAAGGCACGAGAAAATAATATNCAAAATAGTGTCAGAAGAACAAGAAGCATNAAACGCCTTCTGAATTTTGAGAGCTCAAAAAATTCATGATTCTTTTTGATTTTTGATCTCATTTAATTATTCTTTTCTGTTTTTTTTCTGGCGGATTCATTTTTAATTTACTTTTTGCATATTCTGAGATTCTTCCGTTACCAGATTTTGAAGATTCCTGAATTAAGAGTTGATTCTGTTCGTCCTTTAAATCGATAGTTTTTCTTTTTTCTATTTCTAGAGCATGATGATTTACGCGATATAAATGATGGGCATTAATTTTCACTAATGCGAATACAATTAATAAAGAAAAAAGTATTAGATTCAACTTCACCCTTCCTCCGAAATTTTTTCTATCACTCGTAACTTTGAACTTCTTGATCTCTTATTTTTTAATACTTCACCCTCTGAGGGTGTTTGGAGTTTTTGAATAACTTTAATAGGGGTTGATTTAATTTGTTTTTGAAAAATTGGAATTTTTTTTGGGACTGTGTCCGTATTCAATTTATCTTTAATGAAATTTTTAATAATTCTATCTTCAAGTGAATGGAAACTAATAACTGCTAGCCTCCCATTTTTTTCAAGAGCTTCGAGTGCTGCAGGTAAAACCTGTTCAATCTCTAAAAGCTCTTCATTTACCTTTATTCTTATCGCTTGAAATGTTTTTGTTGCTGGATTTTTTTTTGAATCAAATTTTGGGATAGCTTTTTTTACTATGTCTGCTAATTCAGTTGTTCTTGATATTTTTCCTTTTTCCTCTCTGTATTTAAAATTTCTCTGACAATTTTTTTTGCAAATTTTTCCTCGCCATAATCGTATAAAATCTTAACTAGTTCATCATAATCAAAATTATTGATAATTTCTGAAGCGGTTAATTTTTGACTTTGATTCATCCTCATATCAAGATTTGAATCTAAATTAAAACTAAAACCACGATCTGCTTCGTCAATTTGTGGTGATGAGATCCCTAAATCCATAAGAATTCCATTGGGTTTTTTAAATTTTTTTTTTTTAGAATATCCTTTAAGTCTTTAAAGGATGCGTGCACTATTTCAAAGCGCTTATCTTTAATGGTCTCTCCTTCTTTAACAGCCTCTAAATCTTTATCTAGTGCTAACAGTCTTCCGTCATCATTTAATTTCTTTAGTATTTCTTTTGAATGACCACCTCTTCCGAAGGTGCAATCTATATAAAAACCATTNGGAATAATATCTAATGCTTTTATNGACTCATGAAGCATTACAGGAATGTGTTTNCTCATAATGAAAAACCCTTAAGCTCTTCGGGGAAATCATTCTCTTCAGTGATATTTATTTGGGCTAAGTGTTCATAGTAATGATCGCAATTCCAAATTTCAAAATGACTCCCCTGGCCAATGAAAATTGCATTTTTATCTATTTCAGCATAATTTTTTAATTCTGCGGGGATTAGAAATCTATTTGCTTTATCAAGAGTGATGTCCTCTGCAAATCCCACTAGCAGTCTCTGAAGCCCACTAGATTTTTTTTCAAAGCTTGATAGATTCATTATTTTTTCTTGAATCGGCTCCCACGCAAACTGGGGATATAAGAGTAAACATTTGTAAATATGTGCAGTTAGGACTAGGTGGCCTGATGACTCTATAAGAATTTTTTCACGATACTTTGTAGGGATCGCAATCCTATTTTTTCCATCTAAATTTATTCGTGTTGCGCCTCTATACATAAGTAGCACCTCTTTACCTAAGAAAAAGATGAGAAATTACTTAATACCCTTAGCCTTACTAAGCAATTTCCCACAAATTACCACTTTTTCCCTAACAAAGACACTATAGGTAAAAAAAAAGCGCAATGCAAGCGCTTTTTAATTTTAAATCTATATATAACAATGATTTATAAGAAGAAGGTAAGTTGACCTATAAGCCGGGTTCTGTCTTNGACAGTCATTCATCTAGGCATATAATTGCTCATATGCTCAAGCAGCCTACCCGATGACAACACGAGCCGTGCTAATGTCATCCTATTTGGCCTTGCTCCGGGTGGAGGTTACCGCGTTTCACCGTAACTAAATACGCTCGTCTCTGTGGCCCTATTCCTCATCTCACGATGTATGGCTGTTAGCCATCACCCTGCTCTAGGAGCCCGGACTTTCCTCTACACAAAAGTGTAGTGACTGTCAGGTCAACTTGATTGTATTTTATCACTGAAATTTATTAAATATTAGAACAATTCCAACCAATTTCCTGACCAGCCAT
>JGI26246J51724_1000833_pt1 | contig 14592 bp, 10 predicted proteins | sample SaaInlLV_10m_DNA_FD_51724 | JGI IMG/M metagenome (IMG submission 51724) | reverse complement strand
TCAGAGGCTGTGCTATTGGCGGTCAAAATAGCCAATAACGTTACCGGCCTTGTGCTGGCACCGAACCAGTTCGCCACTATCGGATTAACCGGCTACTACCTCACTTTTATTTTGGTCAATCTGCTGGTCTTCACTGCCGTTCGCTATTTTGGTGTTTTTGAGCAGGTCAACGAAACAACTGCGCCAAAGAAGCCTGCTGAAGAGACATTTATGCAGCCGGAAATGGCCGCTAGAGTGGATCGCGCGATAAGCGAGACCAAGATCTATATGGAGCCCGACATCACATTGGACCGCCTGGCTGAGGCGCTTAATATAATGCCCAGAGATCTATCCATGCTGATTAATCGCCACTTTGGCATTAACTACTATGAATTCATTAATCGTTATCGCATAGAGGAGGCCAAGCGTATGCTGGCTGAATCCAAAGGAGCTAGTATTACCGATATCTATCTCGCTGTGGGCTTCAACAGCAAATCGGTGTTCTACACATTCTTTAAAAAGCTCGAGGGTATGACGCCCACAGCATACCGCGTCTCACAAAAGGCCGCTTTATAGGCAAAAAAAAGCCCAGGCCAAACGGCCTGGGCTAGCGTTAGTAAAGAGCTTAATTTGACTTAAAAGTACTTAAGCCAAATCGCAGACGACACAACAAACCTTCGTTCTAGAACTTTCTAGTAAAGCTTTCTAGTAAAGCTTTCTAATAAACTAGGGTCTGCATAGCTCGGGGGGGAATAGTTAACTTAGTCTGCCCTTCACCAACGAAGAAATTGTAATTAACCGGCTTGTCGGTATGGTTCATCACGATGGTTGCCATCTGGTTGTCTGTGTTGACAAAAGAGGTGGCCAATAAAAAGCTGCGGCTACTGCTGGTACTGACGCGTTGAGCCTCTGGGCGCACAAACTTAGAGAAGTGGCCAATATAGTAGTAGGTTGGCGTATAGATCAGCTCGCCCGTGCGCGTGTCGCCATGGATAGGTGCGAAGCAAAAGTTCTCAACATGGTTGGGACCACCAGTGTGATCAAGCAATATATTCCAGTCCGTCCAACCCACAGTGCCACGATTAAAGTCATTAATCATGGAGTGACCATAGCGCTCGGCATTGGGCCAATGCTGGTAGCGATCTTCTCTGAAGTTTTCGTTGGTACCCTCGGTAAAGAGCAAGTTCTTGGTCGGGTAAGACTCGTGAACCAACGCAAGATTGTCGTGCATGGTCTCACCACCGGCCCAGGTTTCGTACCAGTGAAAACCTATGCCCCAAGCGTATTTAGCCGCTTCTGGATCCTCAAAAATAACATTGGCGCGACGGGTAATCAGGTCACGATTGTGATCCCAGACAACGATCTTCTTGTCCCCAAGGCCTTCTCGCTCAAGAACTGGGCCCAGGTGATTTTTAAGAAAATCGCGCTCTTCTTCCGCGGTGTAGATCATCGACTCCCAACGCTGCACGGCCATCGGCTCGTTTTGGATGGTCACCCCCCAGACTGGCATACCTTCAGCTTCATAGGCTTTGATAAATTTGGCAAAATACATCGCCCAAGTCTCGTGGTACTCAGGTAACAACTTGCCACCACGGAGCATATTGTTATTGCTCTTCATAAAGGCAGGGGCGCTCCAAGGACTCGCATAGAAGGTTATCTCACCGCCCGCAGCCTCAGTTGCGCGTTTAATCAAAGGAATACGAAACTCTCGATCATGGTCGATATTGAAGGTCGACAGTGATTTGTCACCCTCTTTAATATAGGTATGGCTACCACTGCCAAAATCTGAACTGTGAATAGAGGTGCGCACCAGCGTATAACCAATACCCTCTTCCTTATCAAAATACGCCTTGAGCAGCTCTTCTTGCTTATCGGCTGGCAACTTGGCAAACACCTCAGAACTGGCATCGGTAATCGCACCGCCAAAGCCAAGCACTTTCTGATAGCGCTTGTTCGGGTTTACAAATACTGAGACTTCATTTTCAAAGGGCTGAACGCCAGGCTCAAAGGTCAGCTTGTCGGTAAGACTTAGACGCTTATCCGTATCCTTGGCAGTTGTGTAGACCATCACTTCAGTTGCACTGTTAACCATAGAATCCACTCCTGGAGCCTGATCAGTGGGAGCCGATGTCTGTGGCCCACAGGCAAGCAGCGCCGGCAAAACAAGGACTATTGGAATAAAGTTTTTCATTGATAAAAATACCCGATGTTAAATTATGTCATTTTTTAGTTATTAGCATCCAGAACACAGGCTGGGGATCAACTCAGTGCGGCGCTCGTTGGATATTAATGATTATGCGATGGAGAGTGTTCGAGTTAACTAAAAAGCGTCGATCCGAACTTAAAAACTGCGTTTTGCGCAAGGATTTGGCGGGATAGTCAGCCGGGGAACAAGGTAGGGTTTTAAAAGCTGGGTATTAGATACAACTAAAAAAGGCCACCCTTTCAGGTGGCCTTATCCAAATACTCAATCGGATTTAAAAAGGTTGCGTTTAGATATTCCAGCGGGATAGGTTCTGTGTTTTCATTCTGTTCATAAACAGGCCGTAGCGGCTCTGCTCTTCCTTCCATTCTTCCAACCACTGCGCACCGGTGCGTTCTGCATCGACAAATACGGCGTTGGTCACCATCATCGGGATAATCACGGATAAATGCACGACCAGGCTAGTTACAGTGCTGTAGCCTAACCATCCGAGGTGATAGGAAGCGATAAAACCAAAGGAAACGCTCCAAATGCTAAACAGTACTAGCATAAAGTAGGCCTGAAGCCTGGCATCTGGAATGTACTTCAAAGGGTTGACCCTTACGTCCATGATTCGTCGCCATACGTAAACCAAAAACATTGCGGATCGTCTAAATAGAGTGGGTTTGTTCATAGTAATGTTCCTCTTTTCATTGCCTGTTTAAGCCGCTTAGTTTTTAACCCAGTAACACTTGGGTCTATGGACTCGATAAAACTAAGTTCAGACATAATTATTATTTTTGAGAATTTCCCCTACCGCCCAAGGTGTATATTTTGGGTCGGTATAAGTCCCTACGGTGGCTTTTCTCAAATAGTTCACTAATGAATAAAAATTTGGCAGCCAGAAGTAACCCTTATTAAGCCTTTAATCTATTAAAAAGATTTTATCCGAGGGCCTTTTATATTAGTTATTTCTAATGTAGAATTAACTAATATAAATATTTGAGAGCATCAAGAGAATGATTGAAAGAACTCATCAGTTGGACTCTCCAGCCCAAGCCCCAGAGTTACAAGGGTTGCAGGGATTACAAGAGCTACAAAAACACAGCGCAGAAGCAGCAGGCTTACTAAAACAGCTAGGCAATCAAAATCGTCTAATGATTCTCTGCTCTCTGATCAATGGTGAACTCTCGGTAACCGAGCTCAATCAGATAACCAGTCTCAGCCAATCTGCATTGTCACAACATTTAGCCTCTTTACGGAAAGCCGAATTAGTCCAAACTCGACGGGAAGCGCAAACCATTTTTTACCGCCTGCGCGGTGACGAAGCGATACAGGTCATCACTGTACTAAAGTCTATTTACTGCCCAACACTTTAGTGAGAGCGCACTTTAACTAAAAAACGTTAGCTAAATAAACGGAGCTAGGCCATGAACAGCCCAGATATCAGAGCAGCAAGCAGTATTTCTGCCAGCGAATTCAAACAGCAAAAACAGTCTCCCGACAGCCAGTTGCGGGTGATTGATGTACGCACCCATGCCGAAATAGAGAGTGAATCACTGGCGGGCTGCGCCCATTTTCCACTACAAGATTTAAACAGTGCAGCTCTGCAAAGTTACCTACAGCAGCACAGCCATGACTCAAGCCAGCCAGTGTATTTGCTCTGCGCCAGCGGCCAGCGCGCAGCCCGAGCGGCGGAGCAAGTTCAGGGAGATTTAGATAATCAACTGGTGATTGTAGAGGGTGGTTTGAACGCCCTAAAACAGCTGGGTATTGAGGTAACCAAAGGCAGCGGCACTATGATCTCTCTTGAGCGTCAGGTGCGTATCGCCGCTGGATCATTAGTAGTGTTGGGCATAGTCCTTGGCACTGCTATTAATCCAGGCTTTTATGGCCTGTCTGCTTTTGTTGGCGCAGGACTCGTATTTGCGGGAGTCACTGACAGTTGCGGCATGGGGATGATCCTCGCGCGCATGCCTTGGAATAACTAAAATGTCAGTTGTGATCGGTCTGGTTATTGGTCTTGTGCTGGGGCTTACCGGCGCTGGCGGATCAATCTTTGCTGTGCCGCTGCTGATGCTGCTACTCGGCCTGCCGATTAACGATGCTATAGGTATAGCCCTGGGTGCCGTTGCTGTGAGCGCGCTAATAGGAACGCTGGGTAACTGGCGAGCACAGTATATTTTGTGGGTTCCAGCCATCTCTCTGGGTTTAGGTGGCGCAGTGGTGGCCCCTATCGGCAAATATATTGGCTCCCAATTACCACCAATCCTTCTTCTGCTTGGCTTCTGTGCCCTGGCATTTATTATTGCTGGCATTATGTGGCGGCAAACGGTAACGACTCCTGAGCTAGCCAATGTGGTGCGCTCCGGGCACGGGACTGAGAATGATCTTATAACGCCGATCTGCCGCTTTAGTCCAGAGAACCCATCCGATACCAGCCCCAAGTGCATTGCCGCGCTAATTGGCTGCGGACTCGTGGTGGGATTGTTAAGTGGGCTATTTGGTGTCGGCGGCGGTTTCTTGATTGTGCCGGCGTTACTGTTTATTACGCAGGTATCTATGCGCCAAGCGGTAGCCACTTCACTGCTCATTATCTGCGTGATCGGTGGCACCGGATTTACTAGCTTTGTGGCAGGCAATAGCTCTCTGGACTGGCTGCTTTTAGCACAGGTCTGTTTTGGCGGTTTACTGGGTATGTTAGGCGGGCGCTTGATCGCAGACAAAATTGCCGGCCCGCAGTTACAGAAGATTTTTGCTCTGGCCCTGATTGTAATCGCAGTTATAACCCTGGCCAATAAACTGATCAATGGAGTGATTTAACGATGATTTTTAGACAGCTATTTGACTCTGAGTCATCCACCTATAGCTATCTGCTTGGGGATGAAGAAACTCGACAGGCAGTACTAATCGACTCAGTACTGGGCAGCACAGATCAAACCCTAATGCTGCTTGAACAGCTCAATCTAACACTATGCATCGCCCTAGATACCCATACCCATGCCGACCATATTACCGGCCTTGGCGCACTGCGTGATCGCACCGGCTGCACCACTATGATGGGTGAACAGGCCTTGGCTAGCTGTCTGACGGCGAATTTTAAAGATGGCGATCAGATAGCCGTGGGCAATATTAAACTCGAGGTTATTTATAGCCCTGGACATACGGACGACTCCTACAGCTTTTATCTGCCTAGCGAGACAGGTGGCATGTTATTTAGCGGTGACACTTTATTAATTCGCGGTACAGGTCGCACCGACTTTCAGAATGGTGACGCTCGGCAACAGTACAACAGTCTGTTTAATCGGTTATTACAACTGCCAGACAGCTGCACCCTCTATCCAGGCCACGACTATAAGGGTTGGACACTGAGTACTATTGGTGAAGAGAAGCGTAACAATCCTAGATTGCAGATAGCCAATCAAGCTGACTATGTAGCCTTAATGGACAGCCTGGATTTGCCGACCCCTAAGCTAATGGATATTTCAGTTCCGGCTAATCAAGCCTGTGGTGATACGCAGTAAGGGTTTTAGTCGAAAAACCGCACTGCCCTAGCTGCTTGCGGTTTTCCCAGAACTAAGCGAAACGGTAAGTCCACAGATATCCCAACGGGTTGCGGCAAATATATCTGGCTACGATTAGTCCCGGCTGAAGTAAATATTTTTCAGTTGAACCTGTTTATTCTCAGCACGATTCTGACTCAGCAAAGACAGAATGCCTGTCACATCTTTGAGGTCGGTACCGGCATTTAATTCGTCTATCGAAAGCTTATAGCTGGTCCATTCATCAGTCACTTGGCGCGCTGCGCCCGGCCCAAATGCGGCAAAGCTATTGACCTGATCACCATCCAGATAGCGCCCGGTTTGGAAACCGAGATTAAAGCCAATATCTGAATCGCCTCTCAATTCAAAATGCAGATACCCAGATTTAAAGTTCTCTAGGTTCTCGCCTACCTCGGCCTGAAACTCGAGGCTGGTGCCCCACCAGTCGCTGGCACGAGTTGCTATGCTAACCACGCCCTGCTGAGACATCTCAATACTGACTGTGCCCTCCCAGGGGATCAGCTTCAGAATAGCACTGGGGTAAGTCGTATTATTGCTGCCGGTAGGTTGGATAGACTCATGCACTACAACGTAGCGACCTGCAGTCACCGCTTCCCCGGGAACAGCAGCGGGGTTTATAGTGGTGATTTTACGAATCGCCATAAGGCTCTTGAAGGGGGGACTAAGCACCTCACTGAGTAATTTGGCCTCGTCTCCGCCATAGCTTTTTACCAGCGGCTTTCCATTGCGGGTCAAGCCGTCAAAACCTCCCTCATCAAACAGATCCCAGAACGCATATTTCACTTCATTATTCAGATTGATAAATCCAAAGTGGTTTTCAGAACCTCCGGCATCTCCTGAATCTTTCCACTGTTCGTCAAAAGCTTCAAAGTAGAATAACGACATACCGGCCCCGTCAGTCCAGTCGCGCATATAGTTGTAGAACAGCTTTTCTTTGTATTCATCCGCTGCCATTGAACCCTTGGCACCATAGGCTGCAGAGTCGTTGGACGCCCAGCCGGTCTCACCGATATGGATGGGCTTATCGAGACCTAGACTTTCAACATAGTCCGCCACGCCCTGATATTGTGAAGCTGCGTACTCTACTGCTCGCGCCATGGCTGCGGCTGTCATCTCTTGCTTGGACAGCTGTTCTTCATCTGCCAGTACGCCCCAAAAATCCTGATTATAAAAAGAGTCATGGAAGGGATAGGTGTGCACAGAAACGAAATCGACAGCTTTAATCAGTGCGGCCAAATCATCGGTTTGGTAAAACGTGGCGCCACCGCCCCAGGATTCATAGTTATCTGAACTGGTGATCCAGATATCGGGATTTAAACCACCAGAGGCCTTTAGGCCCTGCAAATAGTTCACCCACTTAAGAACCGTGTTGGGGTAGACAAAGTACTTTACCGCCCACTGCACCATGGATTCATTGCCCACGGCAATCGCCTTAACAATGTCGGGGTATTCGTTGGCCATCGCGACCGCAGTGTCTATCTCGCGGGTATTGTTGTCGATATTACCTCTGGTGTGATCGGTGAGGGTATCGCCATCCCAGGCATTTTTTTCTTCATCCCAAACGCCAGATCTCCAGGCATTGTGCGCCTCGATCCAGGTGCCGATCATCAGGTACATTTCAAAATCTGGATCCTGATTTTTTAGGGCACGAATAGCCTCGAGCAAGCTCGCCACCTGTGGATACTGTGAGGTGTTGTAGGTTCGCAAAACCTTGACACCCATGGCAGAGAGTATTTTTAAATCTTCAGTTAGCTGCTCGTGAGTTGGCGCAAGATCGCGGGTCTTGCCACGATAGCCGCCATAAGAAATCGCTGGATAATCGGGATTGCCCAATATCTCCGCGGCTGTCGGGCCATGGAGATTAGTCTCCACAACATCGTTATCTGCAGGCCCACAGGCAACCAATAAACTCAGAGTGAAACACAGCGCAATGGCTTTGGAAAAAGTAGTCACGGATTAAGATTCCTATAGAAAGCAGGTATTTTTTCTAATTTTTGTTTTTCATCAAGTATACGAGTCGATATTTGTTTTTCAAAGCGACTCGGTGAGCCCCACCCTTTATTAGCGACGAACAGTGGGTTTTTCCACGATGAATGGACTGCCTGACTCTTACTGAGTTGAAGTAAACTTAAGAGTTATTTTCGCGCACAGAGAACCAAGAAATGAAACCAAGCAAAGTAGAATTAAAAAAACAGTCTCAACATTATCAACTCAGTGTCGATGGCAAGCCTTTCTACATAAAAGGTGCCGGACTTGAGTTAGGCAGCATAAAAAGTCTCGCCGACTACGGCGGCAATGCCTTCAGAACCTGGCGCGTGGAAAATGGCGAAAAATCAGGATTGGAAATTCTCGATGAGGCTCACAAGCATGGACTAATGGTCTGCATGGGTCTGGATGTGGCGCGAGAGAGACATGGCTTTGATTACAGTGACAAGAAAGCCGTGGCGGAGCAGCTGGCTGCTATGGAACGGGATGTACTTGCGCTCAAGGACCACCCTGCACTTTTGATGTGGGGCATAGGCAACGAACTAAACCTGCGCCATATCAACCCGAAGGTTTGGAATGCCGTAAATGATATGTCCAAAATGATCCACAGACTGGACCCCAATCACCCCACCACCACTATGCTGGCAGGCGCCGAACCGGACGTGATTAAACTGGTGGTATCTCGCTGCCCAGATTTGGATCTACTGTCATTCCAACTCTATGGCGAAATTGATCAACTGCCGGACTTTCTTTCTCAGAGTGGTTTTACCGGAGCCTACACAGTCTCGGAATGGGGCGCCACCGGCCACTGGGAATCACCCTGCACGGATTGGGACAGACCATTTGAAGCCAATAGCTCGGTTAAAGCTGACTGTTATCAACAGCGTTATATTGACTTTATCGCTGCAGATCGCCAGCAATGCCTGGGATCGTTTGTGTTTCTGTGGGGACAGAAACAGGAGCGCACCCCCAGTTGGTACGGGGTATTTTTGGAGCAGGGGCAATATACAGAATCGGCCCAGGTCATGGGCACATTGTGGACCGACAGAGCCCCTGAGAAGCCAGTGGCAAAGTTAGTATCTCTGGAGATTGACGGCCTCGAGGCACCAGCGAGCATTTTCTTAACAGAACAAAAACATTACTCCGCCAGGGTAGCTGTTGATTATCAACAGACAGAAACCCTCAGCTATCACTGGGAATTGCTTAAAGAGGTCGACAAGAAATTGGAGAGCGATGGCGGCGATTTTGAACCAAGACCCGAGACTGTTTGGCAGCAATCGGGAAACAGCAGTCTGGATACCGTTGAATTTCCGGCACCGGCACCAGGTGAATACCGATTGTTTGTTTTGGTTCTGGATAGCCATGGTGGCGCGGCTACCGCAAATTTGCCCGTCTTGGTCGAAACTGCCACGACTTAATAGGGGGCCTCTCCTATACTTGAAGCGGTAAAGAAATAGCCTTACTACATAATAATAACAGCGATAAAAACTATGTCTCAAGATACGTTAGCTCAGCCTCTGAGCTCCGATAGCAGCGCTCACCAGCGCATTCCACTAGACCAAAAAATCGCCTGGGGCATTGGCATGCTAGCCAACCAAATGTTCCCTGCGGCACTGGGTATCTTTATGGTACTGCTGGTCCAAAGTCTGGGTATGAGCCCTCTTTTATGGTCGCTGATCTTCCTTATCCCCAAGCTAATTGATGCTATCACCGATCCGCTGATGGGCTATATCTCAGACCATACTGTCTCTCGATGGGGCAAGCGCAGACCCTATGTCTTTATAGGTGCCATTATCTCGGGATTCTCCTTTGTGATGATGTGGCAGCTGTCTGCAGAAAATACCGAGATGTATAACTTTTACTATTTCCTTACCTGGTGCAGTATTTTCTGGATTGGTATGACAATCTTCAGCGTGCCTTACGTGGCCATGGGCTATGAAATGAGCTCAGACTTTCACGAGCGCACCAGGCTGATGGCAATTGCTCAGTGGATCGGCCAGTGGGCTTGGGTGATAGCGCCCTGGTTCTGGATTATTCTCTACGACCCCAGCTGGTTCGAGTCCGCCACTGAAGGTGCCAGAACGCTTTCTATTTGGGTAGCGGGTGTCTGTATGAGTCTGGCTTTGGTGCCGGCAATTTTTTGTACCTTTACTAACACGGCTGAAGATGACAACCAATCAGTAGCTAACGAAGGCACAATGATGGACAGTGTCCGGGACTTCGGTAGCGGTATTATGACCACACTGCGCAATAAGCCTTTCCGAAAAATCTGTCTCGCCACCTTCTTGGTCTTTAATGCCTTTCAGGTTATCGCAGCATTCTCTTGGTTTATTATTGTTTACTACATGAATGCGGGCGACCCAGTTGCCGCTGGCGTCTGGCCTACATTGTTTGGGTCTGTAGGCGCTCTGTTCACTTGCTTCCTAGTGATTCCGGTAATCAACTGGTGTGCACAGACCTATGGCAAGCTCAATACCTTTATGGTCTCTCAAGCCGTTTCTCTGCTGGGTTATATCTTTCTCTGGTGGGGCTTCTCGCCAGAAAATCCCTGGATGATGTTTATCCCTCTGCCGCTGTTCTCCTTCGGTATTGGTGGCCTGTTTACCATCATGATGTCTATGACTGCTGATATCTGTGATATGGATGAACTGGAGACAGGCGAGCGCCGTGAAGGTACCTTTGGCGCTATCTACTGGTGGATGGTGAAGTTTGGTGCAGCGGTTGCCGGTGCTGGCTCAGGCTTGATACTCAGCGTTATTGGCTTTGACCAAACCGTTGCTATACAGAGCGACGAGACCCTGTCTATGTTGCGTCTTAGCTATGTTTTGATTCCCTGTATTGGCACCAGTATCGCTATCTTTGTAATGCGCAACTATGACTTGGACGAGCAAAAAGCCAATGAGATTCGCGCTCAACTGGATGCTCGCGCCGCTGCCAAATAAAGCATACTACCGCTGAAAAAAGCTGAGTAATCTCAGCGCATAAAAAAAGCCGCCTGATCAGGCGGCTTTTTTGTTTCTGGCAACAACGCAGTGGGCTTTGCCTTGACTATTATTACTCCAGCCCAGGCTGCAACGCCACCTGGATACTGCTTATAGTCCCTTTCTTGTCGAAAATAGCCATGGACAGATCAGCGTCTATACTGTTGCCCGAGATGCTCTCACTGCGACCATCGGCAAAGCTCAGTTCAATAGACGTCTGTTCTGCCAAGCTGTAGACCACAGGCACCTGACAGTACGTAAAGCCAAGCTGGCCAGTCTCTAGGGGCAGAGATTTCTGTTCGCCCTTTATATCAAAGTAAACAAGGGTATCTGAACCTAACAGGAACTCAGATTTTCTAAGAATAAACGGGTTAAACGTGACCGAACCATTGACCACCTGAACACCCAATTCCTGCAAACGGGCGATTACCTCTTCTTTCACCTGACCGGTCATACCAGGCTGTTTAGCACCTGCAAAGCCCGGGGTATGAGAGTATGGATCTGTGGGGAAAGCACCATAGTTATCTGGCGTTTTGTTAAAGCCAATCCCGGAACGGATATCAAAGTAGTGATCAGCCAGTCGACCCATAGTCACTGCATCGCTGTTTTGTTCAAGACCTTTCTGGAAGCTTTCCAACGCGGCTAACAGCAACTTGGACACCATGTGCCAGTAGATTGAACCCAGCCCTTCATAGGCATACATGCCGCCAGAGCGACCGGTAAACTGACGGTGGTTAAATACAGATTCAAAAATCTCCGCCACCAAAGCCTCGTCCTGAGCAACCAAATCAGCATAGCCATTATCAGCCAGAGTCTGCATAGCAGATTGAGCGCTCATCACATTGTTAAAGGTACCGTTAAAGTGATAACCACCCTCAGAATTAGACTCAATCAGACTGCTATCACCCGCGGATACCAGCGCCTGCAGCAGAGCTGAACGCTGCACGTCTGCCGCTGGAATAATATTTTTATCCATAAACCTTGTTAGCTCGCGGTCTGGATAGAGCAAATAGGAATTCTGGCGCGCGGTGTAAAGGTCTGACTGGCGCAGTACATCGAGTACTGCCAGCGACTCTTCTGGGCTCAGACAACCAGAGCTTAATACCGCAACCTGTCCTTCGAGCATCTCGTACAGATAGGTAATTTCAACCCCATCGTCGGTTGCTGTCATCAGGTTGTAGGCGTTATAGAGACCATCTTCGCGACGGTTGGCGCGAATGCTGTGATCGATAAACTCCAGAGAGGTCTCACAGAAAGCGACCAAGTCCGCAGTCTTGACAGCCACACGCTCGCCGACGAAACCATCAGCGTAAATACCCGCGCGGAAAGTGTCAGCGGCGCGACCTAAACGGCCAAGCATTAAGCCGCGATCTTTATCGCTGATTTTTCCTTCCAGTAGATGACGGTTATCGACAAAAGTGCTGTTGATGCTGTTCAGCAACTCAACCAGTTCTGTGGAAATGTCTACCTGATCGAACTCGACTTCGGAGAACAAATTCAGAAGGTACTGCTGATAGCGTCTGGTGTAATAAAGAGTGACCATGGATACGCCATAACCAACCAGAGCATTGTTCGCATCATTCCATTCCGGTCGCTGGGTGTTCATCCAGATGCCCGCTTCAGGAATAAAGTTCGACAGCTTAGATAGCACTGTCGCCAGCAGCTTTTCGGTCAGATTAACAGTGTAGACAGAATCATTTTTATCCCAGATCAGTCGACCATCTGCACCCACGGCTTCAACGCGTTGACCGATTAATGCGTCCATTGTCTCATCAAAATCAATGGTGTTATGGGGGTCTTTTAGCAGCGCCTCAAAATCTTTAATGCGGTAGGGAACATTGGCATAGCAGAACAGGTCTGCACTGAGAAATTTCTTCAGCGTGCCCGGATGATAATCGCTGGACAGCTCCAAAAACTTAAGCAAATAAATAATCTGGTGATCGCCCCAGTAACCAATACTGGCCCAGGGATCGTGAGGCTCAGGTTTTTCCCAGTCGATACCGGCCTTGGTGATTCGATAGGGATTGTAGCCATCAGCAGTAGACGCGTTGACGAACTTGCTGATCATCGATTCAACATAGTTGGGAATCGAGATACTTAGCGCTTCCCAGTTCTGGAAGATATCTCGCCAGTTGCCTTCAAAGTTCAGCAACTGAGAGCCATCATCTTTTTTCACCTGAATCGCAAATTTGTTCCAGGGGCGCGAGGGATCGCCATGGCGGCGGCTAAAGGAAAGTGGCAGATACTCCATGCACAGGCGCTGCAAGCTGGCATTATTGGTTTGCTCAGCAGCGGCAATCAGGTCGCTGTAGTGGAAGCTATCTTCCAGACCTTCAAAAAAGGCAGCGGACTTCTGATATTCAACCCGGTTAAAGCCTTCTACAAAGCTAATTAAATCCGCTTTATCGACAGCATAGTTATCGACAAACAAACCACCGCGCATCACGTTAAACAGTACATTGGCAAAGTGGTGGTTGGCGCTCAGTCGGTCTTCGGTAACTTGCAAGCCGTCGGAGGTTCCTACGATGCGTGCCAAGTTAAGGGATCCTAGAGCTATATCATCCTCTATATCCTGAGCAATAGTGGCGCCGCTATTGATATAGGCATTTAGCTCACGAACATCTGCCGGGCCCTGGTTAACATCGGCAACAATGCTCCAGCTCTGCTCGGCATCGGATGCAAGTGTTAAAGAACCATTGACGAAGTAAGCACCGCGTCGACCGCGAACATCAGATTCCTGCTCTACACCCAGGCCTTTTCGGAAAGCATCCAACTGTATAGATGACACCAATTTGGTGGCTTCCGACATGCCCACAGACCAAGCTACAGCAGCCGATAGGGCCTCACTGGGCTCGGCGCGGTCAACCAGAATCGAGCTCATACTGTAAAGACCCAGACCTGTATCTGCCTGAAGTTCATTCTTTTTGTAGGCATCGACCAGGCAACTCAGCGAGTTCTGCACATCGGATTCGACGCCAAAGGGAATCAGGTTCTCTATACCGTCAAGAATATCGACACTGACGGAATCGGTATTGTTATTGACCAGAGTGGCTGTCTTTACAAAGCCAAACCGATCAGAGGTACGCCAAGCGTAACTGTAGGTCAGACCCAGATCATGGTTGACCTCTTCAAAGATCAGCTTGTCGCCATAGACATTCTTATAGAGATTTCTAGTGATGTTATAGACACCAGCATACTGCTCGGACAGTGGTTCCCACAATGAGGTCTTATCATCTGAGGTCACAAGCGCAATGGTTCTGCTGCCGGTAAACGGCGAAGAATCACTGATCTTGTCATCGGTGTAGTAGGGGAACAGCGCGCTTTGGGAATCTACTCGTCCCGCTGAAAGACCACCGCGAGTGGAGATAAACATCCAGTGATTTGAATCACTCACTACACTGATGAAAAAGTCTTTCATCTGATCATAGTTAGCGATCTTATAAAACTCTTCGCCCTTGATAGTGACGTATTCTCCAGAAACGCTTTGTTGCTCGTCCTGAACTAGCTGATTTCCGATATGGATAGATTTATGAGTCATGGTTTCCCTAAACATTATATTTTTAACGTCACCGAGAAACACCTCGATGTCCGTAATTTTGTATGGTTTTAAACGTCCAGCCCAATGCCTAAAGGGGCTGGCGAGACGTTTTAAGCGGCGGGTATCCTAATATCAGACCTTTTTTTACGCAATACTGCATTTATCACAATGAGTTAATATGGCGTCTCATCGGGATAAGATGGACTTGAGCTTCGTTGAAACTTGGTCAGGGCTCAGGTAGCATTTTATCTATCGAATTCCAATAATAATAATAATCAACTTGAGAGGTCTAAAACCCCCCATGTCCAAAAGAGAAGATAAAGTATTATCCCTCTCCGGGATCGACCCATCCGCCGTAAGCAA
>JGI26246J51724_1000804_pt1 | contig 14891 bp, 10 predicted proteins | sample SaaInlLV_10m_DNA_FD_51724 | JGI IMG/M metagenome (IMG submission 51724) | reverse complement strand
GGTCCGGTGATCGAAGATGGTTTCTTCTACGATTTCGCGTTCGAGCGTCCCTTTACTCCAGAAGATCTCGAGGCTATCGAGAAAGCGATGGGTGACATCGTAAAAGAAGGGCTTGAGGTTCATCGCTCAGTCATGAGTCGCGACGAAGCAGTGTCGATGTTCAAAGCGATGGGTGAAGAGTATAAAGTCGAAATTATTGAGAGTATTCCTGGCGATGAGGATCTTTCTTTTTACAAGCAGGGTGATTTCATCGACCTCTGCCGCGGTCCACACGTTCCTAACACCAATAAATTTAAAGCCTTCAAATTGACCTCAGTCGCCGGTGCTTATTGGCGCGGCGATTCTAGCAACGCCATGCTGCAACGAATTTATGGCACCGCGTGGGCAACGCCTAAAGACCTAAAGCAATATTTGCAGCGCATCGAAGAAGCAGAGAAGCGCGATCACCGCAAGCTAGGTAAGCAGCTTAATCTCTTTCATTTCCAAGAAGAAGCGCCTGGTATGGTGTTCTGGCATCCTAAGGGTTGGGGTGTTTATCAAGCCGTTCAGCAGTACATGCGCAAGGTTCAGAACGACAACGGTTATCTCGAGATCAATACCCCGCAGCTCGTCGATTACAGCCTTTGGGAGCGTTCGGGTCACGCCGCGAAGTTCTCCGATGAGATGTTCAGCGTTGAGTCTGAGAATCGCATGTACGCGATCAAGCCAATGAACTGCCCTTGCCATATTCAGGTATTTAACCAAGGCCTCAAAAGCTATCGCGACCTGCCGATGCGCTTAGCCGAATTTGGTTCATGCCATCGCTATGAGCCTTCTGGCAGCATGCATGGATTGATGCGGGTGAGAGCGTTTGTTCAAGACGACGGGCATATTTTCTGCACCGAAGACCAGATTCAAAGCGAAGTGGCCAAGTTCATGGACTTGCTATTCGCCGTCTATAAAGACTTCGGCTTCGATGAGGTTATCCTGCGCTTGTCGACGCGCCCAGAAAAGCGAGTAGGATCTGACGAGATCTGGGATCAGTCGGAGCAGTCGTTGAAAGACGCGCTCAATGCGACAGGCTTGCCATGGGAATTGGTGCCAGGCGAGGGTGCGTTTTATGGCCCCAAAATTGAGTGTTCGTTGAAAGACTGCATGGGGCGCATTCTGCAATGCGGCACTATTCAAGTCGACTTCAACACACCGGGGCGCCTCGGCGCGAGCTATGTTGCCGAAGACAGCAGCCGAAAAGAACCGGTAATGTTACACCGCGCGATTCTTGGTTCGTTCGAACGTTTCATTGGCGTGTTGATAGAACATTACGCCGGCGCGATGCCAACATGGCTCGCCCCGGAGCAGGTGATTATAATGAACATCACCGACAAGCAAGCTGACTATGTTCGTGAGGTTGAAGCGAAGCTTGCAGCGAAAGGTATTCGGGTTAGTTCGGATCTGCGCAATGAAAAGGTTGGTTTTAAGATTCGTGAGCATGCAATGCAGAAAGTGCCCTATTTATTAGTCGTCGGCGACAAAGAGGTCGACTCTGGCTCGGTAGCGGTGCGCACGCGAGGAGGTGAAGACCTCGGAGTGATGACAGTGGATGACTTTTGCTCTCATTTGAGCGATGATGTCGCCCTTTTCGGCCGTACACAATCCGCTAGCTAGCCGGTTGTAGGTAGCCGAGTATTATTTTATCGAGCAAAATCAGCAATTTAAGCTGATATGCGATATCCAAATTAATTGACACGAGGGATGAGCGTTCGCGCAAGCCATGAGGAGCAGTTCTAAAAAGCCCATAATTAATGAGCACATCGAAGCCGAGCAGGTCCGCCTAGTAGGAGTCGAGGGAGAGCAGTTGGGCATCGTGTCGATAGCGGAGGCAAGAGAAGCCGCCGCGGCGATAAAACACGATCTCGTGTTAATCGCACCAGATGCAGATCCGGTAGTCTGTAAGCTAATGGACTACGGTAAGCATATCTTCGAACTGAAGAAGCAAAAGGCTGCAAGCAAGAAGAAGCAGCGTCGGACTCAGGTTAAGGAGATTAAGTTTAGACCAGGGACGGAAGTAGGAGACTATCAGGTAAAACTACGCAACCTGACACGTTTTCTCGAAGATGGGGACAAGGCCAAGGTATCGTTACGATTCCGCGGTCGGGAAATGGCCCATCAACATCTTGGCATGGAACTAGTGAATCGAATCCGCAAGGATTTAGAGGAATTCGGTACCGTGGAGCAGGAGCCCAAGATGGAAGGTCGGCAGATCGTAATGGTCTTAGCGCCGGTCAAAAAGCGCCCGCAATAAGCTGAGGGTCAGCGTCTAGACTAGTCGAGTATGCTCGATTATCACTAGAAACTGACTCCCTTTGTTTGTGCAGGTATCGATACTTTTAGCCCCAAGGCAATGACCTATGGGAGCAAATGCGGAGTTAGACAATGGCTGGAAAGTTAAAAACCCACAGTGGTGCTGCGAAGCGGTTCAAGAAAACCGCCTCCGGTTACAAGCGTAAAAGCGCCTATAAGAGTCACATCCTCACCAAGATGACGACTAAGCGAAAGCGTCAGCTGCGCGGCACGAGTGCCGTTCATGCGTCCGACATGCCTGCGGTAAAACGCATGCTTCGCGAAATCTAATCTAAGGTCAAAGGAGATCTCACATGGCTCGAGTTAAACGCGGCGTCGTCGCTAATCGTCGTCACAAAAAAGTTTTAAAGCAAGCAAAAGGCTACTACGGTGCCCGTAGTCGTATCTACCGCGTAGCGGTTCAGGCAGTGACAAAAGCAGGCCAATATGCCTACCGTGACCGTCGCGTTAAGAAGCGTGTATTCCGCGCTCTTTGGATTACGCGTATCAATGCCCAAGCACGTGTTAATGGCATGACTTACAGCCGATTAATTGCTGGCTTAAAGAAGGCAAACATCGAAGTTGACCGTCGTGTATTGGCTGATCTGGCTGTTCATGATAAGCCGGCATTCAATGCGATTCTCAATCAGGCGAAAGCTAGCCTCGCAGCCTAATTCTGCGCTGAATCTCCTACCGGNGCCTCTCGTTCGAGAGTAGGGCACCGCGAAGAGTCTCACCATAGAGTCGAATTAAGATTCGACAAGGGCTGATTGATGGCAACTCCAGATAGCCTCCTAACAGAGGCACTCGATGCAATACAAGACTCTAGCGACGAAAAGTCGCTGGAGTCTTTGCGTGTCCATTATATAGGTAAGAAGGGGGAGGTAACCGCGCAGTTGAAGGCGCTAGGCCAACTTCCTGCCGACGAACGACCTGCGGCTGGCGAGCGTATTAATGTCGTCAAACGCGCAATCGACGCAGCCCTCGCGGCGCGTAAAACAGCGATCGTAGAGCAGAGCCTCAACGCGCAACTCGCAGCAGAAACAATCGATGTGACCCTCCCAGGGCGACGCCAGAATCAAGGCGGTCTGCACCCAATTACGCAAACTATAGAGCGCATCTCTGCCATATTCGCAGGCAGCGGTTATGAAGTGGCCGAGGGCCCCGAAATCGAAGATGATTATCATAACTTCGAAGCGCTCAATATTCCCGCGCACCATCCTGCGCGTGCGATGCACGACACTTTTTATATAGACCCTGCGACTGTTTTACGGACGCATACGTCGCCGGTTCAGGTGCGGGTGATGGAAGGCGGTTCTCCTCCTTTCAAGATGATCTGTCCGGGGCGAGTTTATCGCTGCGATTCCGATCTGACTCACACGCCGATGTTCCATCAAGTTGAAGGCCTGCTAATAGATAGAGACGTCAGTTTCGCCGATCTAAAAGGCACGGTAATCGAATTTCTCCAAGCTTATTTTGAAGCAGACCTTCCCGTGCGTTTTAGGCCATCGTATTTTCCCTTTACCGAGCCGTCGGCTGAGGTTGATATGGGGTGTGTGAGCTGCGGTGGAAAAGGCTGCAGAATTTGTGGCCACACTGGGTGGCTCGAAGTGATGGGTTGCGGCATGGTTCATCCTAGTGTGCTCGAGATGTCTAATATAGATCCAGAAACACATAACGGTTTTGCCTTCGGCATGGGTGTCGAGCGCCTGGCGATGCTGCGATATGGAGTAGGCGATTTGCGCACCTATTTCGAGAATGACCTTCGCTTCCTTCAGCAATTTAATTAGTCGTTATTGCCCTTGGTGGGAGTCGACCCCAAGGGTATTCGTTCTGCACGACCACCAAACGAATGTGAGTTCAANATGATTTTTAGCGAAAGCTGGTTACGAGAATTTGTCGATCCGGGCATGGCGACGGCTGAGCTCGTTGAAACGCTGACGATGGCAGGTCTCGAAGTTGACGGTGTAACACCCGCAGCTTCGCAGTTCAGCGGCATAGTGGTTGGGCGTGTCGAGAGTGCTGAGCAGCATCCAGATGCCGACAANCTGTCTGTTTGCCGAGTAAGTGATGGCACGACTGAATTTCAAGTTGTCTGTGGCGCGCCCAACGTACGAGCGGGTCTGTTGGTGCCGTTTGCTAGGGTCGGTGCGGTTCTAGACGGCGGCGACAAGCCCTTCAAAATCAAGGCCGCTAAACTGCGAGGTGTCGAGTCTAATGGCATGCTTTGCTCCGCTGAAGAGCTCGGTCTTGCTGAATCATCGGACGGCCTGCTCGAGCTTCCTGAGACGCTTTCACTAGGCGCAGATATTCGATTAGCACTTTCATTAGACGATCAGCTTATTGAGCTAGACCTGACACCCAATCGCGGCGATTGTCTTGGCATGATCGGTCTCGCAAGAGAAGTGGGGGTTCTCGCTCGCACTCAGGTCAACGAGATCGACTATCCAACCGTTAAAATCACGACTGAGCGCAAAATTCCGGTAGCAACAGCCGCACCTGATGAGTGTCCGAAATACTTGGGTCGGGTCATTGAGAATATCAATATCGCTACCCCCAGCCCTTATTGGTTGCAGGAACGGCTGCGCCGCAGCGGGCTAAGAAGCATCGATCCGGTCGTAGATGTCACTAATCTTATGCTGTTGGAATTAGGTCATCCGATGCACGCTTTCGACGCCGACAAGCTGCACGGTACAGTGACTGCTCGATTGGCGAAAGAGGGCGAGAAATTAACACTCTTAGACGACCGCGAGGTTGTTCTTGATTCGGCTACCCTCCTGATAGCGGATGATACGCAGGGTCTCGCTATGGCGGGCATTATGGGCGGATTATCAAGCTCTGTTACGAGTCAGACTAAGTCGATTTTCCTTGAGTGCGCGTTTTTCTCGCCACTCGCGATAGCGGGTAAGGCAAGAGGCTATGGCCTGCATACCGATGCCTCTCATCGCTATGAGCGCGGTGTAGATTACGCGTTACAAGCAGGCGCGCTCGAGCGCGCAACGGCGTTATTGCTCGAGATAGTAGGAGGGGACGCGGGCCCTGTAAGCACTGCCATTGGCAATTTGCCGAAGACTCGGCAAGTACGACTCAAGTTCGCGAATGTTAAGCGCCTATTGGGCGTCGATGTGCCGCAGGCTGAATCTGTAGATATCCTTACTCGGTTGGGATTTGTTGAAGAGAGTTCAGACGCCGAGGGTATAGTGTTCACCGTGCCTTCTTTCCGTTTCGACGTGTCTATCGAAGCCGATTTGATCGAGGAGATAGCGCGCGTATTCGGCTACAACAATTTGCCAGAAACACCGGGTATGACTGCTCAGCGATTGCCAAGGATACCCGAGCGTATCCGTCCGGTCGCAGCATTAAAGCAGCGGTTGGTTGCCGACGGTTATCAAGAAGCAATCAACTACAGCTTTATCGATCCAGAATTAGTTAGTAGCGTCTGCCCAGAGAGCCAGACCGTAGTGCTTAAAAATCCGATCTCGGCTGAAATGTCCGTAATGCGCCCGAGCATCCTCCCCGGTTTATTGTCCACTTTGAGTTACAACCTGAATCGACAGCGCGAACGGGTGCGTTTGTTCGAAGAGGGCCTGGTTTTTGAGAAAGTGGCGGGTGAAATTAAGCAGACCCGCTGTCTCGCCGGGCTTATATATGGCAGCGCAGAGCCGATCAATTGGAATCAGCCGAAAAAGCCGGTCGATTTCTATGACATCAAAGGCATTGTCGAATCGTTAGCTAATAAAGGGGAGCATGCTGAGCCTGTCGAATTTGTGAAAAGCGAGCACCCCGCGATGCATTCAGGGCAATGCGCAGAGGTGCGTTTTTCCGGAAAGTGTGTAGGCCATCTAGGCGCTATTCACCCGCGTCTGCAGCGTCAGTTTGGCTTTGCGAGCGCTGCTTATTTGTTCGAACTGAATACCGAGGCGCTTGTTACGCGGCAGTTGCCCGCCGCATCTGTATTGTCGCGATACCCAGAAGTCAGTCGTGACCTCGCGATCGTGGTCGGTGTCGATACCGCCGCAGGCGATATTGCAGCTAGTATCCGTGCGAATGCCGGTAGTGACCTGACAGAGTTGACGACGTTTGATGTTTACGACGGCGCTGGTGTGGGTGAGGGTAAAAAATCCATCGCATTTGGCTTGACCTGGCAGCATCCTTCCCGCACGCTTAGCGATGAAGAAATATCTGCTATTATTACTAATTGCATCAAGGTGCTAGAGAGCGATTTTAAAGCGGAATTACGCATCTAAATTCTGCTTTTATAGCTTTAACGCTGCAGCGATTTAACATTTTTAGTGTGTTTTTACACAAAACAAACCGACACGAGGGTTTGATATGACAGACGGTGCACTAACCAAGGCCGACATGGCAGAACGCCTGTTCGAAGAGCTTGGGTTGAACAAGCGCGAAGCGAAAGAAGTGGTCGAGCAGTTTTTCGAAGAAATTCGTGCCTCACTTGAGTCTAACGAACAGGTAAAACTTTCAGGATTCGGTAATTTCGATTTACGCGACAAGAAAGAGCGTCCTGGCCGAAACCCGAAAACCGGCGAAGAAATTCCTATCAATGCGCGGCGGGTGGTCACTTTCCGTCCGGGCCAAAAACTTAAAGCACGGGTAGAGGGCTATGCTGGAAGCGAAGAATAACGACGAGCTGCCTGAAATACCGCCGAAGCGCTATTTTACGATTGGTGAGGTAGGCGAACTGTGTTTGGTGAAGCCCCACGTCCTGCGTTATTGGGAAGCAGAATTCCCACAGCTCAAACCCGTAAAGAGACGCGGCAATCGCCGTTACTATCAGCGAGGAGATGTTATTCTCATTCGTCAGATTAAAAGCCTCCTCTACGAACAAGGTTATACGATAGGCGGCGCACGGTTAAAGATGAATGACAAAAGCGAACCCGTAGCTGTCTCTGCGGTCTCCGATGTGGCGCTAAAAACAATCATCAATGAGTTGGAAGCTGTAATCGCCACCTTGTAGAAAAGATTAGGCCTCGCAGCGCTGTCATCTTTCCGTGAAAGTAGTTAAAATCATGAAAAATCGGGGCGTAGCGCAGCCTGGTAGCGCACTACACTGGGGGTGTAGTGGTCGCAAGTTCAAATCTTGCCGTCCCGACCAAATTCTCCCTCGTGTTTCTCCGAATATCCTCTAAAGTTAATACCTCTCTAGCCCGGACCATCAAGCTTGGATGCGCGTAGCGCCAATATAGCTTCGGCCCTTTGCCTCGCCAGACACCGCTCTTCTATCTCGTCGATATAATCTAGAATCGCCTCTCGGGCACAGTATTCGATTGTTCGGCCGGTACTCATGGCCAGGATCAAAAGACGTGTTTCTATTTGCTGTGGCAGATCGATAGTGAACATGCTTTGCTTCTCTTGTTATGTTACGTGAGTTCTTTCTCTCTTACGGTTTAGAGAATGAGTCTGGGCATTTAATTTGTAACCCTTTTAATAGGTTTGCAGGCGCTTACCGACTACTTAGATGGTTTGTGCGCTTTGTTCGCTAGCCAATTTAGATCGAGCACCTAACTGATACAGACTGAAACTAAGTCTAGCTGTCGCAATTCTATGCGCAAGGTTACTGGTGGTTTACAGTGACAATGGAATTGATTGAGGCCAGCTGAGTGGTTCGCGATCAATATGAGGTAATGATCGTTACCATAAACCACTATTGGTAGTGTTATTGCGGTCATCTATCGTTTAAAATCGTTAATATTACGAGTCAGCAGATGCCTCGTCACTTGGGCGCGGCGATGTCGCTTAAGCCAGCGCTGCTCAAGTAGAGCGTAGCAACGAGCAAGGCGCTACTCTACAGTACGTTTAACTCACATCACGACAATAATAACTATCAGAATCAGAAAACGATGCGCCTCAAATGTATTAAGTTAGCCGGATTCAAGTCTTTCGTTGATCCTACAACAATCGATTTCCCCTCGAACCTATGCTCTGTCGTTGGTCCTAATGGCTGCGGCAAATCGAATGTAATCGATGCCGTGCGTTGGGTAATGGGAGAGAGCTCTGCGAAAAACCTGCGTGGCGAGAATATGACGGATGTCATATTCAATGGGTCCGGCGGACGAAAGCCGGTGGGTCAAGCAAGCGTTGAGTTGGTGTTCGATAATCATGATCACAAACTGACAGGCGAATATGCCAATTTTGATGAGGTCTCGATAAAGCGTAAGGTGGATCGCGACGCGCAGTCTACCTATTCGCTCAATGGCACCAAGTGCCGCCGTAAAGATGTCACTGATATTTTTCTCGGCACCGGCTTGGGCGCGCGAAGTTATTCGATTATTGAGCAGGGTATGGTGTCTCGGCTTATCGAGTCGAAGCCCGAAGAATTGCGCGTGTTTATCGAGGAAGCGGCAGGAATATCAAAGTACAAAGAGCGCCGAAGAGAAACCGAGAGCAGAATCAAGCGTACGCGAGAGAACCTTGAGCGGTTGTCAGATATCCGCGATGAGTTGGGCAGGCAACTCGCACACCTTCACAGGCAATCAGTTGCGGCTGAGAAATACGGTGAATACAAGACGCAAGAGAGGCAATCGACTGCTTTTTTGAACGCATTAAAATGGCAGGCATTAGACGTCGATATTAGGCAGAACAAGGCAGCAATTGGCGATCAGGAAATACGGTTAGAGGCGACTATTGCCGACCAACGCGAAGCGGATGCGAAGATCGAGCAACGCTTAGTCGATGGCACTGAGCTTGGCGATAAGCTTGGCGAGGTACAGGCGCGATTTTATAGCTTAGGAAACGACATCGCACGACTCGAGCAGTCGATCGAGCACCATCTTGAGCGCGCTGATCAAATGCGTTTCGATCTTAACGAAACTCAGCAGGCCTATGAACAAACGAAAGATGAACTCGATACCGACTTAGCTCGAATAGTCGAGATCGAAAGTGAACTCGAGGATGTGACGCCTGAACTCGATTCTGCACTAGAACTTGCAGCGGAATCGGCGGCTATTCTCGAAGAGGCTGAGAGTGGCCTGCGGCAATGGCAAACCGAGTGGGATGAATTTAACAAGGGTGCAGAACGTCCGAGGCAAGTCGCCGAGGTAGAACAAGCCCGTATTCAGCAACTCGAAAACATTGTACAGCGTGGGCTCGAACGCAGCCGGCGGCTCGAGGAAGAGCGCGAGCAGCTTTTACAATCAGACGAAGACGACACAGTTATTGAGGCCAGAGAGGAGCTCGCACTTTTAGAGGAAACCATCGAGACGCTGCAGGGACAAAGCCAACTCGCAGGCAGTGAAATTGCGCTGCGTCGGTCCGAATATGGTGAGTGCGCAGATCAGCTGGACGCGGCACGAAGTGAATTGCAAACGGCTCGGGGCAAGCTTGCATCATTAGATGCGCTGCAACAAGCTGCCTTAGGTCTGGACAATGAAGAGGTAAACGCTTGGCTTCGAAATAATGGTCTTGGAGACAGGCAGCGACTCGCTCAAAGCATCCGCATCCAATCAGGATGGGAACAGGCCGTCGAATCAGTCTTGGGCGAAACGCTCCAAAGTATTTGTGTCGAGGGGCTGGATGATATCGAATCGCTTCTCGCCGAGCTTCCAGAGGGGCGTATTGCCCTTGTTGATGTAAGTACCTTAGCGGTAGAGAATCTGCAAACGAAATTGACCTTGAAGCCGCTAGCCGGCTACGTCGAAGCCGACAGCGGTATTCGCGATTTGCTCCAGGGCATTTACGCGGCCGAATCACTTGCCGAAGCACTGGCGCAGAGGCAAGCCTTGGGCTCGCATGAGTCGATTGTGACGTTCGATGGGTTGTGGATCGGTAGATCATGGATTCAATTAAAGACCGCTGACAAAGAAGGCTCGATAGTGAAGAGGCGCGGGCTTATCGAAGAGTTAAATGAATCGATTGATGCGCGTCTTGTGCTGTCGAATAAACTAAACGAGCGTCAGGCCGAACTCAAAGAAGCCATTGCAGAAGCCGAACAAGCCCGTGAACAACTTCAGCTGGATATTGCTAATAACAGCAAAGCGTTCGGCAACCTCAAATCACAGTTGAGCGCACAACAAGCAAAAGTTGAGGAAGCAGGACTTCGACGTCAGAGGATCCATCAAGAGCTCGAAGAACTCAAGCGCCAGATAGAGCTTGAGCAAGAAAATATAGCGGAATCACGGCAGCGACTTCAGGTGGCGCTCGATTCTATGGAAGAGAATATCGAGGCTCGCGAGCTACTCGAGCACAGGCGAGAGCAGCATATGCGCTCGCAGCAAGAGTCTCGCGAAAAGTCGCGGCATGATAAGGACACTGCTCATGCTCTCGCGCTGCGACAACAAACGTTGCAGTCGCAGTTGCAGTCGACTCGAGAAACAATGGATCGAATGTCGTCGCAGGTAAAACGTAGCCAAGAACGTATAGAAACTTTAACCGCACAAATAGCGACCTCAGAAGAGCCCGTCGCTGACATGCGCTTGGAGCTAGAGTCGCTTCTCGAAAAGCGCTTAGAGGTCGAGCAAGAACTCGCACAGGCTAAGGCTCAGGTCGACGCTAACGAGCATGCCATAAGGGGTCTTGAAGCCGAGCGCAATAGTATTCAGGAGCGTAGTAATCAAATTCGCGAAGTGCTTATGCAGGCGAGGCTTAAAAGCGAAGGCGCTTCAGTAAAGCAGGAGTCCATTCTCGAGCAGCTTACTGACGCCAAGTTCAATCTAGAAGCGGTGCTCAATGCCTTGCCTGAAGAGATGGATATAGCGCAATGTGACACNGANTTGGAGCGACTCGCTAATCGCATTCAACGCTTAGGGCCAATTAANCTTGCGGCTATTGATGAATATGCNCAGCAGTCTGAGCGAAAAGTCTATTTAGATAAACAGAACGACGACCTCGAACGCGCATTGACTACGCTGCAGAACGCTATCAAGAAAATCGATCAAGAAACGCGCGCGCGCTTCAAAGAGACCTTCGACAAAGTAAACGCTGGTCTTCAGGCATTATTCCCTAGAGTGTTCGGTGGTGGCCACGCGTATCTTGATATGACCGGTGAAGACTTGCTCGATACGGGTGTGGCAATTATGGCGAGGCCCCCTGGAAAGAGAAATAGCACTATTCATCTTTTGTCGGGCGGTGAGAAAGCGATGACGGCGATCGCGCTAGTATTCTCTATATTCCAATTAAACCCGTCGCCGTTTTGTATGCTCGATGAGGTTGACGCACCGCTCGATGATGCCAACGTTGGCCGCTACGCAAATTTGGTCAAAGAGATGTCGAAGTCCGTGCAATTTATCTTCATTACACACAATAAAATAACGATGGAAATGGCAAACCAACTGTTGGGCGTCACCATGCACGAGCCGGGCGTGTCACGTATTGTGGCGGTCGATATTGAAGAGGCAGCAGAACTCGCTGCAATGTAGGGTGGCTTGCCTAAGCGCCTCCTCACCAGCCAAACTGAGCGTATGGCTGATGAGGGAAAAGTATTTTCGACTTAAGCCCGCAGTTGGCTAAAGATCTACTGTCACCTGGCTGATAACTCTTTAGATAATACTCTTTCATTAGCCTGTCTAAAATATCTTATGGATTTACGCGAACTCGTCATTCTAGTCCTTGGCCTAACTATTGTTGGCGTCGTCGTGAGAGGCCTTCTCGTCGCTTTGAAAGCGAGAAAAAGCCAGCTCAGGCTTGCGATCGACAAGAATATTCCTAAAGACATCGACCTCGAGGCAATCGAATTAGCGGAGCTTCCTAGCGGCGGCGCTCGCGTTGTTCGCCGCTCCCCCGATGAGCTTCATGCAGCGAACACAGAGAGTAAGGCTGACGCTCCTCTAAATATCCCCGTGTCAAAACCTGTGCCCGCGAGTCCAGAAATTCTGCCACTCGAGTTTGAAGAGTCATTAGAAACAGAGGGTTCTGAGGCGCCAGTAGAGTTTGAGGGGGCGGAAGAGTCTGAAGAGTCCAGAGAGTCTGAATGCCCTAAAGAGACAGAAGAGCTGCCCGAAGAATTGCCTGAAGAGCTGTCTGAAGAGCTGTCTGAAGAGCTGGCCGAAGAATTGCCTGAAGATCTGCCTGAAGAATTTCCAGAAGAGATAGCTACAGACTCAGCTCACACCCATACTTTCTCTTTGGGCGACGGCATTGATGACGATGACGACGAGTATTCTTCGATCAGTCTGTCCGCAGGTGACCGTATCGGAGGCAGAAAAGAATCGGCTAGAACGCCATCGAAAAAAGACTCTCGGGGTAGCGCTATCCTCGGCTCGTTGGGCGCTGCAAGCAGGTCGCTTGGCGCACTGGTTGCCAGCCGAAAGTCAGATAAGACTGTGCCTGACGCACCTGATGATACGCCACTTATCGAGCATACTGAGGCCAACACTGCTGTCCCCATCGCGGAATCCACAAACGATCATAGTGCCTTGTTTGAAAATTACGAACAGGATCAGAGCGCTGAGGCTTCGCCTAGCGAGGCAAGAGACATCATGCCGGAGAATGATAGCCCAGCGGTTACCGACTTATTCCCCGAAACCTTTGCTCAAGAAGCGGCGCCTGAGCCCGAAGTTCTAGAGCCGGACGCCGCGTCCCCCGCGCCGCTATCACCTAGAGTAAATGAGGTTAAAGAACAGGCAGCACCTGCAATTGAGGAGAAGCCGAAGGGCGCCGCCGTGGGTGAGGTGTCAGAGGTTCTCGTATTGAATGTAACGGCCAAGAAAGGCCGGTTAATCATGGGTGAGCGCCTACTGTCCTTGATGCAGGGACTTGAACTTGAGTACGGGGAAAGGAAGATTTTTAGCAAGCGAACAGACGACGCTGAAGGAGGCCCGATTCTCTTTAACGTGGCCAATATGTTGCAACCGGGTACGTTTGATCTGAATAATATGGAAAATTTCGCAACCGTGGGCGTCACGCTGTTTCTTGCGCTGCCTTCACCAATCAGCAATTTCGAGGCGTTCGAAGAAATGCTGCAAACAGCACAAGATCTTGTCCGCTCTATCGACGGAGAATTGCGCGACGACCAGCGCAATATGATGACCGGTCAAACAATAGAACACTATAGGCAGCGTGTACGCGACTTTGAACTGCGGCGCTTGCGTTCGCGAGCTGCTGCAGGGTGAGTGCCTCCACAGCAATCCTAGAAGAGGTTGCTTCGCTTAGAGTGCAGCTTGAGCGCCACAATCGTCTCTATCACACCCTCGATAGCCCAGAAATTACCGACGCCGATTATGATGCCTTGTTGGCTCGGTTAGTGTCGCTCGAAAAAGACTATAACCTCTTTTCTCCTTCTTCGCCGTCGAATCGCATTGGTGCCGAGCCGCTGCCGGGATTTACTCAAGTCGCGCACGAAATTCCAATGCTTTCGCTAGATAAGGTGTTTGGTGAAGAAGACCTTCGTGCGTTTGAGGCAAGGCTCCTCAAACGTATCGAAGTAAGCAGCGAGATTACCTACAGCTGCGAGCCAAAGGTCGATGGTGTTGCGGTGAGTTTGCTCTACGAGAAGGGACAATTGGTCCGCGCGGCTACCCGAGGCGACGGGACGATCGGCGAGGATATTACTCACAATGTGCGGACTATTCGAACGATACCTCTGCAACTTAGCGGCGAGGGCTATCCGGCTGTGCTCGAGGTTAGAGGTGAAATCTTTCTTGGCAAACTCGGTTTTGCCCAACTCAATGAGCAAGCGCGTCTAGATCAATCGAAGGTGTTTGTTAATCCCCGTAACACCGCCGCCGGAACGCTCAGGCAGCTCGATTCTCGACGCGCAGCCAAAGTGCCTCTGCAAATGTATTGCTACAGCGTAGGGCTGCAAGAAGGAGGTGATCTCCCCGACAGTCTTGGCGGAATTTTTGAGGCCTTAGCGGGTTGGGGATTGCCAACTAATCCGCAGCGCGAGGTCGTGGAGAGCATCGAGCGCTGCATTGCCTATTGCGAGGCACTGCTAGAGATGCGTAACGCGCTGGAATACGAAATAGATGGTGCGGTGATTAAGGTTGATTCACTGGAGCTGCAGGCAAGCATCGGTTCCAACGCACGCACACCTCGCTGGGCTATGGCCTACAAATTCCCAGCAGAGGAAAAGAGCACGCGCCTTCTAGACGTCGAGTTTCAGGTTGGTCGCACCGGCACGATTACGCCCGTCGCAAGGCTCGAGCCTGTTTTTGTAGGTGGTGTCACCGTGAGTAATACAACGCTTCACAATATGGATGAAGTAACACGCCTTGGCGTGAGAATCGGTGACGAAATTATTATTCGCAGAGCGGGTGATGTTATACCTAAGGTGGTGAGGGTGCTTGCTGGGTCTGTTAACCCAGCACCGAGAGCAATTATCGCACCTACCCAGTGTCCGGTGTGTGGCTGTGCTGTTGAGAAAGAAGGCGACGTGCTTATTCGTTGCAGTGGCGGGCTGATTTGTGGCGCACAGCGCAAAGAATCGATTCGTCATTTTGCTTCGCGCAACGCGCTAGATATCGATGGTATGGGTGAGCGTATTGTCGAGCAGTTAGTAGATGCCGAACTCGTTCGTGACGTATCTGACCTCTTTGTTCTCGAAGCAAGCACACTGATGAGTTTGGATAGGATGGGAGTGAAGTCGGCCGAAAAGTTAGTAGCCTCAATANCTCGGTCAC